>OLSQ01002238.1_pt1 | contig 14369 bp, 4 predicted proteins | sample 1672561 | NCBI WGS metagenome assembly OLSQ01 (sample SAMEA3136699, study PRJEB25190) | human gut metagenome | biome: human gut; feature: human-associated habitat; material: faeces | place: Austria | collected 2013 | reverse complement strand
CCTCGTAGAGGGTAAGGCAATCAAGCTTCATCCGCTTGTGTGTACCGCGTTCAACGCCGATTTCGATGGTGACCAGATGGCTGTTCACCTTCCGCTTTCTGTGGAAGCACAGGCAGAGTGCCGTTTCATGCTGCTCTCTCCGAACAACCTGTTAAAGCCGTCTGACGGTGGGCTGGTAGCCGTTCCTTCACAGGATATGGTGCTTGGTATTTACTACCTGACACAGGAGAGACCGGGCGCAAAGGGAGAAGGCAAATTCTTCAAGAGTGTCAACGAAGCAATCCTCGCCTATGAGAATGGCGCGGTAACACTTCACTCCAGAATCAAAGTCCGCATGAGCAAGACCATGCCGGATGGAAAAAAGATTACCGGAATCGTAGAGTCCACGCTGGGACGTTTCATCTTCAACGAGATTATCCCGCAGGATCTGGGCTTTGTAGACAGAAGCATTCCGGGCAATGAATTAAAGCTCGAGGTCGATTTCCTCGTAGCAAAGAAGCAGAATAAGCAGATCCTTGAGAAAGTCATCAATATTCACGGCGCAACCAGAACTGCCGAGGTGCTGGATGCTGTTAAGGCGATGGGTTACAAATACTCCACCAGGGCGGCAATGACCGTATCCATTTCCGATATGACCGAGCCGCCGGAAAAGCCACAGATGATCAAGGACGCCCAGGATACCGTAGACCGCATTACAAAGCAGTATAAGCGTGGTCTTATCACAGAGGAAGAGCGTTACAAGGAAGTCGTAGAGACATGGAAAGAGACGGATGAGCAGCTGACACATGCACTTCTCTCCGGACTGGATAAGTACAACAATATCTTCATGATGGCGGATTCCGGAGCCCGTGGTTCCGATAAGCAGATCAAACAGCTTGCTGGTATGCGAGGACTTATGGCAGATACAACCGGTAGAACAATCGAGCTGCCAATCAAGTCCAACTTCCGTGAAGGTCTTGACGTACTGGAATACTTCATGTCTGCGCATGGAGCGCGAAAAGGTATGTCCGATACCGCTCTTCGTACCGCCGATTCCGGATACCTGACCAGACGTCTGGTAGATGTATCACAGCATATGATCGTTCGTGAGTCTGACTGCTGTGAGGGAACAGGCAGAGAGATCCCTGGTATGTGGGTAACTGCATTCATGGATGGCAAGGAAGAGATCGAGAGCCTTCAGGAGCGTATTACAGGACGTTTCTCCTGCAATACCATCTGTGATGCCGAGGGCAATGTCCTCGTGAAGGCAAATCATATGATTACACCGAAGCGCGCAGCACTTGTTATGAGCAAGGGTGTGGATGAGAACGGAGAACCGCTTACAAAGGTGAAGATCCGTACCGTATTATCCTGCCGTTCCCACATGGGTGTGTGTGCGAAGTGCTACGGCGCCAACATGGCAACCGGTCAGGCGGTACAGGTTGGTGAGGCAATCGGTATCATCGCGGCACAGTCCATCGGTGAGCCTGGTACACAGCTTACCATGCGTACATTCCATACGGGTGGTGTTGCCGGTACCGATATTACACAGGGTCTTCCGCGTGTCGAGGAAATTTTTGAGGCAAGAAAGCCGAAGGGACTTGCGATCATTACCGAGTTCAGCGGTGTTGCCAATATCAAAGATACCAAGAAGAAGCGTGAGATCGTTGTGACGAACAATGAGACTGGAGAGAGCAAGGCATATCTGATTCCTTACGGTTCCAGAATCAAGGTTATGGACGGTGCAGTCTTAGAGGCCGGCGACGAGCTGACAGAAGGTTCTGTCAACCCGCATGATATCTTAAAGATCAAGGGTGTGCGTGCCGTTCAGGATTACATGCTTCGCGAAGTACAGCGTGTATACCGTCTGCAGGGTGTTGAGATCAACGATAAGCATATCGAGGTGATCGTGCGCCAGATGCTGCAGAAAGTCCGTGTGGAGACAAACGGAGATTCCGATATGCTCCCGGGAACATTAGTAGATACGCTTGACTTCGAGGATACAAATGAGCTTCTGGAGAAAGAGGGCAAGGAGCTTGCAGAAGGCAAGCAGGTACTGCTTGGTATCACAAAGGCTTCTCTTGCAACCAACTCCTTCCTGTCAGCAGCATCCTTCCAGGAGACCACAAAGGTTCTGACGGAAGCTGCCATCAAGGGTAAGGTTGATCCGCTCATTGGTATGAAGGAGAACGTTATCATTGGTAAGCTGATCCCGGCTGGTACCGGTATGAAGAGATACCGCAATATCAAGCTGAGCTCGGATATTGATGAGAACGAGGAGATTGCATTCGATGATTTCGACGATTTTGATGACACTGATGTGGCAGATGAGAATTACACATTAGAGGAGAATGCGCCGGAAGAGTCCGAGGATACAGAAGAATAAAGCGCAGATTATATCTGCATTACAGAATGGGGCGGCCAGACAATGTTTGGCTGGCCCATTTTTTTAGAAAAGATGTTAAAGAACCGTGAAAAGATGTCGATAAAATAGATAAGGTATAATTTAGAGTTTCATAAAATGGGACGAACGCTAAAGGGATAGATCAAAGGAGATGGCGCGTATGTACAAGGATGTATGCAAGAGAATTTCGGCGTTTATGCTGACAGTATGCCTGATTGTGACGATGGTGGAATGGCCGACGACTGTCTGGGCAGGACAGGGAACGGTAAACACCTATCGGAACGGAGACGGGGTACTGGCGGGAGTGCCGTGCGAGGCCCAGGCTGTAGCTGCGGTATTTACAGCGGACCGCAATGCGGACGGAGCAGAACTGTTAGACAGTATTGACTTCTACGCACATGTGGATGACGGCAGCAAGGCAACGGCTACCGTGGAATATTACAAGGATGTAGAAGGCATGGCGCCGGATGCGGGAACGAGCATTTTCCAAAAAGAAGTCAGCGTGAAGGAAGGAAAGAATACTTATTCCGCAGGGCTGGCGAATCAGGTAATGGAGAATGGTTCCAGGTTTTCTGTGATCGTCCGGTTGAACGGAGCGTCCTTTTATGTATATGGCGGTACGGCAGAGGGAGAGAGCTATATTCTCGGTAATGCCGGCTGGCAGGATATGTATACAGTAAACGGAAGCAGTGCGGCGATAACTGCATACACCTATGATGTAACTGCTACAACCGGAAGAAGTTCTTCCGGTTCGGATAATCAGACGGCGGCACAGAGCAGCAATGTGAAGAAGAGTGCTGCCGCAGCACTGAACAAGAACAGCATGACCATCGGTGAGGGATGGACGGATCAGGATCTTACACTGCAGAATGCCACGGGAACGGTAACATGGGTTTCCGGCAATGAAACGGTGGCAAAAGTAAGCAGTACGGGCAACCCGGCAACCATCGAAGGTATTGCCGTAGGCAGCACGACGATCACGGCAACCTATGCAGGAAAAAGCTACACCTGTAATCTGACGGTCACACCGAATCTTTCGGAGGATGCGGTGACAGTCAGCCCGGAGAATCCGGTATACAACGGCGGACAGCAGATTCCGAGCGTTGCGGTTCAGGTGGGAGATACCATATTAAAAGAGAACGATCAGTACCAGCTTTCCTATTCGCAGATGGTTGGCGGTGCGGCGACAACTTTTGACCCGGCTACGGATGCGACCGTGCTTGTGAATGCGGGAACCTATTACCTGTACATTACCGGACAGAACGGTTACAGCGGAAAGATTCAGAAGGAATACGTGATTGCACAGAAAGACGTATCAGACGCGACGGTGGAAGTGACACTGCAGGACAATATTGACTGGGATAAGGTGCTGGCTGCTGCTGCGGCAGATCCGGACAACGCTTCTGCCACACTTGCCTCCTGCATCAAAGAGGTAAAGGATACGGCGCGCGCAGACGCGGATGCCGTAGACGGCGTGAAGAATCTTACAGAGGGAACGGACTACACACTTTCCCTCAGCCAGACAGGCAGAGGAATTACACTGACCGGTACCGGCAACTATACCGGAGAGAGATATTGCGGTGCACCGCGCAATGCGGCGGACGCGAATATTGTTTTTGACAAGACTTCCTATGTATATACCGGAAGTGAGTGGACACCGGCATTCCAGCTTCTGGTTGACGGGGAGACCATTTCCCAGGCAGATTACGATGCGGTATATTCCGACAATGTCAATGTCGGACAAGCCACATTGACGATTACCGGAAAGAATTCTCTTTACGGAACAAAGACGGTAAATTTTGAGATCAAGGCAAAAGATATCGGCAACAAGGATCAGGAAGAAGTTGGCATGGCTGTGTCTGTGACGGCTGCTGCGGCAGGAGGAGCGGACAAGGAGCCGGTCATCACTGCAACCTACAACGGCATGACGCTGGAGAAGGGGACGGATTACACCGTCGGAACAGATATTATCAATGCCGGAAACGGAACCTACCGCCGTGTCATCACCGGTATCGGAAACTATCAGGGAACCTACACGGTGGAGTATCAGGCGGCAGGCGCTGATCTCTCAGACCTGATCCAGAAAGTGACGGCAGCGGCTGTAACTTATAACGGCAATGCACAGACACCGGAACCGGACATTACCTGGAAGAGCGGCAACAACGATCTGGGACTGGTTGAGGGAACGGATTACTCCGTTACTTACGCAAGCAACACGAATGCAGGAACAGCAACCATTACGCTGCAGGGTATGGGAACATACGGCGGTGCAGTGACCGGTAAATTCACAATCGAGCAGGCGGACATGTCAAAGGCGGTATGCTACTATGTGGATGCCGATGGCTCCGAGGTAAGCACTGCAAACTATAAGATGGAATATTCTCCGGACGGAGCAGACGTGAAGCCGAAGGTGGTTGTAAAGTTTGCGCAGGGCGCGGACATGGTAACACTTCCGGAGTCGGACTACAAGCTGACCTATTCTGCGGATACCAAGATATTTGCAGGTACGGCGAGCGTTGAGATTGCGCCGAGCGATTCCAACAGCAATTTTAAGACCGGTACAACGAAACGTCTGACGTATACGATTGCCCAGTGCAATCTTACAAGCACGAAGATTACTGCCAGCATTGACAGAGAGCTGTTTGACTATACGGGAGCAGAGATTGCGCTTCCGACAGAGAGTGTTGTATATCATTCCGCATCAAAGACAGATCATACACTGAAAAAGGGAACCGATTATACGGTGGCATGTTCACCGACAACGGTAAAAGACATCGGAACCTACACGATGACGATTACCGGAAGCGGCAACTATACAGGCGTTGTTACCAGGACGTTTGAGGTTACAGCGGTAGATATCCAGACACTGATCAACGACAAGAACCTTAAGGTAACCAACAGCGCGGACAGGATGGTGACAGGATATGACGGACCATACTGGGCAATGCTGTGGTATTCCAACAATAAAAACGATAACCAGCTTGAGATTTCACTCACGGATAACCAGGGCAATACGCTGGTAAAAGGAACTGATTACGAATTAAAGTATGACGGCATCAAGGATATTTCAAAAGAAGGAAGCACTGCTTCGGTAACGATTACCGGAAAGGGCAAATTCTATGGCAAGCAGGAGATCAAGTATCTGCTCGCATCCAAGCTTGATGAGGATTATGATGTATCGGTGAATCCGGCAGAAAACCCGGTATACACAGGAGATCCGATTACGCTTGCTACGGATGAGATTTCGGTATCGGACGGCGGATTCGGACTCTGGAAGAGCGTCCTTGAGCAGGGAACAGATTATACGGTCAACTACAGTGACGGAACCAACGCGGATCAGGCGATCAATGCCGGGGAGGCGACGGTTACAGTAGAGCAGATCCCGCTGGAGGATCAGCCGACGGCAAACGGATGCTATGTGTACAGCGACGGCGCCACAAAACTGAGTGCAACCTTTACGATTCGTCCGAAGGACATTGCAACCGGTGTTTCCTACGAGGCGATCAAGAAAGCGTACGACGGAAATGCAGTGACCCTTACAGAAAGTGAGATAAAGCTTACTTATAATAAGAAGACATTGACCGCGCCGACCGACTATTCGATCGTGGCTGGCAGCTACGCGAACAACGAGAAACCGGGACCGATGGCAAATGTGACCATACAGGGTAACGGCAACTACACAGGAACGAAGATTATTGTATTCACCATCAGCGGAAAATCCCTGGACGAGATCATCAGCTGGAAGGTGGATGAGAACGAGACGACCTACACCGGCGAGCGTCTGTATCCGAAGATCACCGAGCTGACGCTGAGCGATGGAACAAAGCTTACGACAGCCGATGAGATCGAGAAAGTGATCGCGTATGACGAGTCTTCCTACGCGGACAACCTGAATGCCGGCGAGGCATCCCTTACCGTTTCCGGTAAGGGGGATTACTACGGAACAGATGACAGAACACTGACATTTGCGATTCTGCCGAGAAGCCTGGACAACAACTGCACGCTTGGCGGATTAAAGTCCGGCTACACTTACACTTCGGAAGAGATTACACCGGTACCTACGGTACAGTGCACAGATCTGAAGAAAAAGCTCGGCGAGGATGATTACAAGATTTCCTACGAAAATAATGTGGATGCCGGGACCGCAACGATGACGATTACCGGAAAAGGAAACTATCAGGGAACCTTTACGAAAGATTATACGATTGCGCCGAAGAATCTGGCAGAGCCGGAGGTAAAGATCGCACCGATCGACGCGCAGGAGTACAACGGAATGGCTGTCACACCGGCACCGTCGGTAAGCTATGAATTTGGAGACGGAACCTATGCGTTAAGCCCGGTCAACGATTACACGGTGGCTTACGCGAACAACAAAGGAACCGGAACCGCAACGGTGACAGTGACCGGAACCGGCAACTTTACCGGAAGCAAGACGGCAGAATTCAGAATTGGCCAGCTCATCACAAACGAGACCAAATTTACGATCAGCTGCCCGGCACTCACCGACGGCACACAGTATGTTTATGACGGAAGTGCATTTGAGCCGGAGGTGACGGTAACACGGATCGAGGGCAACAAAAAGCTGGTAAAAGATTCTAACTATTCCGTGACATATACGGATAATATCCACGCGGGAACCGCAACGGTAAGCGTGGAAGGTCTGGGAGGATACGTCGGTGTATGGCAGAAGACTTTTGCGATTGCACCGAGAGATCTTACGGACAGCAGCGTAGAGCTCTCTGTCGGCGGAGTGACCGATGGAAGTTATCAGACACAGTATACCGGAAGCCCGGTAGAGCTTGAAGTGGAGCTTACTTATGACGGACAGAAGATCAGCACGACGGATTACACGGTATCCTACGGGGCGGATCATACCAGCCGCGGAACCGTGACGCTGACGGCAACGGCAAAGGACGGTACGGACTTTACAGGATCGAGAAGCACAACCTATACGATCACACTTGCAAGTATTGGCAATGGCGGATATACACCGGCAAACGGCTTTAAGATCGGAGCGATCGAACCGCAGCCGCTGGTGGACGGAACGGCAACACCGCAGCCGAAGCTGTACTATAACGGAACAGAACTTGTCATGGGTACGGATTATATCTGTACTTATGAGAAGAACGACAGCATTGGTTCCGACGCGGTTGTCATTCTTAAGGGAATCGGCAATTACACAGGAAGCGTGAAGAAGACCTTTAAGATCTGCGCAAACATTGCGGACGCCGAGATTACCGTTCCGGATGAACTGTGGTTCAAAGATTATGTGAATGCCGGAGAGACGGACATTGCAATCGGCGATAAGAACATCACGTTTGACGATCAGATCAGTGTTGTGCTGAACGGAACAACACTTCAGAAAGATACCGACTATACGCTGGTCTATGCAGACAACAGCTGGGTCGGCAACGCAGTAGTTACCATCAAGGGTATGGGAGGCTTTGCGGGAAGCGTGGAGAAGACGGTTCCGATCAAAGCGGATCTTTCGGAGGCAGGCATCCAGGTGGCAATCGGAGATCAGCAGTATACCGGAGATCCGGTGGAGGCAATCCCGAGCATCAGCTACTACGGAACAGAGCTGACATCCGGAAAGCACTTTGTGATTCATACATACGAAAACAACGTGAAGATCGGTGATAAGACTGCGAGCGTGACGGTAATCGGAAATGAGAAAAACGGATTTACCGGAACACTCACAGAGAATTTCAGCATTGTTGCAAATGCGGGAATTCTGGAGGTAAGCGGTGTAGAGAGCAGCTACCTGTACCGCGGAACACAGATCCGCCCGCAGGTTACCGTTAAGATAGGGAACAAGACACTGTCCACGTCCGATTATGATGTGACCTATGGAGAGAATATCAAGGCGGGAACAGACGGCGGAAGCATTATGGTAAAGGGTAAGAACGAGTATGCTGGTCTGATCAAGCTGGTAACCTTTGATATTAACCCACTTCAGATGGACGACCTGAAGGTGCTTGACGGAACGCAGAACGCGATCGGAAGCAGAGAGTACACCGGTAAGGAGATTGTGCCGGAGTTCTCATTGAAGACAACCATCGGATCAACGGATTACATTCTGCCGGCAAGAAGCTATACCATTGCAAAGAAGGCAGACGCGGATAATACGAATGTAGGAACCGGTACAGTCGTGATTACCGGTGATGGAAGCAACGTAATCGGAAGCCGTGAAGTATCCTTCCAGATCGTGGCGAAATCATTGGCAAAACCGTCATCCGGCACCGACCTGATTGCGGTAGAAGTGATTCCGGACAGCTTTTCTTATGACGGAACGGAAAAGAAGCCGACTGTTCTTGTGACATATCAGTACGGAACAGAGGTTGAGGTACGTCAGCTGACAGAGGGAAGCGATTTTACCGTTGCATACAGCAACAATATCAATGCAGGAACAGCGACAGCGGTGATTTCCGGTATCGGAAATTATACGGGATCCCGCACCGTGGAATACACGATTACGGAGAAGAGCTTTGACGGAGCGATTGTCACGTTCCCGAACGGAACTTCCTATCCGTATATGGGAAGCGACAACGGGGTGGAACCGGAAGTGCAGGTAACACTGGACGGCAATGTACTCACAGCGGGTACAGATTATGAGGTATCTTATCAGAACAACAAGGCGTGCGGCACAGCGACTGTGACCGTGACCGGAAAAGGAAGCTATGCGGGAAGCGTAACGGCACCGTTTACCATCGTAAGCCACGATATTGCGGCGGCGGATGTGACGGTGGATCCGATTCCGAATCAGGCATACACGGGTCAGCCGGTAATTCCGGAAGTGAAAGTGACCTGCGGCGATTATACCTTAAAGCAGGGTGAGGACTACACGCTGAGCTTTGACACGGACAACACAGAGATCGGCACCGTTCTGATGCGGATCAACGGAACCGGTGGATTTACGAATTACCGCCAGGCCACGTTTCATATTGCGAGCGACATCAGCCAGGCGGAGGTCATAGGACTTGACGACAGCTATCCGTTTACGGGAAGTGCATATACGCCGGACGATCTGGGCATTACAGAGGTACGCATCGGCGAAACGGTTCTTACAACAGACTCCTACAGCTTTGCATTTGATGAAAACAGCGATGGCATGAGCGCCGGAACACAGACCCTTCTTCTGATCGGTCAGGGAAGCTACGGCGGAACCAGGAAATGCACCATCGAGATTACGCCGAAGGACATCACCGATGAAGATGTGGTGATGAGCGGATTTGAGGACACGGTCTCCTACTCAGAGCAGATTACACAGAACGTAACGTTCCAGTGGGGTGAGATCGCACTCGTAAGAGACACCGATTATACCGTGACATGCAGACCGGCAGGAGTGGCAGGAATCTACGAGATGGAGGCTGCCGGAACCGGCAACTATACAGGAACCGTTACAAAGCAGTTTACCGTAGACCAGACGCCGATTGACGGACTGGAAGTGAAGGGTATTTCTTCTACTTACACATATACCGGAAAAGCAATCACACCGGAGCCGGAAGTATGGGCAGACGGTGTGCAGCTGGAAAAAGATAAGGATTACACGGTATCCTATGAAGACAACATCAACGCGGGTGTAGCGAAGCTGGTAATCACAGCAAGCGGAACCCATTATGCAGGTACTAAGGAACTGAGTTTCCAGATTCTGCGCAAGAGCATACATCTGTGCGACATTGGTTCGATTCAGACACAGGTATATACCGGATCTGACATCAAGCCGACCGTGACGGTGGAAGATGACGGCAAAGCCCTGGAACTTTTAAGCGACTACACACTGATGTATTCCAACAACCGCAAGGCAGGTACCGGTGTGGCGGCAGTTGCAGGAAAAGGCAATTACACGGCAACAAAGAACCTGACGTTTGACATCAGACCGTGCGATGCGGGCGCGGCGGTTGTGACAGGCGCATCCGCAGACAGTCTGTCCATCAGCTGGACGGGCGACGGTGCCGTGACGGGATACGAAGTATACCGTGCCGGCGCAGATGGAAAGTGGCAGCAGGTAACGCGTACCAGAGACGCTTTCTATACCGATAAAAAGCTTGCGGCAGAGACAACATACTCTTATAAAGTAAGAAGCTACCTGGTGGCGGACGGCGAGACTTACTACGGTGAGTTTGCCGGAGCAGTTACCGGAACAACCACAAAATAAAGACAGAGAGGAGGGAGAGCGGTTCCGATCATGGCGGCATATAAGATAGGGAATTTTACATTTGACACAGAAGAGGAATATGCCAGAGGACTCGAAGATGCGAAGAAAATCGAAAAGATTCAGAGCACCGTCGATCTCAATGAACCGGAAACCGCTCTACGCCTCTATTGGCTGATCCGAACAGGGAAGATCAAGTTCGGCAGCAAAGTCGGCAAGAAATTTTTTCTTGATATTGCAGATGTCGTGGCAAAATCCGCGGCAAAAAATATAACGCAGGCACAGGCGCCGGAACAACAAGCGGGGGAGGAACCCCGGCAGGTGGCGCAGGACCGCAGCAGAAAGATTCTCGGTGCGGTGTGTGTGACGGCCGCATTTCTATGTTTTGGCTGGTATTTCTGGTCAGATTACACGAATCACCGCGGCAGTCAGGCGAATGAGTATTTGAAGATGCTAAAAGAAAATCCGACAGAAGCCGCAGAGATGGTGGACAATGACACCTTTTTTTCGGAGGATGCACCGGAACTTGCGGCGGGATTAGACCAGACGGAGCGGGAGAACGAACCGCCTCCTCCGGTTCTGCCGGAATATGAAGCCATCGTGGCGCAGCACAGTGATTTTGCCGGATGGATCACCATTGACGGGACGAAGATTGACTATCCGGTCATGCTTACCCCGAATGACGGGGATTATTATCTGAAGCGCAATGTAAACGGGGAGGACGATATCAACGGAACCTTGTTTATGGATCCGAGAACGGATCTGGTGCAGCGCAGCACCAATATTATTATCTACGGACATAACATGAAAAGCGGTGCGATGTTCGGAAGTCTCAAGAAGTATCTGGATGAAGATTACTGGAGGGAGCACGCGCAGATCAGATTTGATACAATTTATGAGAAAGGCACCTATGAAGTGTTTGCCGTCTGTCTGGCAAAGGTGCAGTACCGGAATTCACAGGAATTTCGTTATTATGATTTTATACAGGCGGATTCCGAGGAGGCGTTTAACGACTACCTCGATCATATCATACAACTCTCGGTGTTTACCGGAACAGATCTGCCGGTCTACGGGGACGAGCTATTGACCCTGTCGACCTGTAACAATTTTACAGAAGACGGAAGACTGTTTCTGGTGGCAAAGAAATGCAGGGAAGCAGAGTAAAAGCGTGGGATCGCGCGTGAGGTTCACGGGCGGGGCTGCGTCGAAATAAAGGATGATGGGAGAGAGTGCTAATGAAATACCGGATAAAACGAAAAATAGGCTATGTGCTGGTCGTTGCCATGCTTGTGGTGATGATCTATCCAGGAGAGCTCAGTGCAGCGTCCGGTCAGGAGGACGGATTTGTCATAAAAGGGACAACCCTGCAGGGGTATGTCGGAGCGGAGAACGCGGTTGTCATTCCGGACAATATTACAAAAATTGATGATGATGTATTCCTCAATACGACGATCACATCGGTGGAGATCCCGGACAGTGTGACAACCATCGGAGATAATGCATTTGCAGGATGTGAATATCTGACCGAGGTCACGGTTCCGGACAGCGTGACAAAGATCGGAGACAATGTGTTCTACGGCTGTACCAGTCTGGAAAGTGCAACATGGGAGAGCAAGGAAGGAATCGGCGACGGCACATTTGCAGAGTGTGCGGGACTGACGGACTTAAGTATTTCCAAGGAACTTCCATCGATCGGAAAAGAAGCATTTAAAAATTGCGAGTCCCTCGAGAGCATCGTGATCCCCGAGGCAACCAAAACCATTGCGTCGGACGCATTTGACGGATGTGTCAACATGCAGTCTATTGATGTGGAAGAGGGAAATACATACTTTATGTCATACGACAATGCGCTCTACACGGCGAACGGGGTTACGTTATACCGTTGCCCGCAGGGTGCGAGAACCATCGAGGTATATGACGGCACCAAGATGATCGGTGAAAATGCATTTTACGGCTGCAAGCTTGGAAAAGTGACACTTCCGGAGAGCGTGACAACCGTGGAAGACGGTGCGTTTGACGGCAGTGAGATTCAGACACTCTGCCTTGGCAAAGCCTTGGAAACGTTTGGCGAGCAGAATACTTCTTTCAAGATCCACTCGATTGAAGTGCCGGGAAGCGCTCCGGCTGCACCGAAGCTGGTGGAGACGTACGGTGCGATTGTGGTGACAGATTATAAGCCGGACGACACCGAGGATACGGAGAAACCGACCGAGGACACGGAAAAGCCGACGGAAGACACGGAGAAACCGACCGAGGATACAGAAAAGCCGACGGAGGATACGGAGAAGCCGACCGAGGACACGGAAAAACCGGCAGATGACAATAACAACAATAACAACAATAACAACAATAACAACGACAATAATAACAGCGGTAACAACAATAACAGCGGCGACAACAGCAATAACAATAACAGCAGTAATAACAATAGCAGCAATAACAGCAGCAACACGAGCAGTGGTAATAACAGCAGCAGTACGGGCAGCGGAAGCGGCAGCAGCGGAAAGAGTAACGGCACATCATCTGGAAGAGGCAGCAGAAGCGGCAACGGCAGTGGAAGAGGCAGCGGTGCGGTAAAGGGCAGTGCCGGAGCGGCAGGCGCACAGAGCAGCGGTACCGGATCGGCGGCAGCGACGACGGCGGAGACACAGGGAGATGTGCAGCCGACAGCGGCGGAAGTGCCTGCGACGACCAGATTTGCAGAGCAGGGAACCGCATATATCACCGGAAATGAGGAACTGAAGGGCTGGGATGCGATTTACACGCAGATGACGGTGGCGGATCCAGGTTCAACGATCTATATTACCATGAACGGCACCACGGTTGTGCCGAAGGATATTCTGACACTGGCAGCAGATAAGCAGCTGACGCTGGTTCTGGATATGGGAAATGGAATCTCATGGACGATTGACGGAAGCAGCATTGACACAAGCGTTGTAGCAGATACGGATTTTGGCGTGGAACTGGGAACAAGCAATGTGCCGGCGAACCTGCAGAGCACAGTAACCGGAAGCGGATGGTCAACGCAGATGCATCTGGCGCACGACAACCTGTTTGGCCTGACGGCGCAGCTGACCGTAAATGTCGGTGCGGCGAACGCCAATAAGCTGGGCACTTTGTTCTATTATAATGTAGATAATCAGATCCTGGAGTATATGGGACAGTCTGATACAGATGCGGACGGCAATGTGTCATTTTCCTTTGTGCATGCGTGTGATTATGTCATCGTAGTGGATGAGCGTCACTCGGATTCAACGGCGCAGGCAACCTCCGGGTTTGTGATTACACCGGCAGGCGGAAGCCAGGCGGAAAGCCAGCCGGCAGAGACGACGGAAGCGGCGGAGACGGAGCAGCCGGCTGATAATGCGCAGGCGGCGGATGACTTGCAGGCGAAAGATGAGACGCCGAAGACCGGACAGTCGTTAAATCCGAAATATGTTCTGTGCATCGGTGTGATGCTGCTGGGAATCTATATGATTCTGACCAGTGAGAGACAGGAGAAGCAGAGAAAACGGGCAAATGGCTGACCGTTTGGTATAAACATGTAAAAATGTGGAAGAATAGATGGAAGATATCCGTTGGGAGTTTTCCATCTTTTCTTTTTGCATGCAGAACTCTTTTTTACCCGCGTATTCCGCGAAATTCAAGGAAATTTTGGAAAAGAACTTGACAAAAAAAGATAGGGTTAATATAATGATTTAGCGTGCATACGTACGCCGAGATCAATTTATGATCTCATACAAATAAAACAGGAGGTGAAAATAATGCCAACATTTAACCAGTTAGTAAGAAAAGGACGTCAGACTACTGTAAAGAAGTCTACAGCACCTG
>OLSQ01002233.1_pt1 | contig 14383 bp, 14 predicted proteins | sample 1672561 | NCBI WGS metagenome assembly OLSQ01 (sample SAMEA3136699, study PRJEB25190) | human gut metagenome | biome: human gut; feature: human-associated habitat; material: faeces | place: Austria | collected 2013 | reverse complement strand
CCTTTTAATTATTATAATTTTTTGGTGACCCCTACGGGAATCGAACCCATGATTCAGCCTTGAGAGGGCTGCGTCTTAACCGCTTGACCAAGGGGCCATTTTAGCTTACTTAAATAATATAACATATTTGTAAGCTTTAGTCAATACAAGTATCTACAAAATTTTAACTCTCCATTTTCATCATTTCAAATAATCTGTCATCTTGTTTTGTTAGATATAAGTATCCTATTAGTGCTTCAAATGCTGTAGCATACATATAATCTTGCATACTTGCATTTTTAGCAATATGATGTGTTTGTGTATTTCTCCCTCTTCTTACTATTTCTTTTTCTTCCTCTGTTAGTATTGTTTCTAGTTTTTTTAAGGTCTCTGCTTGTGCTTGTGCTTTTACATATTTTATGGATTTTATATGTAATTCATGTGGTTTTAATTTTGTGGTGTCTACTAATTTTGTACGAATATATAGTTCATATACACAGTCACCCACATATGCCCAAGTTAATGGAGACATTTGATTTACTTCTTCTATTCCTTTATTTCTATTAAATATTTCCAATATTTACTCTCCTTTTACTGTTTCAAGTGTAATTTTTCCTAATCTTCCGCTTCTAAAATCATCAATTATTATGTTTGCAACTTTTTCTATGTCTATTTCTCCTCCTGAAATAATCGCACCTCTTTTTCTGCCAATTAAGTTCATAACCTCTAATACTTTTTCGTTTGGTTCTAGTTCTTGGTTCTGCATTATTTCGTTTACTTGTTCTTCAGTTAGTTTATATCTTTCCATTAGATTTGGAGTATAATTTGTAATCAATGTTCTTAATAGCTCAAATCCAATTTCAACAGTTTGTAGAACATCATCTTTAATCGTTCCTGTATATGCTAAATTTGTAGCTACTTCTCTTTGGTCTAATTTTGGCCATAAAACCCCAGGTGTATCTAATAGTTCTATTCTGCTTGATACTTTTATCCATTGCTTTTGTCTTGTTACTCCCGGTTTGTTTCCTGTTTGTGCTACATTCTTTTTTGCTATTCTATTTATAAATGAAGACTTGCCTACATTTGGTATTCCTAATATCATTATTCTTATTGATTTGCCTATTCTACCTTTGTTTTCAAATTTTTCATTATCATAAATCTGCTCTATTTTTTTAATTGACTCTTGTATTCCTTTGCCTGATACTGAATCTACAAGAACTGCTGGAATATTATTTTTTTCAAAATATTCTACCCATTTTTTATTTTCTTTTTCACAGGCTAGATCACATTTATTTAAGATTACTAATCTTTTCTTGTCTTTTATAATTTCTTTTATATCTGGATTTTGACTAGCAATAGGTATACGTGCATCTAGTATTTCTGCAACTATATCAATTAGCTTTAGGTCTTCTATTATTTGCTTTCTCGTTTTTGCCATATGTCCGTGGGTACCAGTTAATATTCATTTTATTTTCTTCCATTTTTCTCCTCATTTTTCAAATTCTATAAAGCTTTTCATATTTTGAGTAGCCATTTTGCTGTTTGTGATTATTTGGCTCATTTCTTTATCAAACCATTTTGGAAGTTCTATTTGAGCTGCTTGTTCTTTACTTTTAAATTCTATTTCTGCAAATACTACTCCTTCATACACTTCCTTAAATACATCAACTTCAATTTTTAATTCATCTACATATGGAATTACATATCTGTCTTTAGATAAGGTAATATATTCCGCATTTATTTTTAATGCTCCGTAATCAAGTACCCTATTTTGTTTACCAGGCATCTCAGAGTATTTTTTAGCAGACAGAAAATGTAATAATTCATTTAATTTTTCTTCCTCATTTTCATCAAATGTTACAACAACTACCCTTCCCATTTTATAAAAACCTTTCATATTTCAAATCTTACAAGTGTAATTTTTATCTATTATTACATCTGTAAGATTTAAAGTCAAGTTTTTATTTCGTTGACAGACTAACCTTTTAAGATATATAATATTTTTATTACATCTGTAAGATTTGGAGGAATATCACATGAGCAATCTGCCTCAAATTTCAGAAGCTGAATTTGAAGTTATGAAAATCGTTTGGAAATACGCACCAATCAGCACCAATGAAATTACTGAAAAATTAACACAAATTTCCCGTTGGAGTCCTAAAACAATTCAGACATTGATTAAACGTCTCGTTTCTAAAAAAGCACTAACCTACGAAAAACAAAGCCGGGTTTTTGTCTATACTCCATTGGTCAAGGAAGACGAATATATTCGGCAGGAAAGTAATTCTTTTTTAAAACGATATTATAATGGTAATATCACTTCTATGCTTGCCTCTTACATTGAGGATGATAAATTGTCTGAAGAAGACATTGCCAGCTTACGGAATCTTCTTTCCAATCATTAACCATGGGAGGAGGAGCATATTTTGATATATTTTAGTTTTCGATTTTTACTCTGTAATGCCATCATTTGTATTTTTTTAGGTAGTTTACTGGGATTAAAAAATTTATTGCAAAGGCAATTATCCGCACGTATGCAATATAATCTTTCGATTATATTTCTTGCCGTTCTAATTGTTCCCTTTTTACCAATAAGCTCTGCCCCATCTTCTATATCGTGGAGCCATTTGCTGACAGCCAGTTCAAGTACCAATGGTGACATTCAAACCACTTTTCTTTCTGGTAATGGTTATAATTTGGATAAAATAAATGATTTTGCTGTCTCTGTCAGCACCCAAATACCAACTTTTATTCACACATTACTTGTATTTTTCTGGAGTATCGGTATATTCATAATGTTTTTTCTTCTCTACCGCTCAGTAAAACAAGTAAAAGCCTTACATAGTTCTGCTTTACCTCTTCAAAATGAAGAACTAAACGCTCTTTATATAGAATGTTTAAACGAAGTGAACAGCAAGCATACCATTCCGATTTATAGTACAGCATTTTTGAAATCTCCTGTTTTGGCTGGTTTCCTGCATCCTCGCATTTATCTTCCAATTCACTTGATTTCAGATTTTAACGCTGGAACTATAAGCGCAACTGATATTCGCTATATGCTTCTTCATGAACTGCAGCACTACAAGCATAAAGATATTCTAATTGGATATTTGATAAATACAGTAAATGTTTTCTACTGGTTCAATCCCCTAATCTGGTATTTTCTAAAAAGAATACGGCAGGAACGCGAACTTGCCTGCGACAGTGCTGTATTACAATTATTGAAAGAAACAGAATACAAGTCATATGGAAATACACTGATTAACTTTGCCGAAACAATAGCTCTGTCTCCATTCCCTCTTACTATGGGAATCAGTGGAAATATAAAACAGTTAAAAGGACGCATTTTAAATATTGCATCATTCCACCAACCTACTTTTAAACAAAAAATTCGTGGATATCTTATATGCATATTCGTCTCTACTATCATCATTGGATGCATTCCCATACTTTCTGTTTATGCTTCTGATCAGACTGGGTATCATTTTGACACAACCGAAAAGAATATTACTCAGCTAAATCTTTCTTCCAATTTTGGGGACTACACCGGAAGTTTTGTTTTATATAATCAGTCTGCTGATAAATGGAATATTTATAATATGGATCATGCTTCCACACGTGTATCACCGAATTCGACTTATAAAATATATGATGCATTACTTGGCTTGGAATCTGGAATTATTACACCAGAACATTCCACTTTCACATGGAATGGAGAACCATATCCTTTTAATTCATGGGAAGCCGATCAAGATTTAACCTCGGCTATACATAATTCCGTAAACTGGTATTTTCAGGCAATTGATTCACAGGCAGGTTTTGAAGCCGTAAGAACATTTTTACAGACAATAAACTATGGGAATCAGAATACTGGAACAAATCTAAATCTCTATTGGACAGATTTCTCTCTGAAGATATCACCCATAGAACAGGTGGAATTGTTACAGGATTTCTATCAAAATAATTTTCATTTTGACAGTAAAAATATCCAGGCAGTAAAAAAAGCCCTGCTGCTTTCCACTACTTCTTCCGGTTCTCTTTACGGGAAAACAGGAACCGGGCGTGTCAATGGTAAAGATGTCAATGGCTGGTTTATCGGATACATTGAAACAGCGAATAATACTTACTACTTCGCAACAAATATTCAATCCTCTTCTGGTGCAACTGGAAGTCAGGCTACCGAAATAACAGAATCTGTACTTTCTAATCTTGGTATTTGGAAATAAATAAAGAGAACTGATAGCATAATTTCCCGTTATCAGTTCTCTTTATTTCATTCTTCTCTACTGATCAATTCTGCAAATTACCTAACCGGTACTGATACCTCGGTATATTATCAATACCATTATCTAAAATCCTGTTTCCAACATACTGAATCGTTCCATCATCCTGAATTTTCATCGTAAGTTCGTGTGTAATAACAACATCATTACATACAACAGAATCACATACTGCATGAATTGTCAAAACAATGGTTCCATCTTCATTGTGCCTGACTTCTGTTACTTCCGGTAAAGACAAGCCAAAATGTGTTGGTGAATAATTACCACATCCCAATCGTTCCCAGATAAACATATTACTTTGTTCATCGTAGACCGCCCATTCTTTCAATTCTTCTTTTGTAACAGGAAGATATGTCATAATTACATTTTCGAACTCTTCTGCTGGAATTCCCACAACCTCTTTTTCTGCAGTAAATTTTTCTCCATATTTCATTTGATAAAAATATTCATAAAGTCCATTATAATCCAACCCCTGCATATCCTCCGCATTCCAGTTTGAACATAACAGATTGTTTCCCTGATAGCCGAACGTACTCACATATTTTTTTGAATATTCCCGACACTCCTCACTCAAAGGCTTTACCCGGATAATACAACTTCCATCTACAATCTCTGTCACTTCCGGTGGTTCAGGTACGCATAATTCATAACAGAAATTCCCATTTTCAGTATATGCCCATTCTTTTATTTTTGATAGCGATATGTATGTAAGTACAGGCTCTGTATCCTCACTCCAGATCATTTTTGCGGACATCACACTCATTTCTTTTCCATCATAACTATATTCTTTTCTGGTAATTCCACCATCTGTATCTGCTTCATATAAAATTACACTTCCTTTTTCTTCTTGTTCTGCAGATTTTAAAAATTGTTCCATCTTCTGATAATTATCCATAACAGAATAATGATCGGAACCAATGACCGGATTCCCATTTTGTTTGATAATTTCTTTCATCCGATTCATCATTTGCTCAGCAGTGTTCTGATCTGCTTCTTGTATTCCATTATATTCAGAATAAATGTCTCGGACAATGCCCATAATTTCTTCACAATCGTTCACAACTTCCTTTTTCTTGTCTTCATCGATTGGTAGATTATATCCCTTATCCGGATTTTCCATGGTAGTGTTTTTCTGATTCTTCTCATTTTTTACATCTGTGCTGTTTAACGATATCTTACTTTCACAGGAAGTCAGAATCATTCCTATACAAAGTACTAACAAAATACTTTTTCTTTTCATATTGCCCCCTAATTATTACTGTAATTCTCTTCCCACTCTTCTTCTGTTAACCTTGGCATATACCACCCTGCATTTGCATTTTGATCTGAACTGATTACCTTATTTGATAAATACTGGAAACTTCCGTCTTCCATAGGTTTTATCATCAATTCACTGGTGATTGCCTGATCTAACATTCTGATTTCCCATACTGCTTCTATCGTAAGTTTTAATGTTCCATCTTGTAATTTTTCATATGAGATAACTTCCGGATATGGCTCATATGGGAATTCACAATCATATAACCCTCGCGGTCTGTATCTAAAAGTTTTATTATCAGAGTTATAAAAAGTTCCCTTTTCAATCTCGGTATTACTAAATGGTAAATAGGTCTTTATAACCTCTTCAAACTCATCTTTTGGAACTTCATATTCTGCTCCACCATAATTTGCTTCATATGGAACTTGCTTTCCATATTTCATATAATACATTTTTTCATAAAGATCATAAAAATCAAGTTCCGTATAATTCTGGTTATCCCAATTTGTAATCAACAGATTATTAAGTGCATACCCCAACGGCATAACATATTTTCGATTCAATTCCCGGCATGTTTTATCTAATGGCTGCACTCTGAATCCAGTTTCACCCGGTGCTCCATCAAATCCCGGTGGGTGATATTCCTCCAGAAACAAGTATCCTTTTTCTGTATATTTCCACTCATATGCTTCATATTCATCATAATAATTAGCCTGTGGGCTATTATCCTTCCATTTAACCTGACATAATCGAACATTTATCTTTCCATTCATTGACTCTAAATGATATTGTATAATTTCCCCTTCATCAAATACAACAACAATATCTACTGCTGCCTGTTCTTCTTTCTCTGCTGCTTTGCAAAAATCTTCTACTTTTTCACGATTGACCATATCAATCTGATTATCACAATCTACTGCCGCATATCCTTTTTCTTCCAGACAATTGATAATTTTTCTTTTCACCTTTAATGTATTTAACTCCGACTTCTCCTTCATATAAACAGACCGAAAAGTTTGCGCTGTTTTTTTTACTTCTGCATTCATTTCAGATTCTACGGTTTCTTTCTTTTCTTCTTTTTCCGTAATTCGATTTTGTCCGCACCCTGTAAAAACAATAAGAACTATCAATATCATCGCAAATATCTTACATATGTAATAATTCCCCATAAAAATTTTTTTATCCTTCAAAATACTCATCCAATACTGTTGCATCTTTTTTAACAACATAACCACTTCCACCGATTCCTTTCACATTCTCAACCATACTGATAAGAAGAATTGGTTTGTCCGCGCTTTTATCTGCCGTAAACACCGAAAACCACCCGATTTCTTTGCCAGAAGTATCTTCTTTCGTTGCCTTCAACTCGGCTGTCCCTGTTTTTCCAGCCAGCAAAATATCGTCACGATGTGCAGCATATCCGGTTCCTTCCGGATCATTTACAACACCTTCCACCCCTTGCATAATTTCTTCTACATTTTCTTTGCTAAACGCATTTTCTATCCATGTTTCACCGGATGCTTCTTCTTTGTATTTCAAATACGGTTTTATCATATTCCCTTCATTTAAAAATGAAGTATAAATACTTGCCAGATGTAATGGATTTACAAGAATCTGCCCTTGCCCATAACCACTATCTGCCAATTGTATTTCTGTTTCTATTTTATCTGTATTGGAATATGTTGATTCCTGCATCGCAATCTCAAACGGCATATTCTGATTAAATCCTATTTCATTTAAAGTATTCATAAAATTCTCACTACCAATTTTAAGAGCTGCCTTTGCAAAATAAATATTATCAGAATAGATAATTGCATTTTTCATAATAACCGGTTCATATTCATGAAGTGTTGTCACTTGATAAGATCCCCAAGACGAATCTTTCTGCCATGCCAAACCTTCATTTCCAAAATCTTCTTTTGGATCTATGCTTCCCGTTTTCAACCCAATTCCTGCCACAACTGGTTTAAATGTTGAGCCAGGACACCATACTTGACGGAAACGATTATATAATGGTTTCTTTTCATCTTCGTTTAATGATGTCCATTTCTCTGATGATAAGCCCCGTATAAATTCATTATTATCATAAGATGGGGTACTTACCAAAGCCAATACTTCTCCCGTATAAGGATTCATTGCGACAGAACACCCCGGATCTTCTTTAAACTGCTCGTATAATGATTTTTGCAAATCGGAATCTATCGTTAATCTTATATCCATACCATCTTCTTTAAAAATACTTGCAAGAACCTCTTTTACTTCCCCATCACTATCCAAAATCTTTATATCACAACCATCTTTTCCTTTTAATTGCTTTTCGTATAACTTTTCCACCCCAGATCTTCCGATTACACTTTCAGCTGAATATCCTTCCCCTGGATGATTTTCCAAATCTTCTGCTGTTACAGACTGTACATAACCAATTAAATGAGCTGCTGCTTCCCCTAACTCATAGGTTCTAACTTCCACATCTGATAGCATAACCCCTGGAATTTCCAAAAGTTTATTCTGACAATCCTGCTCCTCAAGTGTCTTTTCTTCTGGCTGTATTTTCATTAAATCTATTTCTTCTACTTTCGGAATAGTTTCAATTGGTACAAAAGAATCTTCTTTTACCCACTTTGCTGTGAGTTTGTTATTTATTGTTTCTACATCTATCTCTAATAACTCCGCTATTTTTTCAATAGATACATTCCTGTCTTCCAGCTTTCCCGGTATAATGCCAACTGATGTTGCTACTCCTTTTCCTGCAAGCATTTTACCATCTCGGTCTAATATTTCTCCTCTCTCCGCTTTTGATGTAGTAACACTTATTTTATCATCACTCTCTAAATCTGGAAAAATCAGGCTATCCTGCCATACTAATTTATATCCCTGTTTCGTCTTCTTCAGTTCCGCCATATTGTCAAATTGTATTGTTCCGGCAATTGTATTACATGATGTTTCATACGAAAGCGTAACTGTATCTGCTTTTTTCTCTTTCACAGCTATATGACTGATTTTAATGTCACTGACCTCTATTCCTTCGTATATCTTAGAATTTCGTTGTATGTATTCTTCTTTTGTCAGATAAACTTTTTCATCTGAATCTATCATAGTATACATTACTTCATATTCCTTTTTTTCAATATGGTTCATATATTCCACAAGTGTGTCTTCTGGTGATTCCGTTATCGTCCTTTTTAATAAAACACCTCCTGAAACAGCAATTACTGTTATAGCTACTATCAGCCCAAAAATCTTACAAACGTAAGATTTTTGGATATTTTGCTTTTTTCGTCTTCTTTTCATAGATATTCCTTTCTTCTAATTTTTTTGTTTCTTAAATCTTACGCTTGTAATATTTGAAAGTCAAGTCTATTTTCAGGAATTGTATACTCCAGATTCACCATTAGACTATCACACTTTTTCTCCTGCCTTTTAATATGCCGGAACACCATATCCATAAATATTACTACTTCCGATACTGTAACTTCGTCTTGCCACTTTATCTCCACTGTTACCTTCTATGGTATTGACGGTTCCACCACTGACACTCTCTACAATTCCAACATGGTCAATCGTTCCATTATTCCCCCAGTCAAAGAAAATAATATCTCCTACCGCCGGGGTATAACTGGCGTCCCGGAACCTGCCTTTACTTTCAAACCATTTCACACCGTCCGAACAAAGAGAGAATTTTGGAATAGCTCCACTCTGGATATAACCACTCTGGTCTGCACACCATGACACAAAGCAGGCACACCACTCTACTCGGCTTCCAAATCCATACCAACTCCAGTAGGTTGTTCCGCCTTTTCCTTCCTGAGATGCTGCCACCTGAACGATTGCCTGATTACCGATGCCTGTCGGGATTCTTCCAAATGCATAATACTGAAGCACATGTGGTACATACTGCTTGTCCCCATAACTGCTCCACCCCATTCTCTGTGCCATCATATCAGAAAATTCTGCTGCATTTGCAAGGGTATATCCACCTCTGGCTTTCGCCCATTCCAGATATCCATTTCCATAGTTGTAACTTTGCAATGCCAGTTTAATATTTTCCATATCCAGAGGATTTTTTACTCCTGCACGTTCCAGACAGCTTTTTATTTCCTGCACTCCGCAAGAAATCGAATACTCTGGATCTGTGATTCCATTTGGCTGTCTGGGATATTTTGTATTAAAGCTCCCTTCTGAACACTGCATCGGGTCAAGTCCTCTCCCACCTGATTCCTGCATCATAATGGCTTTGATTAGTTCCACATACTCTCCAATGCCATATTGATTTGCATACTGTCGGATTAGTGGTTCGTATGCTTCTACTTCTGCACTGACAGAAGAAACCGTACTGGAATTATCCCCACCTGTCATGCATAGAAATCCACCAAATAAAATGACGATAATCAAAATCATAACCGCAATCCAACCACCTGCAGTCAATGCACTCAGTAATGCTTTTGTAGCTTCAATCAACGCTTTTATTGCATGTGTTACTGCCTTTGCTGTCGTTTTCACTGCAATCTTTGTATTCTGTGCTGTCTGTCTTGCTGCCTGCACTGCTTTTTCTGCTTTTTTCATGGAATAATGCATTGCCTGGACATAAGCATTTGCTGTCTGCTCCGATGTTTTGATACTGGTCTTTGCCGTTTGTTCTGCAGTCTTGACCGCTTTTTCAGAAGTCTTGATAATACCTTTTCCGGTATTCTTTACAACCTGTTCCGATGCTCTCCCGGTCTTGATGGTTCTTTTATCCCGTTCAATGGTCTTAATTTTTTTGACAGCAAGTTCTTTTCCCTGCTCCTGTGCCGTTTCTCCGCCTGAAGGCGGTACTGGTCGGATTTGTTCTTTCGGCTGGTAAACTGTTTCTTCGCCTGTCGAAGAAACAGAAGCTTTCTCTTTCTTCCGTTCAATAATCTTTCCTGCCTGTCTGCGTACCTGATGCCCTGTTTCGTGAAAGATGCGGTCAGCATACTTGCTGGCCGCATCTTCTGCATAACCTACCGGATTATTCTCTCTATCACTGGATTTCTCCGTCGATTGCATGACAGTTTCTTTTGTTCTGACATAGGAATGTTTGACATGGTCTGTCACCGTAACCGTCTTATCTAATACTTTAATATCCTTATGGACTTGGCGTGTTTTTATCTTACGATCCATCGCTTTTCTCCATTTGAATCTTTATCTAGCGTTCATGATTAGTTTCTTTTTTGCTCACCTGTGGCAGTTCCCGGCAGTATTCCGGGTATTTCATGCGGATTGCTTCATAAAAATATGATGCATAGCCACAATCGAACATCTCGTATGGGGTAGACAGACTTTCTTCTCCCTTCTCCACATATCCATTCCACAAGTTGAAAGCCAGTCTGGTCAATCGTGCCGAACCGCCTGTCTGCCACCCTTCATGCAATGCTTCTGGTTTAATCAAACGCTCTTTAAAATCAAACATGCGATCAACATGATTTCTGGTATCTTCAGAAATTCCCACACAATAGAAAAATGAACTGTAATAACTGTCGTGCTTTCCGCATTTAGCTAACATCTGATAAAAAAACTTTTCGTGTTCCTTTGATGAAAATCTGATTTCTGACATATTTGGCTCCTTTTCCGGCACTAAAAAACGCCACAAATTGTGACGATTTTCAGTGCCTTGCTTTTCATTATTCAAAATATTTTTAATTTTACATTCTTCCCCGGTTGATACTGTCCTCTCCCGGCTTTGTGGTCATCAGTTTATACAACCTTGTATTGGTCGGGAATCTATTGACGAACGGTACAAGTGAACTTCCGTATTTCACCAAACCGCAACCGGCATCTGCATTTGTGATATATCCCATTTGCTCAGTGGAGATATTCAGAAGTGTTGCCAACTTTGCTCTGTCCGGCTCTGCCTGATTAAGCATCACGATATACTCACTGTTGGAAATCATCGTACTTGCAAGAACAGAATCTAACAAATATTCCACGTTCTGGGTAATTGCTGTCGGAAATGCATTACGCTTACGAAATCTTCGCCATGCAGAGTTAAAAAATGCTCCGGAATACTCATTTTCAAATACTACATGAAACTCGTCTAAGAAAATATGAGTTCGCTTTCCCTGTTTCCAGTTCTCTGTTACCCGGTTCAGCATTGCATCAGTAATAACCAGAAGTCCCATGGTCTTTAGCTGCTTTCCTAAATCCAGAATGTCGTATACCATGATACGGTTATTCACATCAACATTACTTTCATGTGCAAATGCGTCCAGACTTCCATTTGTAAATAATTCTGATACCAGTGCCAAATCCTGTGCTTCCGGTTCTTCCTGTTCCAGAAACTTTTCACGCAACACCCGTAAAGTCGGCACTGCTCCGCCATGCTGATATTCCTCATAAACTTCTCCCACACATCGGTCAATAATGGAACGTTCCTTTGCATTGATTCCTTTTTTATCCAACTGTTCAAACAGAGATAAAATAAACTGTGACTTCTCAATCACTGGATCACCGCCATCTCCATATCCGTCTACCATATCCATTGCATTGATATGGTCCCTGCTTCCTGCAGCAATGCGAACCACTTCTCCGCCCATTGCTTCAACTAATGATGCATACTCTCGCTCTGGATCACAAATCAGGATATCGTCCTGCGTTGCCAGTGCCAGGAATACAATCTGCATTTTTGCATTAAAGGATTTTCCACTTCCCGGTACTCCTAAAAGGAATGAGTTTGGATTTAACAGTTTTTCTTTATTACACATGATTAAGTTATGGGAGATTGCATTTTCACCGCAATAGATTCCACCTGCGTCCATAATCTCCTGCACCCGGAATGGCATCAACACTGCTACACTCTCCGAAGTCAGTGTGCGGACTGCCGGAATCTTCCGGTGTCCGATGGGTAGTGCTGTATTCAGTCCGTCCATCTGCTGAAATTTCAGAACAGAAAACTGGCATAACTTTTTCCGTCCGATTGTCAGAAGTGTTTCCGTATCTGCATCAAGCTGTTTTTTCGATTCTGCCGTATGCACCATAGTCAGTATACCGAACATCATACGCTGGTCACGTGTGGTTAAATCGTCCATGAACTCTTTACTTTCTTTTCTCTGCTGTTCCAAATCATAAGGAATCACTGCGGAAAAGTTATTGTTGGCATTTTGGCGTCGTTGCCAGTTTGTTATATTAGTCTCCACACCTAACAAACGTTTTTCCACTTCCTGTACTGCTTCATCAGTCGGAACCGGAATCACATCAATGCTCAACATCAGATTTCGATTCATGTCGGTCAGTTCTGCTATCATATCGTCTTTGATGTAAGAAGCATACTCACGAAGAAAAAGTACTCTTCCATAACGATCTCCCATGCGGAAATAATCTTTTTCAAATTCAAAGGTATCCGGACAGATATAATCTTTAAAGCTGTGTCCTTTTCTCATATTCTCCTGAATATCAAAATGGAAACCCGATTCTTCTCCTGTACGGTAAAAATCATGCAGAATCCGTAACTTATCTTCTCCATTTACCTCTGCACATTTGGAACCCAGTCTTGCAAAATGGCTGTTCAGCTCTGTTGTCACTCGTGCAAAATACGTTCTGGCTTCTTCGATTGTTTTCTTATAGCAGGATACTGTCACATATTTTTCCTGCACCATGCTGTTGGAACTGGTTGCCTTATCTAAAAGCATGTTGTTATACTCTTTCCGGTATAAATCCAGTCCGTCCTCCTGCATCGGAATCAGAATTGCTTTTTCAAAATCCACTTTATTCAAGCGGCGATTATTGATCGTTATTTTTGTTGTTCCACCGCAATCGAACGAATTTAATAAATCCATATATTCCAGGAACATGGTTTCCTTATCTACTTTGCTTGCCACCGCATAGTTGATATCCGTAAATTTATAAGTACGTGCAAATTTATTTCTCCCGATTTTAAATATCCCGTCAGACCAGATGGTCTCGATGGGAATTACCTGCTGTACGCTTCTTGGAATTACAAATTTTTCTTTATCCTGCTTGAAGATATTACTCAGCGTTTTTATCATTTTTCTTGCGTCCCTCCTTCTTCAGACTTTCTTTCTCATATTTTTTAATGACTGGTTCTACCGCATCAAAATAAAGATTTTCTGACCGGAACACCAGTTTTTTCGGCATCAGGATTTCTGATTTTATCCATGCCCAGATAAACTGCTCCGCTGTCATTCCATGATATTTTACAAACCCGAACACTACACATGGGGCAGCTCCCAGTACACAAATCCAGCTCACTGTTTCCATGCTCATGTATGGGTGAAGCAAAAAATAAAGCCCAACGGCAATCCCGCAGGCTAATCCTGAAAAGATAAACTGTCTCAGGGACAATCCGAAAAAGATTGCTTCCGTGTAATCCCTGATTTCCTTGTTAATTTTTACTTCCAAAACGATACACCTCCAAATCGCACATTTGTTATATTTTTTCTGTTCTGTTACACTTTGGGTAAATGAAAGGGGGGACTGACCTATGCCAATCACTGTTATGATTTCACTTGTTGTTACCGTTGCTCTATTCCTGATTTCTCTGCTGTTTCGGATTGCTGCCAGATTAAATCTGACCTTACCATTGTTATACTTCCTTGCTGTTTCCACAATTCTGAATCCATGGGCAGCAACTCATGAGAAACTTGCATTTGCAATCCTCTATCTGCTGACTGCCTTTTCTGTTCTCAGTTGGATTTCTGCTCTGCGACGCAAGTGGCAGGAACATCAATATTACAAAGCTATGAAAGACGATATGTCCTTCCAGATTTCTCGTGCCAAACAGAAAGGGATTCCTTTAGATTCTGTTCATTTTGATTCTCAGGGGAATATGCGGTATAACAACAGCAACAATATTGTAGAATAACTTTTACGGATGCTTTCGGGCGTC
>OLSQ01002231.1_pt1 | contig 14387 bp, 13 predicted proteins | sample 1672561 | NCBI WGS metagenome assembly OLSQ01 (sample SAMEA3136699, study PRJEB25190) | human gut metagenome | biome: human gut; feature: human-associated habitat; material: faeces | place: Austria | collected 2013 | reverse complement strand
ACCGCTGTTGCCGGAAGCACAGTGCTGGCAAATCTGCCCGGTGTTATCGGAATCCGCTGATAATAAACTCACGTGCAATGATGATAATTACAACCCATGCCGGAATTAATTCCAGCTGGATCAGACAGATCAATGCAGAACATACAAGAAGTTTATCCGCAAGTGGATCCATAAACTTTCCGAAATTCGTGACAAGATTGTATTTTCTGGCGATTTTTCCATCGAGAAAATCCGTAATACTTGCCACGATAAAAATTGCAACTGCAATATAGTTTCCATAGCCCTCAAAATATGGAGCTAATAAAAAGAAAACAAAAAATGGAATCAGTACAACGCGAAAAAGCGTCAGTTTGTTTGGTAAATTCATATTATTTCTCCTATCAGATCATATTCATAAGCACCGGTAACCCGAACTTTGACCACATCACCAGTCATAAGTTCTTCATCGGTATTGATAAAAATATAGCCGTCTACATTCGGAGCATCCCGATATGTACGACCAACATAAGCGTTTTCATCTGCAACTTTCCCCTCGATAAACGCATAAAGCTCCGTTCCTTTCATGGAATCGTTTTTATCGAAGATCACTTCTTCCTGAAGTTCCATGACATCAGCCTGCCAGTCCGCCTTCTGTTCTTCGTCGATCTGGTCCGGCATTTCCGCTGCCGGTGTTCCTTCTTCGGCAGAATACGTAAATGCGCCCAGACGGTCAAATTCCATATCATTTACAAACTGCATCAGTTCCTCATGCATCTGCTGGGTTTCACCCGGGAACCCGCAAATCAGAGTCGTGCGAAGCGTAATATCCGGAATCCGTTCCCGTAAATGTTCAATTCTCGCAGTCAGTTCCTTTTTGTTTGTTTTACGTCCCATCCGTTGCAAAATACTGTCATTGCAATGCTGAATCGGCATATCCAGATAATGACACACTTTCTTATCACGAATCATTGCATCAATCAGTTCCTCATAGATTTCTTCCGGATAGCAATACATAATACGAATCCAGAACAATCCCGGGATCTCATTTAACGCATCCAGCAATTTATGCAGGCTTTTTTCTCCATACAGATCTACTCCATATAATGTCGTCTCCTGTGCAACGAGAATCAGTTCCTTTACACCACCGGCAACCAGTTCCTTCGCAGATGCAACCAGTTCTTCCAATGGAACACTGCGATAACGGCCACGGACAGATGGAATCACACAGTATGTGCAGTTCTTATTACAGCCCTCTGCAATTTTCAAATATGCAAAGTGGCCACCGGTCGTAATCGTACGCTTGGTATCCACATGCGGAAGTCCCGTCAATGTATGGAAATTCTCGTAAAATTTATCATCTAAGGTTTCTTTGACAGCATCCCAGATGGAATCATAGGAATTCGTTCCAAGAATTGCGTCCACTTCCGGAATTTCCTGTTTAACCTCTTCCTGATAGCGCTGTGTCAGGCAACCGGTAACTATCAGCGAACGGCATTTGCCCGTCTTTTTCTGTTGTGCCATCTCAAGGATCGTGTTAATGCTCTCCTCTTTTGCATCACCAATAAAACAGCAGCTGTTGACAATTATAATGTCCGCTTCTGTTTCATCATCCGTCAGTTCAATGCCATGATTCGTCAACATACCGATCATATATTCGGAATCTACAAGGTTTTTATCACACCCAAGTGAAATAAATAATAATTTCATAGTACCTCTCACTTGAAAAAGGGAATGACCGTTGTCACTCCCCCTTACTTTCTTTCTAATTATTTTCTTCGTCCTCAGACTGAATCTTTACCTCACCACGATACAGCTCCTCAACTGCAATAGAAAGAGGTTTGTTGCATTTTGGATTATCGATCAACGGTTCTGCGCCTGCAATAATCTGTCTTGCACGCTTTGCTGTAGCAAGAACGATGGAATAACGGCTGTTTACTACTGGTTCATCACCGCACAGGGTGGTTACAATCGGTTCATCCTCTACGTCCACACCTTCATTAATTGCCTGCATCAGTTCTGTGTAAGATGGATGTATCATATTCATTCTCCTTTCGAAAAGCCTGAAAGCTCTTCTCTCATTTTATTAATAAAATCTATATTAGCAGATACACGATGTGCGCGATTATTTTCTATATTTCCGGACCTCTCATCACAGATGAGACGATCGATCAGGGAAATACCATTCTCAATCGTATCGTTTATCACTAAATAATCATATTTTTCCATCCCCATGGATTCCTCACATGCACGGGATAACCGCGCAGCGATCACTTCCGGGGTCTCAGTGCCACGTCCTACCAGACGATTTTTTAATTCATTGGCATCCGGTGCTGTCACAAACATTAATACCGTATCTGGGAATTTCTCTTTAATTTTCAAAGCTCCCTGTATTTCGATTTCAAGGATTACATTTTTTCCAAGATCTAACTGTTGCTGCACATATTCCTTTGGAGTTCCATAATAATTTCCAACATACTGTGCATACTCGATCAGAGCGTCTTCCGCTATCATCTGTTCAAATTTATCTCTGGTGACAAAGAAATAATCCACCCCATCCATTTCGCCGGGTCTCGGGTTTCTCGTTGTCGCTGATACAGACAGCGCATACGAATCACCATATTCCTTCATCAAAGCCTTCATAAGAGTTCCTTTTCCGGCTCCGGAAAATCCGGAAATAACAACTAACTTACCTTTGTTTTCCATCTGTAACTTCCTCTATTCAATATTTTGAATCTGTTCCCGCACTTTTTCAATGCTGGTTTTCAAATTGATTCCTGTATCTGAAATTTCTATATTGTTTGCTTTGGAAAGAATCGTGTTTGCTTCACGGTTCATCTCCTGTGCAATAAAATCAAGCTTACGCCCAATCGAACCACCTTCTAGCAAAGTATCTTTTGTTGTATTGATATGGCTTCGCAAACGCACGGTCTCCTCATCTACGCAAATCTTATCCGCATAGATGGTAACTTCAGTTGCGATGCGTCCATCATCCATCTGTCGATCGCCAAGAATCTCTTTGATCTTATCCTCAAGCCTTCTGCGATACTCTTCCATAATCTGTGGAGATCGTTTTTCAATGAAATCAACATAAGAAATCATATCGTCAAGCTTGTCTATGAGATCGCCTTTCAGGTTCTCACCCTCTTTGATGCGGCTTGCTACAAACTGTTCACATGCGCCGCGCAATGCATGTTCCAATCCATCCCATAATTCCTTTTCATCCACATCCTGTTCTTCCATGACCAGGACATCCGGATAGCGCGACAGATTGCTGACCCTGATATCATTCTCAAGTCCGAATTCTTCCGCCATATTGTTCAGATAATTCAAATACTGTGCAGCCAGAGAAGCATTATACTTTAACGCATAATTGTCTTCCGTATAATCTTCATACGTGATATAGACATCTACTTTTCCGCGTTCGATATATTCCTTGAGTAGTGCACGTATCGAACTCTCGAAAAAATTCAGTTTTTTCGGCATCTTAATATTAACATCAAGATAGCGATGATTTACGGATTTAAGCTCGACCGTAAATTTACGTTTTTCATCTGTAAATTCACATCTTCCAAATCCGGTCATACTTTTGATCATTGGCTTTCTCCTGTAAAAATGCATAGTTTATGCATAGATAAATGTATTATAATGCTATTTTTCTGATTCGTCAAATATTCATTGGATTTTTCTTTATTTTCATACTATAATGTAAACAATCGCTATAAACTTTAACAGGAGGCAACTATGGCTTTTGACGGAATCGTAATATCAGGTCTCGTTCACGAATTGAACCAGACAATCTTAAACGCAAAAATAAGTAAGATTGCACAGCCGGAAAACGACGAACTGCTTTTAACCTGCAAAGGTTCCAACGGACAGTTCCGTGTATCCATTTCCGCAAGTGCATCTCTTCCATTTTTATATCTGACAAGTGAAAACAAACCAAGTCCGCTTACCGCTCCAACTTTTTGTATGGTCTTGCGCAAGCATGTGGCAAACGGACGTATTACGCGCATTTATCAGCCACATATGGAACGTATCATCAATATGGAGATCGAACATCTGAACGAAATGGGCGATTTATGCCACAAGACTTTAGTCATTGAATTGATGGGAAAATATTCCAATATTATTTTCTGTGACGAGGACGGCACCATCATCGACAGCATTAAGAGAATTTCTTCCGCTGTCAGTTCCGTGCGTGAAGTTTTACCGGGAAAACCTTATTTTATTCCAGGTACACAGGACAACAAGTTCAACCCATTAACCATGGATGCAGCACAGATTCATGACGCGATTGCTAGAAAACCGCTGACGGTCATGAAGGCAATCTATTCTACTTTTACAGGTGTAAGCCCATTGATTGCATCCGAAATAGCATACCGCGCCGGACTCGATGGCGAACAGCCGCTGGCATCCTACTCAGAGGATCAGATTTTGCACCTTTGCAATCATATTGCATGGTTCTTTGATGAAATCCGCGACAATCACTATCATCCGGTAATCGTTCGTAAAGGCCGGGAACCGATCGAATTTTCCGCTGTTGAACTTACTTTATATCAGGATTATGAAACCGAATCTTTTGACAGTATTTCCCGTGTTCTGGAAGTTTATTATGCGGAAAAAAACATTTACAGCCGCATACGTCAGAAATCCGCAGATTTGCGCCGCATTGTCACAACTGCACTCGAACGTAACCAGAAAAAATATCAGTTGCAGCAAAAGCAGTTAAAAGACTCTGAAAAAAGAGAAAAATATAAATTGTACGGCGAATTGCTAAATGTATATGGTTATAATCTCGAAGAAGGTGCCAAAGAACTTCTTGCCCCGAATTTCTATGATAACAACAAAGAAATCCGCATTCCTTTGGATCCTACACTCACGCCGCAGGAAAACTCGCAAAAATTCTTTGACCGTTACGGAAAATTAAAACGAACCGCAGAAGCTCTTGATAAACTTCTTCAGGAAACCAAAGCCGAAATCGACCATCTCGAATCGATCCAGAACTCTTTGGATATCGCCCTCTCCGCAGATGATCTCGTACAGATCAAGCAGGAACTTACGGAATATGGTTTTATCAAGAAAAATCGTGGTGGAAAGAAAGAAAAAATCAAAAGCAAACCATTTCATTATCTCTCTTCGGACGGATATGATATGTACGTTGGAAAAAACAATTATCAGAATGACGAACTCACCTTCAAATTTGCTACCGGAAACGACTGGTGGTTTCACGCAAAAGGAATGCCAGGGTCTCATGTTGTCGTAAAATCAAAAGGTGAAGAAATGCCGGATCGTGTCTTTGAAGAAGCCGGAATGCTTGCCGGTTTTTATTCCAAAGGACGAGACAGTGACAAAATAGAAATTGATTATTTACAGAAAAAAAATGTAAAAAAACCTGCCGGAAGCGCTCCGGGATTTGTTGTGTATTACACAAATTACTCGCTGACGATCCATCCGGTCATCAGTCATCTCAAGCTCATTGAGTAAAATTTTTATTTTTTCCAAGCTTTGTAAAAGACACCCAAACTTACCAGCATATGTCCTTTTCCTCTGCACATACTACCAATGTACCACAAAGGTACACACGCAAAGGAGGAAAACATCATGGCAAACAGAAGTACAAAAAAATCATTAGAACGTTTTAAGTATGAAGTTGCTGATGAGCTTGGAGTTCCACTTAGCAACGGATACAACGGAAACCTTACCGCAAAACAGAACGGTTCTGTCGGCGGATATATGGTCAAAAAAATGATTGAAGCACAGGAACGGCAGATGACTGAAAAAAGCGGTCAGTAAGCTGGCAATCCACAAAAGAGAAATTCATGTCTTTTCGGGCACCCATAACGGGTGCCCCTTTGTATGCCCTATAAATTCATCTTTCCAATCTGTTCTTCCATAAAGTGTTGCATACGCACACGAAGCAATCTGTGTTCTTCCAATTCCAGATCCGGATCTTTGTCCAGAATTTCCGACACTGCCTCAGAGGCCTGTTTCAACTCCAATGCATCCTGATAAATATCTGCCAGCTCAAACGCAAGATCCCCGCTTTGACGAATGCCAAAGAAATCGCCTGGTCCACGTAATTTTAAATCTTCGCTGGCAATAAAAAATCCATCATTTGACTTATTTAGAATTTCCAGTCGTTTCTTTGCGTTTTTAGAAGAAGACGCATTCACCATAATGCAATAAGACTGTGCATCGCCTCTTCCCACACGTCCTCGCAGCTGATGCAATTGGGCAAGTCCGAATCGATCCGCATTTTCAATCATCATCACGGTCGCATTCGGCACATTCACACCAACTTCCACTACCGTCGTAGAAACAAGAATCTGAATTTCGTTTTTTGCAAACTGTTCCATAACAGCATTTTTCTTGTCATTTTTCATTTTTCCATGTAGAACCCCGATTTTAACATCTTCAGAAAACTGTCCTGCAAGCTGTCTGGCATAATCCGTCACATTTTCACCCTCCATAGATTCACTCGCCTCTACAAGAGGACAGATAATGTACGCCTGATGTCCAAGTTTGATCTGCTCTGTAATAAACTCATAGGCTTTCGGCCGATAGCCGGTATTTACCACACAATTTTTTATTGGCAAACGCTTTGCCGGCACCTCATCGATCACGGATATATCCATATCACCATAAATAATAATTGCAAGCGTCCGTGGAATCGGTGTCGCCGACATTACCAGAATGTGAGGATGGTTCCCTTTGTCTGCAAACACATCTCTTTGTTTTACGCCAAACCGGTGCTGCTCATCCGTAATAACAAGCGCAAGATTGGTAAAAACTGCCTTTTCCTGTATCAACGCATGGGTTCCAATAATCATAGCGTTTGGCATCAGCTCCAGTTTTTCATATGCCAGACGTTTTTCTTTCGCTGTCATCGAACCTGTCAGGAGCACAACCGGATACTCCAGATGAAAATTCTCACACCATGCGCAAAAAGTTTCATAATGTTGTCTTGCAAGAACTTCCGTCGGCGCCATAATTGCAGACTGGTATCCGCTTTCTGCCGCCCAGGCCATTGCAAGAAATGCGATAACTGTCTTACCCGACCCCACATCGCCCTGTATCAGTCTCTGCATTACATATGGCCCTTGCATATTTGCCACTATCTCCTCGAGCGTCCGTTTCTGCGCGCCGGTCAGATCATACGGCAGCTGTCTCATAAGATTCCAGATAAATTCATCATCTTTAAAAGAAAAAGCATTTTCTTCCCGGTTTTTCCGTTCTTTCTGATATTGCATGCCCAGAATGAAATCAAAAAATTCATCAAAGACCAGTCTTCGTCTCGCTTCAATCAGCGTATCCATCTCATCCGGAAAATGTATTTCTTTAATTGCATAATTATATTCACACAGCTGGTACTGATGACGGATTTCTTTCGGAATATAATCCAAAAGCAGTGCTTCATCATCAAGTGCCTGCCGAATCGTCTTTGTCATCAGATTATTTGTAATGCCCGTTGTCAAAGTATACACCGGCAGCAGTCTGCCTTCCATCTCCTGATATGCTTCCGGTGTATAAATTACCGGCTGTTCCATCACATATTTTCCATCACGAACACTTACTTTACCATAAAACACATAATAATGATTTCTTTGTAAATTATTTTTTATATATGGCATACGATACCAGATCAGTTGCATCTTATGCCCACTGTCTCCAATCGTAAGTAGTGTAATCTGCATTCGGCGTCCATTTTTCACAACAGGGGCTGTCTGAATTTTTGCTGCAATCGCATGGTGTTCTTCCGTAAGTGAAAAAATCTCATTGATTGGTTGCGCCGATGGATATTTTATATAAGTCCGGGGAAAACGAAGGAGTATATCACCAACGGTGTATACTCCCATCTTTGCAAATGAATCTTTTGTTTTTTCACCAATCCCCTTAATCGCAGTAATCGCTGAATTTTGATCCATATTTGATAATCCTATTCTTATTCTACAGAAATTACATAGTAGTAAATCGGCTGACCTCCATTGTTGACCTCAATCTCAACATCCGGATACTTCGCACCGATAACAGCACCGATTGCTTCTGCATCTGCTTCATTAGACTCTGTGCCATAATAAATACTTACAATAGCGGAATCCTCATCTACCATTGCATCAATCATTTCAAGTGTTGTTGCTTTCAAATCGGTTCCTACGGAAAGGATCTCTTTGTCACCAATACCCATGAAATCATTCTGTTTAATCACTTTTCCGTCAATTTCTGTATCACGGACAGCGTAAGTAACCTGACCAGTCTTTACATTATCGATTTCAGAAAGCATTGTCTCTTTGTTCTCTTCCGCAGAATAATCCGGGATATAATTTACCATAGCCACAATACCCTGAGGAATTGTCTTGGTAGGAAGAACAATAATCTCCTTGTCTTCTACAAGGCTCGCTGCCTGATTCGCTGCCATAATAATATTTTTATTATTTGGGAGAATGAAAATATGATCCGCATTCACATGATCAATCGCGCTCAGCATATCTTCTGTACTTGGGTTCATTGTCTGTCCGCCCTCGATAATATAATCGACACCAAGTCCGCGGAAAATCTCATTCATTCCTTCTCCGATCGATACAGAGATAAATCCCATGTCTTTGCGTGGCTCGTCTGCTTTTGGAGCAGCTTCCTCTTCTTCTTTCTGTTTCTCAGCAAGTTTTTCAGCATCTTTAATCAGCTTTTCCTGATGTTCCTCACGCATATTGTCAATTTTGATCTTACTCAATGAACCATGTGTCAAAGCCTTTTGAATTGCAAGACCCGGATCGTTGGTATGTACGTGAGTCTTTACGATCTCATCGTCCGCAACAACCACGATAGAATCACCAATCGATTCCAAATAAGCCTTATACTCATGTTCTTCCTGCTCGGATAATGGATGGTTCAGTACAATGATAAACTCTGTCGGCATAATGTACAAGCTCGACCACTTCGGGGGCTGAGGCTTCTCAGATTCGGAAAGCGTAAAGGTCAGCTCGTTTTCCGGCAAACCCGGCAGGGTCAGCGCATACCCACCGTCCGTCTTTGTAAAGCCGTCAATACCGCTTTCCGTCATGTAATAGGGCGTTTTTACCACAACTTCCAATTCTCCGAACTGCGCCCAGGTTTTTGCCGGGGAAAGCAGATAGGTATACGAATAGAGGCTCGGTGTATAGCCCGCATCAATGGCGGGATACAGCGGCGCTGTCACTGCGTTTTTCAATGTCTGCCCCGGCTCCAGTGTGAGGGTGTACTCATACCATCGCATCAGCGAAAAATCTCCCTCTTCGATCTGGATCAGACCGTTTCCCAAAGTTTCGGAACTGAGCCGCAGAAGCTCGACCTGAGCATTGTACCAGTCAGACTCCAGAATGCCGGAGGTTTCGTCATAGCCACGGAGAGCATAGTCCTTGAAGCTCATTTCGGAAATCTCCGGCGACAAGGAGCTGAACAAGCCCGCACACATAGCCGCAGGGAATCTGCGGCGGTTTCTTCGCGATCATTATCAAAAGGTATCTGCGGCGAAATCGCCAATATTGGGTGGTTTCAAGAAAAATAACGAACAAGTGAGACATTGCTCCACGCTTGTTCTTTTAGTTTGGCAATGAGTGATTTCTTTACACTTGACAGATATGGAAAACCGAAAGAGCTCTTTCGAGTATCCCGTGCATCTTCGCTATGGCAATACCGTAGTTCGTAACACTGACTCCCTCTATTTCACAGTTGTCAAGCCTGCCCGAAAGTTCGCGGGCGTTAAGCATACATCCGCCACAATGAACAACCAGAGCAATCCCCGAAATATCCTTTGGGAATTCACCGCCGGAGGTGAAGCGGAAGTTCAACTCCTTGCCCGTGTATTTTTTCAGCCAGGCGGGCAGCTTGACGGTGCCGATATCCCCGCACTGGTGATGGTGGGTGCAGCCCTCGCTGATAAGTACGGTGTCGCCGTCTTTAAGACGATCGATCGCATCGCTCCCTCGAATGAGTTGTTCGAAATTCCCCCTGTACCTTGCGAAAAGAATTGAAAATGAAGTCAAAGCGATGCCTTTCGGCACAACAGAATCGACGTAGCCAAACACCTGCGAGTCGCAAACAATCATCCTCGGCGGCTCCTTTAACAGGTCAAGTGAAGAAGCGAGCTCGTCCGGCTGAGCGACCATGCAGATACCCCCGATATCCAGAATGTCGCGTATCGTCTGCTGCTGGGGAAGTATCAGCCTTCCCTTCGGGGCGGACTCGTCTATCGGAGTGACGAGAATGACGGTATCGCCCTTTTTCAGAAGATCCGAAACGATCCTTTTCTCCGCCCTTACCGCCGGTATGCTCGCGGCGATACGCCTTTTTAGCTCATCAATGTTTTTCCCCGTTTTTGCGCTGACAAAAAGCACATCGCTGCCATCGGCATCTGTGTCGTCAAGGTCACATTTGTTTCTGACAAAGATAACCGGTATACCTTTCTCCTTGACTATTTCAATGAAGCTTTCCGTTTCCTCGTCCTTTTCGGAAGCATCCGTAACAATAACCGCAATATCGGTTTTTCTCAGCATCTGCATCGTTCGCTCGATACGCAGCTTTCCAAGCTCCGTCCCGTCGTCGAGGCCGGGGGTGTCTATGATGACGACAGGGCCTAAGGGCAGCAGCTCCATGGCCTTCTGCACGGGGTCTGTCGTTGTTCCCCTCGTATCGGAAACGATGGAGAGCTTCTGACCGGTCAAAGCGTTTACAAGGCTCGATTTTCCGCTGTTGACGGTTCCGAAAAAGCCTATATGGAGCCTTTGAGCGCTTACAGTAGAGTTAAGATCCATGACGCGCCTCCATTAAAATCTGAAATCTCTCTTGTCCGAGGATTTGATTCTCTCGATATTTTCCGCTGCGATGCGTCTGATCTTTTCCTTAGGTATCTTTTCGAGCTCCCTTTCTATAAGGTCGAAGCCGAGCCTTTTTGTCTCGGGGGCTGCGTAATCGACAAGGTATTCAGCAAGCGTCATCAGCGCGTTGGGGTGGCAGCAGTTGAGTATCTGCCCTGATTTGCACAGGCTCATGAAACGGTCGCCCGTTCTGCCCTCGCGGTAGCAGGCGGTGCAGAACGACGGGATGTGCTCAAGCTCCATCAGCCATCTGACGACCTCGTCGAGTGTGCGCTGGTCTGACACGTCAAACTGCTCGCTGTCGTGCGGGCGTTCGTCCTCGGTATAGCCGCCGACGGAGGTGCGCGAAGCGCCGCTTATCTGTGAGATACCCAGCGTGAGCAATTTTTCTCTCACAGCCTCGCTCTCACGGGTGGATATTATCATGCCGGTGTACGGCACGGCGATGCGTATGCAGGCGGTTATTTTTGCAAAAAGCTCGTCCGACAGGCTGTTTTCAAACGAGTCGGGGTCGATGTCGTCGGCGCGCTTTATCCTCGGCACGCTTATCGTGTGCGGTCCGACGCCGTGAACGGCCTCAAGGTGCTCGGCGTGCATCAGCAGGCCTGCAAACTCGTACTGATAGCCCTCCAGCCCGAAAAGCACGCCCAGCCCCACATCGTCTATGCCGCCCTCCATGGCGCGGTCCATAGCCTCGGTGTGGTAGTCATAATCATGCTTAGGTCCCGTTGGATGAAGCTGAAGATAGCTGGCTTTGTTGTATGTCTCCTGGAAGAGAATGTAGGTGCCGATCCCAGCCTCCTTCAGCTTTCGGTAATTTTCAACTGTCGTCGCCGCGATATTCACATTCACTCTGCGAATATCGCCATTCTTATGGTGAACGGAATAGATCGTCTTAATGCTTTCGAGGATGTATTCTATCGGATTATGCACGGGATCTTCTCCCGCCTCTATTGCAAGGCGTTTATGTCCCATGTCCTGAAGAGCAATGACCTCATCCCGAATTTCCCGTTGAGTAAGCTTCTTCCTCGCAATGCTCTTATTCTTGAGGTGGTACGGACAGTAGACACAACCGTTAACGCAGTAGTTGGAAAGATAAAGCGGAGCAAACATAACTATGCGGTTGCCGTAAAAAGAAAGCTTGATTTCGTTTGCAAGCTTGTATATCTCCTCGATCTTTTCGGGGATATCGCAAGCGAGAAGCACCGATGCCTCCCTGTGCGTCAAGCCCGGGCAATGCATGGTTCTACCATCGGCGTAATGTTTAGGCCTTGCTTTTTCAAGTATGCTGTCAATCAGCTCAATGTTGTTTTTGTTGGCTTTCGCATACTGGAGAGTTTCAAGGATCTCGTCATGATTGATGAATTCCTCCGCTGATAATGATTCGGGATTGTAAATAGCCATATTGTTTCCTTTCTTTTCGGTCAGACTCAGTTCTTTCCGTCAGATGTTTTTATGTCGCCTCTCGATTCGGCGACGGAAAAGCCTATTGAGGCAAGGCTTCTTTTCAACGCTTCAAGGTTCTGTGCAGATTCTGAACCCGTTGAGAGCTTATTGTCGTATAAAATGTACTTGCTTCTAACTTCGACCGGTGACAGGTTTGGCATGACGACATTTGCGCCTGCAAGGATTCCTTTCAGCCTTCCGTCCGGTTCGATTGAGCCAAGAGCCGTTGTTGCCGGAAGCAGAATGTTCGGCTTTATCAGCCTGATCAACGACAGCAGGAAGCATGTCAAATCTGCCGAGCCTGCACGAAAGCCTCCGAACGGTGTATCTTTTTGTGGAATGAACGGTCCAATTCCGCACATTTCCGGCGAAAACTCCTCAATGAATTTTAGGTCGGAAGAAATGTTTTCAAGAGTCTGGAATGGTGAACCCACCATGAAACCACAGCCGACGGTAAAGCCGATCTCTCGAAGCGATTCAAGGCACTGCACACGGTGTTTATAGGACATCTCGCCCGGATGGAGTAAATCATAGTGCTTTTCATCCGCCGTCTCGTGCCTCAGAAGGTAACGATTTGCGCCCGCATTGAACATTTTTTCATATTCGTCCCGTTCGTACTCTCCAAGGGAAAGGGTTATTGCACAATCGGGAAATTCACCGCGTATTTCAGATACGATGCGGATTACCCGTTCAACAGGAAAAGCTCCCTCTCCGCCTTGTAAAACAAAGCTTCTGAAGCCTATTTCATGTCCTTCCCTGCAGCAAGCAAGGATCTGTTTATCGGTGAGCGTATACCGTACACATTTGCCGTTTGATGCTCTGATCCCGCAATAATAGCAATTGTTTCTGCAAATGTTTCCTACCTCTATCAGCCCTCTTATGAAAACCTCCGTACCGTAAATCCTTCTGCGTTCCTTATCAGCAAGCGTTGCTGCGTGGACGTGTTCCTCAACGCTTGCATTTTCAAGCAGCGCAAGGTACTCCTTTTTTTTAAGGCGATGCTCTCGTGCGAGTTTGTCGATCAAAGAAACAGTATCAGCCCTCATCTGTGACTTTAGAGTATGCAGTTTTAACGCTGATGCCGTGAATATTTCCAAGTTTCCCCGCAAGTGAGGAGATTTCATCCTGTGGCGCGTCTATTGCAATGGAGATGATATTGATTCCCCTCGCACGATAGGGAATACCCATCCTCCCGATAATATGCTCTCCATAATGGTGGAGAACCGCATTCAACTTCTCGGCGGCGGCGTCGTCTTCAACTATGACAGCCATTACGGCAACTCTTGTCTGCATTTTCAACATCCTTTCACAAAAATAGCTGCACCTAACTAAAAGGTGCAGCTAAACACATTACAAGCGAAGCTCCTTTCAGTCAGGATAAAAAACCTTTTTGTCAGGTGCACTTTTATCTTAACAAAAAGGGTTTCGACTGTCAATGCTCTAAGTATCAAGCCTACATCTATTAAATCTGCGCCAAGAATCTCGGTATTGATTGTTCGTAGAAAACCATCAAACACTTTTTCTTCATTGGCGATAATATCATCTTCACGCTCGACGATTTTGAACATCTCATTCAGCCCAATCACCCAGCCCCAAATGGGATCATGCTCCGAAATGAAGTAGGCCAGCAGTCCGAATACCGCTGCATAGATCAGCGTGAGCAGCCCGCCGACGAGCCAGAAGCCGATACTGGTATTTTGCAGCCACAACAGCAGCAGAAATGTTGCAATGCCGATCACAAGGCACAGCGCCGGATGAATTGCGGTAAACTGATTGCAGCACACTCCGGCGGCAATGCCGAGAGCAATGCTGTCAAAGAGAATGATATGCCCGAAGAATAGTCCGATCACCGAGCAGACAAGCCCGATGAAAAGCCCAATCGCCATAATCGCGCCCTGCGCTGCCAGCCAGCCCATAAGGAAGCCTTTCGTTTACGCCATGATTGCGTCCATAATCGTTTGAATGGTATTACAGGTATCATCAAAGGAAATGTCCGTTGCGTATTCATACTCGCGGCTGTACTTCTCCCACAGCTTGCGGAGCGTATCGCTTTCGCAGATCTCTTTCATAATCTCCGGGTAGTCTGTCAGGATCATGCCGCTGCCGCGTTTC
>OLSQ01002226.1_pt1 | contig 14433 bp, 8 predicted proteins | sample 1672561 | NCBI WGS metagenome assembly OLSQ01 (sample SAMEA3136699, study PRJEB25190) | human gut metagenome | biome: human gut; feature: human-associated habitat; material: faeces | place: Austria | collected 2013 | reverse complement strand
ACGCCGGCTTGGCGAAAAGCGCTCGCATGAGGCGCGCGACGCCGCCCGCCACGGCGAGCTTGTCATAGCCGAGCTCCCTGACCGCCGCCATCGTGCGCGGCACAAGGCTCTCGCTCATGGCACGGCAGAACGACGCGGCGAGCGACGCCTTGTCAAGCGGCTCGCCCTTCTGCTCCGCCGTGTGGGCGAGGTTGATGACGGCTGTTTTCAGCCCGCTGAAGCTCATGTCATACGGGCAGCCATCGACGTGACCGATCGGCAGCTTGTACTTGCGGTCGTCGCCGGTCTTGGACAGGTCGTCGATGGGCTTGCCGCCGGGATACGGCAGGCCGAGCACACGTGCAGTCTTGTCGAAGCACTCACCGGCCGCGTCGTCGCGCGTCGCGCCGAGAATGCGCAGATACGTATAGTCGCGCACGTCGCAGATGAGCGTGTTGCCGCCCGAGATGGCCAGACACACGAACGGCGGCTCCAGCTCCGGGTAGGCGATGTAGTTTGCCGCGATGTGGCCGCGGACATGGTGCACTGGGATAAGCGGCACGCCGAGCGCGAGCGCGGCGGCCGCGACGTGTCGGCGGCGCCTCAGGCGCGGCTTCTGGCCATGATCCAGCGTCTGCCCGGTCCGCTGCGCCGCACTGCCGTCAGAATCATCAATCTGCGAAGGAATGCCCAACGAAGAAAGCATTAAACTATCAGCCACGCTGCGGCGTCTGTGGCAGGAATCGCGCGGCACACGCGCCATAACCCTTGCGGCAGCCATCGCCGGATGCCTCAACGTGGGTGTGGCTCTCCTTTTCATATGGATCACCAAACGGATCGTCGACAGCGCCACAGGCCCGCACCACACCGTCCCGGCGCTGCTCGTGGCGCTGCTGGCCGGATGCCTGCTGCTCCAGCTGCTTATCCCGGCGGTGCGTCGACGCCTCGAGACCGTGGCATTCACACGCTACTCCAACGCCATGCGGCGCCGCCTGCTCCTGCACCTGCTGCAGGCGCGATGGAGTGGCCGCGGAGGCCTCCACCACGGCGACGCCATCAGCCGCATGACCGACGACGTGGCCACGGTGGCCTCGCTGTCGTGCTCCACAGTGCCCGGCATGCTGGCCGTAATGCTGCAGCTCGCCGGAGCATTCGTGTTTCTGGCATGCCTTGAAGTGCGGCTGGCGCTGGCCGTCGTCTTCATCATGCCGGTGGCGCTGGCAGCCAGCAAGATCTACGTCCGGCGCACGCGCAGTATCACCCGCAGCATACGCCGCGGCGAAAGCGCCGTGCAGACCTTCCTTCAGGAGAGCCTCGCACACCGCACGCTGCTCTCGACCCTGATGGGTACCGGACGCCGCGCCGACGCTTTCAGCGCCATGCAGAGCGACCTCACGCGCGACATCCTGCGGCGCAACAACATATCAATCTGTTCCTCCGCGGCCGTCACCGCCGGCTTCATGGCCGGCTACGCCGTCACGTTCCTGTGGAGCGCCTTCGGGCTGGCGGCCGGGACAGTCACATTCGGCATGATGACGGCTTTCCTGCAGCTCGTGGCGCAGGTACAGCGGCCCGTCACCGATCTGTCGCGCCGTGTGCCGGCATTCATCAGCGCTTCCGTGGCCCTCGAACGCATCGACGGCATCCTGGCGCTTGAGCCGGAGGACTACACGCCGCTGCCCGTCGGTCCCGACATGGCCGCCGGACTGCGCTTTGCGGGCGTCACCTACCGCTATCCCGACGGCGACAGCGACGTAATCCGCAACCTCGACCATGACTTCCGTCCCGGCACCGTCACGGCCATAGTCGGTCCGACGGGCAGCGGCAAGAGCACCCTGCTGCGGCTGATGCTCGGACTTGTGGCGCCCGAAAGCGGCACGGTCGAATTCTACACCCCGGGCGGTACGTCCGGCCCGGTGCGCGCCGCCCTGCGCCACAACATGGTCTATGTGCCCCAGGGCAACAGCCTCGTATGCGGCACCGTTCGCGAGAACCTGCTTTTGGCCGATCCCGACGCCACCGACGCCATGATGCGCGAGGCACTTCATTCCGCGGCCGCCGACTTCGTGCTCGACCTTCCCGACGGACTCGACACGCAGTGCTTCGAAGGCGGCGGAGGCTTCAGCGAGGGACAGGCACAACGCATCGCCATCGCGCGCGGACTGCTCCGGCACGGCAGCCTGATACTGCTCGACGAGCCCACCTCATCGCTCGACACCGACACCGAGCGCGAACTGCTCGACCGCCTGCGCGCCGCCCTGCGGCCCGACAGCACCGTCATCATCGTGACCCACCGCCGCGCCGCCCTCGCCTACTGCACCGACATCCTCCGCCTCCCCTGACACAGGGAAAGCAGGCATCCGCTGTGAAACAGACAGGGGGCGGCCCGGGTGTAGGCCGCCCCCTGTGGGGATTGACTGGCCGGTGCAGGGTGTCATCACGACCGCCCGCGCCGACAGTAAGTCAATTAAACGAATTGAAAATAATATCCCTCGTTTTTATCTGGTTAGCGTTATTTTTTCTGTGATATGATCACGACGCGGCTCAGGGCCGGATCGTCGAAGAACATGTTTCCGACACCGCCGTTCCACTTCACGTCGAAGCGGTCGGCCGGTATGCCGAACTCATTTACGAGGTATTCGCGTACGGACTGTGCGCGCTCGCGGCTGAGAGTCTCGTTGATCGCCGGGCTGCCGGTGGCGCTGTCGGCGTATCCGCGGATGCAGAATACAGTCCCGTCGGGCGTAGCCTTGATCATGTTGGCCACCTGCTCGAGCTGGGCGCGGTCGGCGTTCGACAGCGAGCTTACATTGATGGGGAAGTAGATCAGGTAGACGCCGTTGGCGTTAACCACCGTGTTGTGTACCACGGTCTGGCCGGCCTTGTTGGCCTCAAGCGCCTCGTTCTTGGCGATGAGCTCGTTGACCTGGCGGCGAAGCTCGTTCACGGCCGCGTTGTCGTACTCGTATTCCACCACCTTTACCACCCGCGATTTCCAGCCTCGGGGAGCGAAGCGGTACGTTACACCGGCGGTGACGCTGACGAGGCCGTCGAAATTGCGGCGTCCTACATGACCTTCGAATTCATCGTCGGTGATCGACGCGCGGATATCGAGGTTGATGTCCAGAGCCTTGGTGACATGAAACATGTTGAAGACACCGATGTTGCCGACCACCGAGTTCTGCTGCGGGCTGCTGTAGACGTGCCCCCAGCCAACGCCTATGTAGGGAGCCACGCTGTAGACGCGGTCGGCGCGGTAGCCGCCGATCATGTTCGTGAGGTCGAACATCACGTCGGCATGCAGGGTGAGGAAATCGAACTTCGATTTGCACAGGAATCCGTACTCGTGGTTGAACTTTCCGGGCACGGGGTCGCCGGTATTGTACACGCCGCCTTTGCCGTCGGGATTCCAGGTCTGTGTGACACCTTTGGCGTAAAGACCGCTGTACATCAGCCTGACGCCGATCGAGGGCGAAAACCACTTGCCCACCGCGATGTCGAGGGCCGGAGAGATGCGGTCGCCGAACTTGGCCTGGCGGTCGTGATCTCCGAAGAAGATCTGCGGGCCGGCGCCGATGCTGACGAACCAGTTGCTGCGGGCGTCGGGAGCGACGCTGGTGACCGTCTCGAACACCTCTTCGGTCTGGACGGCTTCCTGGGCCGACACGCCGACTGCGGCGAGAGCCGCCACAGCAGTCATAAGATACTTTTTCATTAGATTTGTTTATTAATTGAATTGATTTTTAAGTTTTCACATTATTCAGTTCACTGCCTGTACAGGGCCTCTGCATGGCTACACAATGAGGGCGCTCACGGAATATTACTTACCGTTGGTATAAAAGTTACCGGCAGTGATGGCCGAGTTCATCCAATCGAGGCGTGCCGAATACATGGCAAGCAGATTGTCGACAACTTCGGCATAGCTGCCGAAATTCTCATCGCCCGAGAAAGCGGGGGCCCAGCCAGTGACATTGCTGCGACGGAACACAAGCGGCCACATGGCGTTATTCACTTCCCACGACTCGGCATACCGCGTTGCGTAAGCAGCGATCTCCGCCTCGACATTCTTGAGTCTCGGGTAAATCACGGCCCAGCGGGCCTGAACTGCGGCGCGGAAATCCGGGTCCTTGAACAGAAGCGGATACCACATATATGGCTTGTCGCTTTCGTTTTTCTCCTGAGCACTCGTTGCAGGCTCGGAGCTGGAATACATCCACGCGCTTGCCGATGGTGCGGCATCGCCGCCCCACGTGGAGTTAAGTGACGCGATGCGGCTGTCGTTGGGGAATGTCTGGTAGTCGAAATCCCACACCGGACCGGCACTGAGCTTCGCGTCGCCGTTCATGTACATGTACACGCTTTTTGGATGCTTGTACTCATTGTTCATCGTCAGTTCGTAGACGATCCACTGGTCGATGACCGAGTTAATATCAAGATCAGTATATGCAGCTGCATATTTACCGTCGAGAATATTAGCCTCTATGCCATTGACCTTGCTCTGTATCCTGGAGAGATAGTCGGCAGGGACATCATCTTTGAGCATGAAAGGCAGGTAGCGGCGCGCTGTAATGAAGCGACAGTTCTCGTCGTAGTTGTCGTCGCACTCGATCAGGTAGCCGCAGGACTCAAACGTCGCCGAACCTGTGTCTTCGACCACATCCTCATATGCATCGTTGATGTTGAGACGTTTTCCACCGATTTTGATCTGTTCGCAAAGATAATAATTGCCTACATGGCGTCCGTCGATCACCAGTTCGACACTCGTGCCGTGAGGATTCCATGCAAGACCCGGCTCTATGACGCCTCCGGCAGCCGCATCCTCAATGGCATGTGCGATAGCGAAAGCGGTATTGTTGCGCATCATAGAACAATCAAGCCAGTTGGCCAGGAGAACCCAGCGTTTGTGCGAAGCCATTCCGCACACCGCTTGTTTCTGGTTGAACTTGATCGCAAAAGGCTTCTTGGGAAAATTCTGTGTGGAGTTGCCACGCAGACGCATTCCGCCGACAGCTGTAGCCATATTCACCGAACCGTCCGCATTATAGACAGTGAACTGATCGTCAGTGGCCCACTCGGAATCCTTGGATCGGACACTGAGATCGCCAAACCAGTTTCTCCAAGAGCCGGTAGTGAGTGCCGACGACTGCTTCACAACCACCACGGGCAAACCTGTGTTGGCAACACTTACGGTATAGTCAGCCGTCTCACCTTCTGAATTGGTAAGTGTATAGATGACGGGCTGCGCGAAATTCTGTTCGCTCACACCGGAGGTCTGCTCAACGCCACCTACAGTGACGGTGATACCGTCAGGCACTTTGAAATCGGGAACAAGGGCGAAGTCGTAGAGATATGGAATCATGCCGGTGACTGCCGTACCGTCAATAGCCAGTTTCTCCGAAGTTACGGTGGTTTCGGTTACGGTCGCGCCACTCTGGGCTGATACGACCTTCTTGTCGAGGATCTTGCCCGGATTGGCTGCAACGGTGAACTCAAACGAGTCCAGCACCGGCGCGGCGGCCGCGTCCTCAACCACCATATCGCCTGCGAACTCACTCAGAGTCAAGTCGAATGTATATACCGAATTGGGCTCAAAATCATAGGCTATGTGACGTTTGAACGTAACCTTGTGCATCTCGGTACGTACGGCGACAGTTATCTCGTCATCGGCGTGCATGTCGGGTGCGACCGATATATAGGCCGTGACATTACGTCCGTCGGTCAGAGCCGGTGTGTCGGCCCACTTCACTTTCACACTATTGGAAGTATTCCCGGTGAATGTGTATGAGCCGTCGACAGCACTGAAAGTAAAGTCTCCGGCGAGCTTACGCTCTGCGGGAAGACTAATCTCCACGCTGATCAGCTTTTCGCCCTCGATTTCAGTACCGGTTGCTTCGACATTAAATCTGAGAAGCGCGAAAATATGCGAGAAGTCGAATTCGTTCTCCGCATCCTTTCGCGGGCTACCGACCTTGTAGTCGCCCTGGAGTGTACCTGTCGAAGGATCATAGGTCTGGATCGCAGGCAGAGAGCCTGAAAGAGCTGTCGCCTCCTTTCCGTCGTTGACAGGATCGTAGGGATAATAGGCATACTGCGGATCGGTACAGGCGCCGGTAAATGCCGCACGTCCTACGGGAGTCGTGGCCGAGCAGTCGAATTTGGCGTTGCGTATCGAGGGGCCGAAGACTCCGAGCGCATCGCCGGGCGACCAAAGGACTCCTACATGTCCCCCAAGATACGGCATCGGATCAATGGCGGAACGCGAGTTGAGTCCGTCGGCATCGACGTTGGCGTATATTGTGGTCTGCTGTTCAGGTTTTATTTGGTCGGATAAGGTATCCGTGCAGGACGCATTAGTTAAAGTAAGGATCCCGGCGAAAATAAATAATTTGGCTTTCATCTATTAAATAAGGTTAAAGGGAACAAGAAATAGTGAATTGTAACAGAGGAAAGAGTGAGAACACCGGGTAAAAGCCGTCCGACCGGATATGGGCGCGCCATTGCGCGTCCATATCCGCGGAAGCTAATTATTAAGGTTTCAATGGATTGGTCGGATTATTCCAATAATTGGAATTCGTCTGATCTTCAACATCGCTGTCGCTGTCGCCTGCACGGCGCAACAGGAACGCGCGGTTGTTGTTGATTATAGCCCGGATCAGATCAGTCGATTTATAAATGTCATCCTGACCTGTGGGCGGAATGACATAATTCATGAACACAAGACCCAGCGGCACCGCCTGACGCGACGGATTTGTGATAAGTTCCAACGCGAATGGATTCAGGCTTTTGGCCACAGCCTGGCAGTTATCCACTGATACGGTACCGTTAAGGAATCCGCCGAGTGACGATTCGTAGAACGTGCGGTGCAGCTGATTGGCATAGTTTGCGGCTGCGATGGTGTTCATTTCTTTCAAGGCCGTTTCCCTGGTCGTCACACTGCTGCCTATATTGTCGAGTTCGGTGAAACACCAGCGGAGCGGAGTATTTGGCGTACCGCTGTTTCCACCGTCGTAAGGGACGACAGCTTGTTTCCAGGCCAGATTGATAGTCAGAGGCGTCGTTCCGGAACCATCAATCCAACGTGAGAAAAGTGCGGGACAATCCGAACCCCATAGATAATCAGCTTCGGAGTCGCCTTTATCATCGGATCCATTTGTATTGACTTTCGCAATAACCTGCCCCTGTACATCGCGAATAGTGGTGAAACGGGTCAGTGGACCGCTATAAAGCACATACTTGTTAGTGGACGGGTTAATCTCTCTCTGCATGCGCTCCAGACAGCTGCGGACCGCGATAGACCATGCCTCACGCGCGGTAAGATTAAACGTGCCCGAACGGTCGTCGGTGATTTGTCCTGTCTGGGGTGTCACATTTGTAAAATCAATCCCGTCGAGATTCCAGCTATATTTTCCTGAAGGTGTAACAATTATACCCCAAGATGTAGATGTGGAACCACCTTCATAACCATTTATAGTAATGTTCGTCTGCACATACTTCTTGCCCTTAAATACCTTTGCTCTGTAAGGTACGCCGCTTACAGGTGTGGCGCCCTCCTCACCGATTTCGATGAACATAAGACCGTCGGAACGCAGATTCGATGCAAGGTTGATGATTGCAGTCGACAAAGGTTCGGATGTGTTGTTCGTGCGGAAAAGCCGAAGCGCGAATTTTGGTACAAGCAACTGATACGAAGGATCGTCAGGAACCAGCCACGTCACGGTGGCAGTAGCGGTTACAGCGCGACGCCGGGTATATTGTGTGCCGTCGATCGTAATGTCGGTTCTTTCCCAACTGCTTCCATTGTTGCTGATATTCTGAATATCCGTAGCATAGCGTTCCTCTGTCATGTTGGTGCCTCCAGGGAAGTAATCCGGGAAGTTCTCAGTCGAAGTAGCCAGGTTGAACGCATTTTCGAAATTATTGGGATCGCGAAGTTCGTTACCATTCTGTGTGTGTACCTCGAAAGCCCGGACACCGGCTTTATACATATCTGCAAGACTTACGCCACCTTGATAATTGCTGTTGGCTGCATGCCATGCGCCTGGGATCGAAAGCTCTGTAATATAGATGTTGGGGTCAAGCAGACCAATCCAGCGGGAATAATCGAATTCTGCACCTTCCTGACGGAAATAACCAAGCTTCACGGGATAGATTTGACCGGTCACGAACTTGGTGTCGTTCTGAAGCATCTGATAGTAGTCACCGCAGTCTGTCTGAATATGGACGCGCAGTTTGTTCATGTTGGTGGAGTTGATCTGACCTGGAATGAGGAATGCGCGCAGACGAAGATGATCGAGTTCGTCAGTATCTACATTCTGACCGGCTATTACATCACCGCCGGGACGGGTAAACATAGTCGGAAAACTTACGGCAGAACCGTCGTACGTGCCAAGCTGAAGCTGTACCGATGCAGGGCCTGAAACTGACGTCACGGCCTCCTTGACCGCGGCGGTAGCATCGGCACCGGCGGCAACTGCGGCAGTTATGGCGGGCACCTTATCCATATTCAGGTCAAAGCTGCCGGATATGGGAAGACTGTTGTCTATAGGAAGATCCTTGATGGGGGTCTTGTCTGTGATCGGATTTCCTTCGATATCGTTACCGGTGATATTGACCACTTCAAGCGTTACCGACTGGATTCGTATATACTCACGCTGAATACCGTCGGGATTTTCCGTGTTGCCGTTGCCTCCCAGCGTATTGGGAGTCACTGGTCCGTTGAGAGTGATGTCTATTACGTCGGCAAGGACCTTAAAATCAAGAGGCACATCAAGACCGAACTGGTCGGCAGGCATTGTGGTGTTGGCCACCATGACTGCGGCGCGCATATCCGGCATGCCGAAAAGTGTCTTTGCCGGAGCGTCGACATACTGTGCCGTAGAGTTATATTTGGACCATTCCTGACTGAAGTATGTATTAAGGTTGGCCAGCTCGGCGGGAGCGTCGGATGAGGTGTTTTCTCTCATTTTATACGAGCGGGCGTTCTGACCGGTCTCGACGGTGGCACGAACAGTTGTACCGTTTTCAAGATTCGTGCTAGCCTTGTCGGCCGGATAGAAAGCATAGAAAGTATAGGGTTTGCCCGACTCGCCCCACTGCACGCCTACTGTTGTTGTCTTGGAGATGCTTCCTGCCGATGACAGATCTCCTTCAGTACGTGGTGTGATCTCGTATCTGGCAAAACCTCGCTCGGGATTTGTAGGACAGTAAATGTTTACGTATTCTTTTTCTCCGGTGACATAATTTCCCCAAAAAATGTCATTGACACCGGTCTCGGCCCAGAGTTCCGCATAAACGGTGCGGCTCTGTACGTCGGCTGCAATCATGAACTGCACGTCATCGCCGCTGTTGGCTATGGGGCCCTGAGGTTGATCGATTTCATCCTTACACCCTGCCAGAAGGACGGGCATAAGGGCAAAAGCCCATTTGCAATAGATTTTCATAATTATAGATATATGATGTGTTTTCTGATTGGAATTTCGGAATCAGTTGACAGTCTGATCAATCTCCCAGCTGTTTCCGGTGAAGTCGTTGAGCGTACCTCCGTTGTCGCCGACGCCGGGCTGGATGACACCCTGGCCGCTGACATGAACACCATTGGTACCTTCGGGTCCGGTGAATGTAGTGGAGCCGGAGCAGATCGGGCTTTCAAGCTCGACCCGCGTAACAACCGTCTCAGGTTGTTCGTAAATCTTTTTCATTTCTTTAAAGTTGTTGGTTTATTTATTTTGTTTATTTATTTTCAGAACAGGCGGCGGCGCGGCTTGCGGCTGTGGTGCTTGTGGTCGCGGCCGTAGCCATAGCCGTAGCGTCCGTAGCCGTAACCGTAGCCATAGCCGTAGGAGTAACCGTAGCCGTAGCCTCCGTGGAGGTCGACGCCGTTGAGGATGATGCCGACGGATCCGAGGGTGCCTTCGTCGTAGAGGGTCTGGATGTCGGGCAGCTGACGGCGGTCGAGGCTGCCGACGCGGACTATGAACAGCGTAAGGTCGACGACGCGGCTCGTGACTGCGGCGTCGGCCAGGATACCAACGGGCACGGAGTCGGCCAGGATGTAGTCGTAGCGGTCGCGGAGCCGGGCGAAGAGGTCGTCGAGGCGCGGGCTGCCGAGTAGCTCGACAGGGTTGGGTGGCACCACGCCCGAGGGAATGAGGTCGGGCTGACCTTCGCGGGCGATGATGATGTCGTCGGCGGTCACCGACGGGTCAAAGAGGTAGTTGGTGAGGCCGATGTTGTCGTGCCGCGCACCGGCCCGGTGTGTAAGGGTGCCCTTGCGGATGTCGAGGTCGACGAGTATGACTTTCTTGCCGGCGGCCATCAGTGCCTCGGCTATGTTGAGCACGGTGAATGTCTTGCCGGCGCCCTCGCGCAGCGAGGTGGTCATGATGACCTGGGCCGGACGGCCTCCGGCGCGGGTCATCATGTTCATGTTGGCGATAACCATGCGGAATGCGTCGTCGGTGACGGCTTTCATCATCGACTTGCGGTGTTCGTACGACTTGCGGGTGCGCAGCAGGGGGCGGCGCCGGTCGAGGCTGCTGTTGAGCGGAACCTCGCCCAGGAAGGGTATGGACACGGCGTCCTTGATGTCGCGGCGACCGCGGACGCGGGTGTTCATGAATGCGGCCAGCAGGATCACGACCGTGGGGAAGAACAGGCCGGCCAGGAAGCCGAGGAAGAGGATGCGGTTGCGGTTGGGCGATATGCGGGTGACGCTCCCGTCGGGACCCTCGATCATGCGGGCGTTGTTGTCGGCCATGGCCTGCGAGAGGGCGTTCTCCTCGCGGCGGTTGAGCAGGAAGAGGTAGAGCGATTCCTTGATCTTCTGCTGGCGCTCGATCGAAAGGATCTCGCGCTCCTTGCGCGGAATGGAGGCGATGCGCGACTCGGCGGCGCCTTCGTAGCCGCGTGCGTCGCGGCGCTTGACCTCGATGGATACGATGATGTTGTCGATGCCGCTCAGGATGTTGTTGCGCAGCATCGTCAGGGTCGAGGTGAGTTCCTGGATCACGGGATTGGCCTCGGAGCTTTCGTCCTTGAGGCGGTCGCGCTGCAGCTTGATGGAGTTGTACTGCGATATCTGGCTCTCGATGGCCTGGTCGTTGATGCCGAGATTGGTCGGGATCAGATCGTTGGCACGGGCCGGATCGGTGAGGTATTCCTTGATGAATAGAGCTATGCGGAGCTGGGTGTCGTACTGGAGGGCGTCGGCGCTGTAGCGGGCCGACTCGCCCATGTAGCGCGAGGTCATGGAGCCGATGTCGACCACCTGATTGTCGCGGCGGTAGCTCTCAAGCTCGTTCTCGACTCCGCCCAGCTCGCGGCCGATGATCTGCAGGCGCTCGTCGATGAAGTTGGCGGTGTTGATCGCCACCTGGTTCTTGTCGTTGATGGATTCTTCGTTGTAGACCTGTATGATGGCGTTGAGCAGAGCCACGTCGAGTTCGGGCGAACCGGATGTGACGGCGATGTTGATGATGGTACCGTCCTTTTCCTCCTGGCGGATTCCGAGGTTGGCGGCGATGCGGTTGACAGCCGTCATCTCGGGCTCCTTGACCACGTCGATCTCCTTGCCGAACCACGACGGCGACATGTCGGCGGTGGCGCGGACGGTCACCAGGTGGCCGCGGACCTTGTAGATCTTGCCGTTTTCGAGGGTGGCGGTGCGGTCGTTGCCGTCGCTTTCATGGACGATGAGCCTGGTGGTGGCGGAGTCGACGGGGACGAGGGTGAACGATGTCGACTCCTTGGGCATGATGTCGGGGAACGTGACCTCGAGAGGGGTGCGGCCGTAGATGTTGACGTCGCGCAGTCCGGCGCGGGTCGTGTACACGACGTCGGCGCGGGTGCGGGCCACCACCTCCTGGAGCAGGCGCTTCGACTGCAGCTGCAGGATCTCGTTGGTGACGTTGACGCGGTTGATGGAGTTCTCGTAGCGCTCGAAACCGCCGGTCGATGTCTTGTTGGAGGGGTCCTTGATGATGACCTTGGTCTGCGCGTAGAACACGAGCGGCATGGTGGCCGAGCGGTACCACGAGAATGAGAGGCACACCACCAGCGCCAGCACATACCAGGGCCACTTCGAGAGAAGGTAGAGGAGTATGTCGGTCAGATTGGGGCCTTTCGACTGATTGGTTTTTGTGTCAGATGACATATGGCAGTAGGTTTATTGTTTTCATCGGTTGATGTGCGGAAAGCGCCTCAGTGCTTGGTGACCCAGATGACTGAGGATGTGGCTGTGACGATCGAAAGAGCCACCGTGAGCCACTGCAGGAAGTTGGCCTTCTCCTCGCTCTTGGGCTTCTTGGGCCGTACGTAGACAATGTCGTTCTGGGCCAGGTAGTAGGCGGGGGAGTTGAAGACGTCGGAATTGCGGATGTCGACGGAATAGACGTGGCGTGTGTTGCCCTCCTCGCGGATTACGGCTATCTTGCCGAGATCGGCGTTGGTGGCCAGGTCGCCGGCCTGGGCGATGGCTTCGAGGAGTGTGATGCGGTCGCCGCCGACGGTGTAGGTGCCGTTGGCGTTGGCGGCTCCGAGGACAGTGTAGCGGAAGTTGCGGAACTCAATGGTGACTATGGGGTCCTTGATGTACTCGCCGTCGATGAGCCGCTGGCGTATCAGATCCGACGCTTCGGGCACGGTGAGGCCGGCCACATAGAGCTTGCCCAGAACGGGGAAGTTGATGTCGCCGTCGTTGTCGACACGGTAGTACTGCGCCGGGGCGCTGTTGGCGCCGGGCGTGGCCTTGCCCGTGTCCGAGATGCCGTATGTGCCGGGCGATACGTTGAACGGCACGGCGAGTTCGGGATTCTTGCAGCTGACGGTGATCTCGAGGCGGTCGTCGCGCTGTATGCGGGGCTGGTAGCGCTGGGTTATGGCGTAACCCTGCTCGTCGGTCATATCGGCGAGGTAAAGATAATCTTTCTGTGATTTGCACGCGCCGGTGCCAAGCAGGAGCAGTGCGGTGGCGGCGGCCAAAGCGGTTTTCTTGAGATTCATGTTATTTATCGGAGTAATGGGCCGGAAACATGGAGCTTCCGGACAATATTATTAATCGGAGTAAAGGGCCGCGCGGCACATGCGGGCGGCGTCGGCGTCGGGCAGGCATTCGAGACGCCCCACGGCGACAGAGGCCGTGAGGTCGAGGGCTGCCGACGATGCGGCGGAGTAGAGGGCCGGATCGGCCGTCATGACCGACATGCCCGGGATGAAGGCCACGAAGGCGTCGACACCGGCGAGCGGCACGAAGCGGTTGGCCGGAGCCTGGCTCAGACGGACAATACCGGCAAGGGGCAGCGACGTGTCGCGCCAGCAGGGTGTCTTTCCGCTCCAGGGAGTGCCGCACACGAGGTATCGTCCTTCGGAAATACGGCGTATCATGGGACAGTCGTCGTTGATGAGTTCGGCGTCGGCGAAAGTGTCGAGCCACAGGCGCGAATGAGTGCTCTTGCCTGTACCGCTCTTGCCCATGAACATGCAGGCGCGTCCGCCGCAGCCGACGGCCGAGGCGTGGACCAGAAAGTCGCCGCCGGCGGCTATGTGCTGGGAGAAGAATATGCGGGCCATCGAATCGATGACAAAGTCGGTGTAGGGATCGCCGGGACGCAGCCGCAGGGTGGCCGACCGCAGGCCGCGGTCCATGTCCATGACGCGGGGCTGCTCGCCGGGATGCGGTATGAGGACGATGCTCCAGCAGTCGCCGCCGTCGTATATGGCTGCGCGGCCCAGATCGTTGTACGACTCGGATAGTGGCCGGGATGCGGGGACCCGGGCGGCCGCGTCGGTGTACACGACCGCGAGGCGCGCGGCGCCATCGGGGACACTGTCGGCCGGACGTACAAATGGCCGGAAATTGGCCGGAACCGTTTCCGGAGACCATGGCGCGCCGGCGATACACAGGGGGCGGCCGCCGATTTCAAGCATAAGGTCCATGATGCGGTGCGGAGGCTTTTTTATTTAAACTGGCCGAAGGTGAGGCGGACAATGTTCCAGAAGGCTTCGGCAGGGGCTACGGAGAATGCGAACCGGCTGCGGCGGACGAGCATGGCCACGGTGTGTGATTTGCCGCGGCGACGCGGAGCGTCCGAAGCGCTGTGATGGCCGAAATTGCCGCCTTCGAGCACGATCCTCATCAGGTCCTCCACAGGCAGCGTAACTTCCTTTTCACAGCCCGACGGAGGCAGCGAAGCGGCATCGGCACCAAGGTACCGCACCGTGAAAGCGTTGAGCAGGGCCGTCCACCGCGAAATACCGAGGGCGGCGCACATGCGCGCGAATTCCGCCCTGTCGTAACGGCCGCGGAGCCGGTCGGCAGCAAGCATGTAGTCGCAGATCTGGCGCAGGCCGATGCCGGTGCCGAAAGCGTGGCGCATGATGTGCACGTCGATGAGCAGAAGCTCGAGCAGCGGAGGCGGCGACGGGAGGTCGGCCGCAGGGACGGAGTCGGCGCACATG
>OLSQ01002220.1_pt1 | contig 14478 bp, 7 predicted proteins | sample 1672561 | NCBI WGS metagenome assembly OLSQ01 (sample SAMEA3136699, study PRJEB25190) | human gut metagenome | biome: human gut; feature: human-associated habitat; material: faeces | place: Austria | collected 2013 | reverse complement strand
TCATAATGCCTTTTATCCTGAATATCCGTTTTTGTTGTTTCATGGTGTCGAATTCTAAAATTATTGCCAAGTATGGTAAGCTCATGAAATTCCTTTTCAAATAATTCTAAAAACAGTTGTTGATTATTACCCATATCCATTATAATCTTATTAACTGATTTCTTCTTATCTACAGTCGATGAGCAGTAATATGTCTTTAGTCTCTCAAATGCATCCCAAAGTTTCTCCACTGCAATTTGCAAATTGTTTTCATCATAATATTTTGAAGCCTCTTGTAATAACTCTTTCAGTCCTACTTCTTGAACAGACACTAATGAATTTTTATTTATCTGGGTATCAAATGTATTCATTAGCTTCCCCTTGGAAAGCTGAAACGGTATCTCATTCAGTTTTAATATAGCATTAATCTGTGGTTCAAAGTCATCTGAGATACTATGTTTCGCAAAAAACTCTATTGCGTCCAATACACAAAATGGAGAATTAGAAAGTATGAATGCTTGCAAATCAGCAGTTTCAACATATTCTTTTTTATCATTATAACACTTTGGCACATAAAATTGCCTTATTTCATTGAAAACATCCTCAGCTACTGTTGTATTATAATTCCATCCCGTTTCGTCAGTCGCTTGATATACGATATTATATCGCTCCAGAAACTGATAAATTTGATTTCTCGCTTTCCGCTTTATGGACAATACTATCTTTTTTGCTTTTATGTCCTTTGCATTTCGTTGAGAATATGGAATAAACAACGTATTATCTTCTTGCTGATATATTCTCCATCCATAAACATCACGATTGGATATTTTCTCAGCAGGGTAAATCTCATAACCGTCATTTTGTAATAGCTTGTTAATTGCCACTAAAAATTCTTTCCAGTATCCCTTATCATATCGAACAGCAGGGTGAAATACTTCACAAAGAAATTTTAAATATACTTCATCGCTACCATCTTGTAAATTGAATCTTTTGTCTTCAAAAACCCAGCAGTATGGATAATCATCATTATTCACTGTATGTTGCCAAATATCCTGTTCTGCACTTACAAATCTTGAATCAAAACTTGGCATTCTCTCCAAATCATATAATCTTTTAAGAAAATCTATTTCTTCAAGGCGACCATAATAATTATAAGTAACGGTTCGGGTTTGAAAAAATTCGTCTATCTCTAATCCATTCTGAAATAAATCTAAAATATCTCGCTTTGTTATTTCTGTAATACGGTTCACTCCATTTTCCTCCTTTCAAGCATATTCAACACTTATATATTGCTTCCCAAATATTTTAAAGAAAAAGCGTACCACTATTTTTAATGATACGCTCATCATTATTAAATCACTTCAAAATACTTCAATGCATCCTTTATCGCTTCCACTTTCTCCGCCGTCGGATGCTTCCTCGGCTGTTTCAATTCTTCTACCGCATTAGGAGCATCATACATCGGCAATCCTAAATCTCTCATTACCTCTGCGATATATGCGGTATGTACTTTGAAGCCGTATTTAGCTTCTATGTACTCCTTTATCATTTTGTAGGTCACTCGTTCTTTGGGCTTATATTCTTCGGCTCTTTTAGCGATATTATCAAGCGGAACTTTTCCCTCACCCTCGCCAAACTCAACTTTTACGTTGATATGTCCGTCTGGCTTTTTGTGGGAAAGCAGTACAACCGTCTCCACATGAATCGTCATCCCAAATTGATCAACCGGGCATACTTTTCTAAGCTCATATCCTCTCTCACACAGATACTTCAGATCCCTTGCCAGCGTCGCACTGTCACAGCTGACATACACAATTCTCTCCGGGTTCATCTCGACCATGGTCTCCAGCAGGGTTTCATCACAGCCTTTTCTTGGCGGGTCTACAACGATAACATCTGCATAAACACCATTTTTCTTATACTCTCTTGGCAACACTTCTTCCGCCTTACCCACAAAGAACTCTGTATTCTCCAGGCCATTAAGTTTCGCATTTTCTTTCGCATTCTCTATAGCTGCCGGAACAATTTCCACACCACGGACAAATTTTGCTTTCTGTGCCAGGAACAGGGAAATGGTTCCGATCCCACAGTAGAGATCCCATACTGTTTCCTGACCGTGAAGATCTGCGTATTCCAGTGCCTTTGCATAAAGCTTCTGGGTCTGCATAGGATTTACCTGATAGAAAGACAGAGGAGAAATCTGATAGGAAATATCTCCGATCCTGTCTGTGATATATTCCTGCCCCCAGAGCAGACGGATCTCTTCGCCAAGAATTACATTGCTGTGTTTCTTATTTACATTGATGGTGATACTTGTCATTCCCGGAATCTCACACAGAGATTTTACAAGCTGTTCCTCTTTCGGAATCTTATTTCCGTTCAGGATCAGACAGACCATCACTTCTTTTGTGAAGTATCCGTAACGGATCAGGACATGGCGCACCAGCCCTTTGCCTGTTGCTTCATTATATGGTTCAATCCCGTATTTCTCCATATGTGCGATCACACGGTCCAGAACTTCTTTATTCTCAGCTACACCAAGTGCACAATCACGGTTTTCGATAATATTGTGGGTTCTTCCCGCATAGAAACCTGTAACGATTTTTCCCTCTTTATTTCTGCCTACAGGAAACTGTGCCTTATTTCTGTAATGAAAAAGTTCATCCATGCCAATGATCGGCTCCATGGGGATATCTGTAAAGCCACCGATACGTTCCAGATGTCCCTTCACCTTATTTGTCTTAAATACAAGCTGTTGGTCATAGGAAAGTGCCTGAAGCTGGCATCCGCCACACTGACGGGCAAATTCGCACTTGGGCTCAACTCTGTACGGAGATGGCTTCAGCACCTCCATAAGACGGCCGTAACCATAATTTTTCTTTGCCTTGATAATTTTGGCTGTTACTGTATCTCCGATCACTGCGTCCTTGACAAAAACGGTGAAGCCATCGGCTTTTCCGATACCTTCACCGTCAATTCCGCAATCTTCTATCTCTAACGTAACAAGATCGTTCTTACGAAATTCCATAAAGATTACACCTCATCTGTTCTTCTTAAGTTGGATTCAAACAATTTATTATATCCAAGCCATTCTTTTTTGCTCTTGTTTGCTGCAAAAATCTCTGTGATGGTTTCCATTCTTGCATCTGTATTATCTGCAAGATTGAGGGCTACGGCCTCCACCAGTGCAGGTTTTTTCGGGGAACCATATTCAAGCTCTCCGTGATGTGACAGAATACAGTGGATCAGTTCATTCTTAAGCACCTCCGGAAATTCCGGTATCTGGTGTGCAAGATCATTGATCATCTGTGCTCCCATATAAATATGTCCCAGAAGCTGGCCTTCATCTGTATAATCATTTAACGGAAATGCAGATAATTCTTTTGTCTTTCCGATATCATGAAGAAGTGATGCTGTGATCAGTAAATCCCTGTTGATGACCGGGTATGCCTTTGACATATAATCGCAGAGTCTGGTCACTCCCAGAGTATGCTCCATCAGACCGCCGATAAATCCGTGATGTACTGTCTTCGCAGCAGAATGTCCTTCAAACGCTTTCACAAAAGCTTCATCTTCCACAAATAATTTCTTCAGAAGTGCAGACAGATAAGTATTCTCCACACTGTCAATAAATGCTCTCAGCTGGCTGTACATATCATCTGTACTGTTCTCACTTACAGGAAGATAATCTGCAGGATCATATTCATCTTCAGCAGCCTTGCGCACACGCTTGATATTCAGCTGCATAGCCCCTGCAAAGCTGGTCACATCTCCCACAACATCTATATAATCCAGTGCATCAAAATCATCAATTCCAAGAGAATTCGGATCCCAGATCTTTCCATCCATGATTCCGGTTTTATCCTGTAGGATAATATTCTCATAGGGTTTTCCATTCTTCGTTACCGCAGACTGTTTCTGCTTGCACAGATAAATCCCATTAATTCTGTCTCCCTCATGTAACTCATTTAAAAAACGCATAAAGCCTGCCTCTCTATCCTTTATTTTTAGTATTATAACAATTCCACAAGAAAGAATCCCGCTTGTAGGATTCTCCGCCTGTCACTATCTCTCTCCAACTGTTACCTTATAATCTTTCTCCGCATACTCACCATCGGAATTTTTGCGAAGAACCGTTATGGTAAGATTTTCTCCCTGCTTTTTTGTCTGAAGATATGTATAGTAAGACTGCATACTCTCTGTGGGAGTTCCATCAATCTTACTTATAATATCTCCACACTGTATCCCTGCCTTCATCGCAGGAGATTCTTCTTGTGTACGCTCCACGTAAAGTCCCTGATCAATTCCCAGTTTTCTACATTGTGCCTGAGTTATCTCTGTTCCATAAATACCTGTATATCTGATTGTCTCTTTGTTAGCCAGATGTTCTACCAACGGAAGAATCTGCGAAATGGAAACTGCATGAATATTATCTCCGTCATTTTCATTCTTCTTCAGTATCATACCTGCCACATTTCCGTCAGAATCAAGCAGCACACCACTTCCATCTTCATTCCCCTGCACATCTGTAGCCAACACATTATACTCCGTATCCGCTACCGATAGTTTTTCAGAAACAGAAGTGATCATTCCATAAACCACCGCATCACTGTCACCGGCAGGACTTCCGATAGCAATTACTATATCGCTCTGTCCCAGTTTCTTTGTGTCTGTCAGATCAGATACCACGATACCTTCTCTTGTACTGTCATTGAGAAGATTTTTTCTCACAGTTGCAACTGCAAATCCGGAATCTGCATCTCCCCTGCATATCTCTCCCTGCACTGTCGAACCATCTGCAAAAGTCACCTGCAGTTCCTGCAGATTTTCCAGTTCTTCCTCATAGGTCAGGATATAAAATTGCGTCTCTGTTTCAAGAAAGACAAGACCTTCCGTATCTTCCTGCTGCAAATAAGAATTATTCAGCAAATCCTCATCCTTTGAAATTCCTCTCACGTTTACAAGAGATTTTCGGGATTTTTGGGAAACCTTCAGCACTTCCCTATACATCTCCTGACGCATTGCCAGAAGACTCTTCTCCTCTTGTTCAGAAACTGAAGCGACAGATTCCCTCTCTGTTGCCTGTTCTTCAGATATCGTCTCCGCTACATCCGATCCTGTCAGTTCGATTTTCTGCTGTGTATTCTCTTCTCTGTCCGCCATAACCGGAAACACACTGGCAAAGGTTACGGCTGCGCAGCCTCCAAACAAAACGCCACATCCTGCTATCATAAGCAGCCTGCGCAACAGACTGCCATTCTCTTTTGGCTGTTTTTTTACCGTTTCTTTTATAAACTGATATTCCTGTGTGTCCATTTTGTTTTTTTTCATACCTGATTCTCCTGCCGCACTCCATTCAGGATAACTGCCCAGTGTCATACAAAACAGCAATCTGCCAAACAGTTACCATTCAGGTTCAATATCGCTTGTATTCAAACAAATTATATCGTAACAATCTACACATTATTTTAACAAAAAGATATGAATTTTTTATGAATATACTATAAGTAATTTCCCACAGTACAAAAAAGAAGCTCCTACTGAAACACTTATCGTATCAGCGAAACACTGCAGCTCAGGTTATTATGATGACACAAAAAAACGGTTTAAATGCACATATAATAGCATTCAAACCGTTTCTTATGCGGAAGATGGGACTTGAACCCACACGAGCGCAATGCTCACAAGATCCTTAGTCTTGCTCGTCTGCCAGTTCCGACACTTCCGCATATCGCATTTCTGTTATAAGTTTTACTTATTGTTGCGACAATTGGTACTATACCAAAAACTATATAAACTGTCAATAGCTTTTTTGAATTTTTTTTATTTTTTTGTATTTCTATCCTTTTTGCTTTCCATAGATTCCAAAATCATATATAATAGGGAAAGTATTTGTAACTGCTTATTTCACAGTAAGTTACTGTTCACTCCGTTCACAGTAACTTAGCCAAAATTCATTCCAGATTGCCTGCGGCAATGGAATTTTGGCTTGTATGTCTCGGGATTTTGGCATATTCATGCCAAAACACCTCGCGGGATAGTGATGTGTGAACAGTAACCACCGTTACACAGTTACAATTATTTTTTAGAATTGCTATAATCCCGGAGTACATTTCCATAACAAAAAATGCTATAATATCAGGGACAGCAAATTATAAAGATATCTATCAGGAGATTTAAACAGACAATGAATCAGAAAGCATATAAAGCACTTGAATATTATAAAATCATCAATATGCTGACAGACAAGGCTTCCTCTTCCATGGGAAAAGAAATCTGCCGGAAGCTGGAGCCATCCACAGATATTGATGAAATCCGACATATGCAGACTCAGACCAGAGATGCACTTACCCGTCTTTTCCAGAAAGGAAATATTTCCTTTGGCAGCGTCAAAGATGTGCGTGGTTCTCTGAAACGTCTGGAAATCGGAAGTTCTCTGGGGATTGGTGAACTTCTTGCCATCTGCAGCCTTCTTGAGAACACCAATCGTGTCAAAGCTTATTCCAGAAGTGAGCGCGGTGATTCTCTCCCGGACTCTCTGGACGGGATGTTCGAGGCACTGGAACCACTGACTCCTCTTACAACAGAGATCCGCAGATGCATCCTCTCAGAAGATGAGATCAGTGATGATGCAAGCAGCAACCTCCGCCAGATTCGAAGAAACATGAAGATTACCGGAGACAGGATCCATACACAGCTCTCCTCTCTTGTAAACGGAAGTGCCCGCAATTATCTGCAGGATTCCGTTATTACCATGAGAAACGGACGCTACTGCATTCCGGTCAAGGCAGAATACAAAGGACAAGTTCCGGGTATGGTACACGATCAGTCCTCCACAGGTTCTACTTTATTTATCGAACCTATGGCAATCGTAAAACTAAATAATGACATCCGCGAGCTGGAACTGGAAGAACAAAAAGAGATTGAAGTGATCCTTTCCACCCTGAGCCAGCAAACTGCAGAACAGACCGACTCTATCCGCGCAGATCTTAATATCATGGTACAGCTTGACGTCATTTTTGCCAGAGCATCCCTTGCCATGGATATGAATGCAACAGAACCAATCTTCAATGATGAAGGACGCATCCGTCTGAAACAGGCACGCCACCCTCTCATTGATAAGAAGAAAGCTGTTCCCATTGATATCCGTCTCGGCGATGATTTCGACTTGCTTGTTATCACCGGTCCGAACACCGGTGGTAAAACTGTATCTTTAAAGACTGTCGGACTTCTCACTCTCATGGGCCAGTCCGGTCTTCATATTCCCACACTGGACCGCTCAGAGCTTGCACTGTTTGAAGAAGTTTATGCTGATATCGGTGATGAACAGAGTATTGAACAGTCATTAAGTACATTCTCCTCACATATGACCAACGTGGTTTCTTTCCTGAAAAAAGCCAACCGTCACTCTCTTGTCCTTTTCGATGAGCTTGGTGCAGGTACAGATCCGACAGAGGGTGCTGCCCTTGCCATTGCGATCCTTTCCCATCTTCATGAACAGGGAATCCGCACTATGGCAACCACCCATTACAGTGAGCTGAAGGTATATGCACTCTCCACCTCAGGTGTAGAAAATGCCTGCTGCGAATTTGACGTGGAAACGCTCCGCCCGACCTACCGCCTGCTGATCGGTGTTCCCGGGAAAAGTAATGCATTCGCCATTTCTTCCAAGCTTGGACTTCCGGACTATATCATCGATAAGGCCAAAGAACAGATCAGTGAACAGGATGAATCTTTCGAAGATGTTCTCAGTTCCCTGGAAAGCAGCCGTATAACTATTGAAAATGAACGCCGCGAGATTGAACAATATAAACAGGAAATTGCCTCTCTGAAATCCGAAATGGAATCCAAGCAGGAGAAGTTGAACGAGCAGCGAGACCGCATCATCCGTCAGGCCAATGAGGAAGCTCATGCAGTTCTCCGCGAAGCCAAGGAATATGCAGACCAGACTATGAAGATGTTCCACAAATTCCAGAAAGACCATGTGGATCTCTCTGCTGTGGAAAAAGAACGCCAGAATCTGCGCAAACACATGAATAAAGCAGAGAAAGGCATGACTCAGAAAACTGCTGCAAAGAAACCGAAGAAAGAACTCACAGCCAAAGATATCTCCCTCGGCGATGCAGTTAAGGTTCTCAGCATGAATCTGAAAGGGACTGTCAGCAGTCGTCCGGACAACAAAGGTTTCCTCTTCGTGCAGATGGGTATCATCCGTTCCAAGGTTCACATCTCTGATCTGGAACTGATCGATGAAGCAGAGATCACCACACCAACCATGCAGCGTACAGGTGCAGGTAAAATCCGCATGTCAAAAGCAGCCCATGTATCCACAGAAATCAACCTGCTTGGCAAAACGGTAGATGAAGCAGTTGCAGAGCTTGACAAATATCTGGATGATGCTTATATCGCTCATCTGAAATCTGTCCGTATTGTTCATGGTAAAGGAACCGGTGCTCTGAGAAAAGGTGTACACAATTATCTGAAGCGCCAGAAGCATGTGGAATCTTTCCGCCTTGGAGAATTCGGCGAAGGAGATGCAGGTGTTACTATTGTAGAATTTAAGAAATAGGAGGGACCGCCATGGTTTCCAAACAGAAAATCCTTATTGTTGATGATGATAACAATATCGCAGAGCTTATTGCCCTGTATCTTACCAAAGAATGCTTCGAGACAAAAATCGTAAATGACGGAGAAGAAGCGTTAAGGGAATTTGCCTCCTTCCGCCCGGATCTGATCATTCTGGATCTGATGCTTCCGGGAATTGACGGTTATCAGGTATGTCGTGAAATCCGACATACCTCTGATGTTCCCATCATTATGCTTTCCGCAAAAGGCGAAACCTTTGACAAGGTTCTCGGACTTGAACTGGGTGCAGATGACTATATGATCAAACCCTTTGATTCCAAGGAACTGGTTGCCCGTGTACGTGCTGTCCTGCGCCGTTTCCAGGTTAAGCAGCCATCGCCTTCTTCCAGTGAAAAATGTGTTACTTACCCGGATCTGACCGTTAATCTGACAAACTATTCAGTCACATACATGGGTCGTCAGGTTGATATGCCGCCAAAGGAACTGGAACTTCTCTATTTCCTTGCAGCATCACCAAACCAGGTATTTACCCGCGAGCAGCTTCTGGATCATATCTGGGGTTACGAATACATCGGTGATACCCGTACTGTAGACGTTCATATCAAACGTCTTCGTGAAAAGATCAAAGACAATCCTCACTGGTCCATTGCCACCGTATGGGGAATCGGATACAAATTTGAGGTAAAAAATCCATGAAACAGCATCATCTTTCCACAAAATTCCTGAGATTTTATATTCTCATCGGGATTTTAGGATTTTTCCTCATAACCCTCGGCGGTTCTTATATGGTGGAAAAGCATCTGGAACACTCTTTAAGTGCCGCACTTTATACAGAAGCGCACAATATTGCATCTAACGAAGCAGTTAAAAGCAATATCTCTTCCAGTACAGTAGATACTCTTCAGGAACACTTATGTGCAATTTCCGATTTTCAGGATGCTGTATTGTGGATCATCAACAGTAACGGCGAAATCATTGTAAGTACACAGAAAAATATTGACGTCCGGGAGCCAATCCCACTGGAAGAATTCGATGCTTCCAAATGGGGAAGCAACTATTATCAGATTGGAAAGTTTTATGGTTTCTTTAAAACAGATCATTTGAGTGTTATTGCCCCGATCACCTTTGATATGGAAACCAAAGGTTACGTGGCAATCCATTATTCGATGACAAACCTTTATCAGAGCCGAAGCAGTATTCTTTTTATCATGCAGGTAATCTTTCTCCTGTGCTATGCAGCCACCAGTCTTCTGCTCTGGGCTTACAGCCACTACATACGTAAGCCCCTGGCCAGGATCATGAAAGGTGCCAGTGAATATGCAGGAGGTAATCTTGCATATAAAATAGACGTTACTTCTGATGATGAAATGGGATATCTTGCCAAAACTCTGAATTATATGTCCGATGAACTGAACAAAAACGGAGAATATCAGCGTAAATTCATTGCAAATGTCTCTCATGATTTCCGTTCTCCCCTTACCTCCATCAAGGGATATGTCAATGCCATACTGGACGGTACCATCCCCTATGAGATGCAGGAACGGTATCTGAAGATCATCGCTTTTGAATCTGAACGTCTTGAAAAACTCACCCGCAGTCTTCTGACTCTGAATGAACTGGATATGAAAAAACGGATGATGCACATTCAGCGTTTTGATATCAATGATACCATCAAAAACACAGCAGCTACATTTGAAGGCATCTGCACCAGCCGCCAGATCCGTCTGGAGCTGCTTCTCTCCGGACATGAACTTTATGTCAGAGCTGATATGGAACAGATTCAGCAGGTTCTTTACAACCTTCTTGATAATGCCATTAAATTCAGCAATGATAATTCCTCTGTTCAGATTGAAACAACTGTAAAAAGCGGTAAGGTCTTCGTTTCTGTAAAAGATTACGGAACCGGCATTCCCAAAGAAAGCCTGGGCAAAATCTGGGATCGTTTCTACAAAATTGATGCATCCCGCGGAAAAGACCGTAAAGGCACCGGACTCGGACTCTCTATAGTCAAAGAGATCATCAATGCACATAACCAGAATATTGATGTGATCAGTACAGAAGGTGTGGGAACCGAATTTATCTTTACTCTGGAGAAAACGAAATAAATTTCTTTCACTTGAAGAATATTGTCTTAAATATACCTGTAACAACCCTCTTACCTGGAGCGTGTCTGAGAGGACTGCTATAAAAAATACCGTAACAAAAGTATATAGTATTTACTTTTATTACGGTATTTTTTTATTCTATGGCAATCCTCGTAAATAATGCATTTAAGACATTTCACCCACCTTAACTAAACGGTGTTCTCAGCATTCTGTCTTCATTTACGAGATAGATTCCTCTCGGTGTGATCCTGATTTCAGGAATCACAGGAAGTGCCATAAATGACAGGGTAATAAACGGATCAAATCCTTCTTTCACTCCCATCTCATGGGCCTTCGGAATCATTTTTGCAAGTGCTTCGTTTACACTCTCGTAGCCGGCATCGCTCATCAGTCCCATGACAGGAAGTGGTAAGGTTCCATAAATCTCTCCATTGCATACCAGAGTATAACCACCTTGCATCCGCATCATTTCTTTTACAGCAATAGCCATATCACGATCATTATCTCCTACTACAATAATATTGTGGGAATCATGAGAAACACTGGAAGCAATGGCTCCGCCGCGGATTCCATAGCCTTTTACAATGCCCACTCCCATCTTGCCCGTATTCTTATGACGCTCGATCACTGCAATCTTCTGATATTCCCCGTCCGGAGCAAAATATTTCTCACCATCCGATTCTATCCATGGAACCTCTTCCAGAACATCCTTTGTCACAATCTGTTTTTCAAGCATCTGAATCACTCTTGCCTTTGTTCCCGGATGTTTCAGTTTCAGACGTTCCTCACTGAACCCAGATACATGAACTGTATTTTTCAGATATGGAGGACATGGTTTCAATTCTGCTTTCTCATCTTTAATGATCTTCTTACCACAATGATATACATCTACAACATTCAGATCTGTCACATTATCCAGAATAACAAAATCTGCCTGTCTTCCGGGTGCAATCATTCCAAGTCTGTATAAACCATAGCATCTTGCAGGCTGGATCGTCGCCATCTGCAGTGCTTTCTCAACAGGAAGTCCAAGCTGTACAGCCCGCTTTACATTATAATTGATATGTCCCTCTTTACGGATTTCTTCAATATGCTTATCATCAGTACAAAAGCAGAAACCTGACGTATCTGTATGGTGTTCCACAATCCCCTTCACAATAGCATCCAGATTTCTCGCTGCACTTCCCTCACGTATCAGTACCTGCATTCCATTTCTTGCCTCAGCCATTGCATACTCATAATCCACACACTCATGATCTGTATCAATTCCGCCAAGTACATATGCAGCCAGATCCCCAGGTGCCAGAAACGGTGCATGACCATCCTTCACTCTGTCCTGAAACAGCTGGAGCTTTTCATGCATGGCAACACTTCCGTTAATCACAGAAGGCGCATCCATTACTTCACCCAGTCCCAGAATTCTCGGATGTTCCAGATATCCTTTCATTTTTCCTGCTGTAAGAATACACCCGTTATCATCCACATGAGTCGCCGGAACACAGGAAGGCATCATCACATATACATTCGCCGGTGCATCTTCTGTCTGATCCAGGATATAATCAATTCCATCCGTACCGGATACATTTGCAGACTCATGAGGATCTACAATAAATGTTGTAGTTCCACACTGTGCAGCCTGCCGGACCAGCTCACCCGGCGTCACCAGAGTAGATTCCAGATGCAGATGACTGTCGATAAATCCCGGACAGATTACTTTTCCTTCCAGATCAATCTCTGTCTCTCCTTCGTATGTACCGACTCCGATCACAATTCCATCTGCAACAGCCACATCACCATCAATAAATTCTCCTGTACCAGAGCTGAACACACGCCCATTTTTAAACACCAGCTCAGCCTTCTCAATACCTCTTGCCATCTGCGAATACCTGCGATACATCTCAAGTTCCATAAAAAAACCTCCCTTCACACCCTTGAAAGCCCTCCTGCGCCACACATTCATTATTACAGTAAAGCTTCCAATATATTATCATATTTACTTGTTTTTTCAGACTTTTTTATTGTCCCAATCATTTTTTTCTATATATTTCATTATATATTATCATCTGTCTTTTTAATTTGCAACCTGTTTTTTCTTTACCAAAGCAACTTTCCATCAACTTTTAACGGCTTTACAAAAAGGCTGCCGGATATCTCCTGCAGCCTTTTCATATCACTTACATCTCTATATTTACATCATATAATCTTTGATCACATCATGATCTCTGAGTACTTTCTCGACCACAGTTCCCTTAACAGCTTTCAAAAGCGGTTTCTTCAGCATATCCAGTGGTCCCGGAAGTTCGATCTCCAGTGGAGATTTTCCATCCATCAGCTTCACACTGCTATCCAGTAATTCTCTGATATCATAAACACTGCCCCATACTTCCGGCACACCTCTGTCAACACCAAGAAGTCCATATACAGCCTCCATAGCAGTTCTTACGGAATATTCAGTAGTAAATACAGTATCTCTTGGTGTATCGGCAAACTGTCCGAGGAATGCGAAGTTTACACAGCCATCCGGAATAACATCAGGTCTGTCACCCTTTGTTCTCGGCATAAAGAATGCTGTAATATAAGGCATCATGGTCGGTACACAAACTGCACTGTTCTCAGCCATGTCTTCAATCTGGTCAACCGGAACACCAAGATGATAGAGCCACTCTTCTGTGATTTCCTTACCTGTACACTCCTTCATAGGCTTCTTGATATAATCACCAGGTACATCTGTAAACAGACCATATACCCATACACAAACCTTGTCTTTGTCCTGATCCTTGAACTGTCCCTGTCTGTTGATCGTCCAGCTTAATAACCAGCTGGAATCCTGACAGCTTACAATACCGCCTGTAACAACCTTGCCTGTTCTCGGATCACGTTTGCAGATATCTGTAATATAAGGAATGATCTTATCATCCAGAGTAGTCACTGTTGCTGACTCCCAATTTGTCTTAGCAATATCAGAACAGAATTTCTCAGGATGTCCGAAGGACGGATCCTGTTTTGCGATATTTTTCCAGAGACTCCAGCATCCACTTGTACGAACTTCTGCATCTCCGTTCGGTGCATGATTCTGATCGCCATAGATGGTTCCCTCTGTACAGCTTCCGTTTGTCACAAATACAAAGTCGTTTTCTGTAAGAACAATTCCCTTTTCTACGCCATTCACCTTACACTCGATTGCTTTTGCAATCTTCTTATTGCCTTCAAACTCAAAGAGTACGTTTGTAACCTCTGTATTGAACTGGAATTCAACGCCTGCTTCTTCCAGATATTTCTGCATTGGAAGAATCAGGGATTCATACTGATTGTATTTAGTAAATTTCAGGGCGCTGAAATCCGGAAGTCCGGAAATGTGATGGATAAATCTCTGGAAGTACAGTTTCATTTCCAGTGCACTGTGCCAGTTCTCAAATGCGAACATGGTTCTCCAGTATAACCAGAATGTGGAATCAAATACTTCATCGTCAAATACATCTTCAATTGTCTTGTCATAAAGATCTTCATCCTTTGTCATGAACAGCTTCATGATCTCCATGCAGCCCTTCTGGCTCAGATTGAATTTACCGTCTGTATGAGCATCCTTGCCTCTCTCTTTTGTTGCACGACAGAGAGAATAGTTGGGGTCTTCCTTATTCAGCCAGTAATATTCATCAAGTACAGATACACCAGGTGTTTCAATGGATGGAATACTTCTGAAAAGATCCCATAAGCACTCGAAATGGTTTTCCATCTCACGTCCCCCACGCATCACATATCCGCGGCTCGGATCAAAGATACCGTCACATGCACCGCCTGCAATATCCAT
>OLSQ01002219.1_pt1 | contig 14479 bp, 8 predicted proteins | sample 1672561 | NCBI WGS metagenome assembly OLSQ01 (sample SAMEA3136699, study PRJEB25190) | human gut metagenome | biome: human gut; feature: human-associated habitat; material: faeces | place: Austria | collected 2013 | reverse complement strand
GTCAGAGCCATACCGACGTACATAGCGATACCAGCGTCAAAGGTCTTGGGGGAGGAGGTGCCATTGGTGGTGTCAGCGGCCTTAGCGGTAGCAACATACCAGCCGTCAGCCAGCAGCTCGCCCTCGTAGGCCTTGTCCATATCATTGGCGGTGTCGATACCATCCTGCAGGACATACTCCACAGTAGCGGTGGAACCAGCCAGCTTCAGAGTCTCATAAGCAACGGAGGTAGCGCCGCAGATAGCGCACTTGACGTTGTACACGCCATCGCTGACCTTGTCGCCCTTGATCCACAGGTGAGAACCCATGTCGACCACAGCAGAAACATCATCGCTCACGTAAAGGATAACACCGTCGAACAGCATAGCGTCGCCGTTGGCATCCTCAACATACATCTTGTTGTCCTTATCCAGATAGATATCCTCATCATAGACATTGGTGGTGCAGTTGCGCTCGACCTTATCGCTGGACTTATCCAGTTTCTTGGTCAGCTTGCCCTCGTAGGTGATATAGTCGGCAATAACATCAACATCGTCAGCATCCAGCTTCTCGACATAGTTGCCTTCAACATAGTTGGTGAAGGTGTCCTTGGTAGCGGGGATGTAGTAGTTGCCGTCTTCATCCTCGTAGTACAGAGTAGTGCTGTTCTTGCTGCTGGCATCAGTCTTGGTGACCATGACCTTCGCGCCGTCACCGTCAGTGATGGCCTTCTTGTCCTTGCCGTAGAGAACATACTCGCTCGCCGCGAACGCGGTGGTGCACAGTGCCAGAGCCATGACCATGGCCAGCACAGTTGCAATGATCTTCTTCATGTTTGTTTCCTCCATAAAAATTTGTTTGCGTCCGGTTCGGCTTCATCCTCCGAGACAGCGTTTACAACGTAAACATCATTATGTTGTAAAAATTTTTACGGATTTTATTACCAGTTATTTCCATTTTTGAGATAGTGACACCGCGCCGTTAAAAATCGCCCGAAATTGGAAATAATTTCCATTTCTTCCATAATTTACCAGTAATTTACGCAATTTATCTGAGCGCCTGTAAAGCGTAATTCTTGTGTAACGCAGCATTTATGCAATTCAAATGGAGATTTTCAAAAAACGCAACAACTTAGCTGGAAAAAATTTCCAGTCAAAATCGAAAAGTCATTATGTAAACTGTTTTGACGCTGATAGCGGCCAAATCCCGTTCATAATTCGGTTACAATTTATTCGGCGAAAGCGCTACCTGCATTTTGGTGCGTAAAAGGAGCTTCGCCGCCCCGGCGGCGCGGAGGCTTACGCGGCCACTTGCCCCAGCCACGGTAGGGACGTTTTCTTCTCCTGGGCGGGCGATTATCAAATCGCGCCAAAGCCGCCCGGAGGGCGGCTTTGGGTGGTGTACGGGAGCCTTGCTTTTCCCAAAGGAAAAACCCAACAGCCTCGCTAAAAGCGCGGCTGTTGGGTTTACCATAATTTATGTTATTGTTAACTTACCGCCAGCTTTGGCTGTAAAAATACAGGGCCAGCATTCCGGGTCCCACATGGGCGCCGGTGACGGGCTCGTGACAGACGGAGAGTATCTCACCGGTGCAGCCGGCCTGCCGCAGGGCGGTGGCCAGGTGCAGCGCCTCCGCCGGGGCGGCGGCGTGAGAGATACCCACCGGCGCAGACTTATCCTCCACCAGTTCTCCATACAGCTGGATCAGCGTATCCATGGCCTTTTTGCGGCCGCGCTCCTTGCTGAGCACCACGATTTTGCCCTCCGGATCGCCCTGCAGGATGGGCTTGATCTGCAGCAGCGTGCCGGCAAGGGCCGCGGCGCCGGACAGTCGGCCGCCCTTACGAAGGAATTTCAGATCGTCCACCATGAAGTGCTGGCGCATCTTGCCGATAAGCTGGTTGACGCGGGCCACGATCGTCTCCATATCTGCGCCCTTCTGCGCCATATCGGCGGCTTCCAGCACGATGAGCCCCTCGCCCAGGGAAGCGCCGCGGCTATCCAGCACGCGTATGTCACGGTCGGGGTAGCGCTCGCGTAGCTCCTGCGCCACCACGCTGACACCCCAGCAGGTGCCGCTGACACCGCCGGACAGCCCCACATACAGCACATCATCGCCCCGGTCCAGCACAGGCTCCATGGCCTCGCGGGCGGCCAGCGGTGTGATCATAGAGGTCTTCACCTCCGCACCCTTACGCATAGCCTCGTAAAAGGCGTGGCCGTCAAAGGGCTTGGATATGTCCACCGGCTCACCGTCGATGGTATAGGTCAGGCACAACTCCGTGATGGCGTACTGCGCCCGCAGATCCGGCGGCAGATTGGCCGCGTTGTCAGTCATTACTTTGATCATAATGCGTCTCCTTTGAGGATAGATATGTATTATATTACAGCCGTGCGCGCACCCAGTCGGCCAGCGTGTCGAACAGGCAGCGATAGCCGGACATGGTCAGATGGATGCCGTCGGCGGCGATAAGGCCGGACAGGTCGCGCTGGGGCAGGAACTGCCGCCGCACGTCGATAAGGGGCACGCCCTCGGCAAAGGCCAGTGCCGCCACCGCGTCGGAGTACAGCTCCTGGTGGCGGTAAATGCGTCCCACATCTCCCAGCCAGCGCAGCACGCTGCCGCCGTCCGTCTTTTGGGAGATAAATCGGAAATACCGCTGTCCGTCAATGGGCGGCAGCGTCATCAGCACCGGCTGCACGCCGGCGGACTTCAGCGCCGTGACGGCGCAGTGCAGCTTCTCCGTAAACTCCGGCAGGGTCGTGCGGGGCAGGTGGTCCTGCTCCGGCGCGGCGGCGACGGCCTCCCAGTCGAAGTCGCTGTCGTTGCCGCCGTAAGCCACCAGCGCCCAGCGGGCATCCATGCCCCGCTGCACATCGTGCTCCACCAACGCCAGGCCCTTGGTCACTGTGGCGCCCATCTTGGCGCGGTTCACCACCTCCAGCCGGTCGCTGGGATACTGGGCCATCACCTCCGGCAGATGGAAGTGGTAGCGCATATCCGCGTCGGGCATGGTGGCCTTCAGCAGAGAATCACCGTAGATAAAAGCACGTTCCATAGGACTGCCTCCCCATGTGGTTTTTATCTAATATAGCATATTAGCACACGCGCGTCAACAGATTTTTCTGCTGGATTTCTTGCATGATGTGCCTGTATGTGGTATACTATACAGCAAATCGGATACAGGGGTGTCACTATGGAATATGACAAGGAATTGATCGCCCACAAGCTGCAGCGGTGGGACAAGTTCATCACGGATTATCATCTGCCGGACTGGGAGACGATACCGGATTTCGGCCTGTATATGGACCAGGTCATCGTACTGCTGGAGCAGTATCTCAGCTTCATTCCCGCGCCGGTGGGCGGCAAGGAGCGCTTTGTCACGTCCTCCACCATCAACAACTACGTTCGGCTGAAGATCATGCCCGCGCCAGAGAAGCGGAAATACCACCGCATCCACATCGCGTACCTCATCATGATCCTGACCATGAAGCAGAGCCTGAGCATCAGCGATGTGCAGAAGATCCTGCCCGCTGACAGCAACGAGACGGACGTCCGCGCGGTGTATGAGGATTACTCGCTGAAATTCCGCCGGGTGGGGCTGTTTTTCAACCAGCAGGTGCAGTCCGGGTCGGAGGGCATCCGCAGCGCCAACGAACAGAACGGCAATAACGCCGTGGAGCTGCTGGTCATCGAAAGTGCGCTGATCGCCGGGTTCTCCAAGATATTGGCAGAGAAGCTGATACGCCTGTGCGGCGCAGATGCCGAGGATGTGCTGGCCGCGGAGCAGACACCGCCCCAGCCGTGATCAACAGGCCTATTGTATAGCATTTCCGAGGGAAATATGTGAACGAACTATAAAATCCGTGGCCGAAAGGCCACGGATTTTCTTATGGCGCGGCGCATATACTCCCGCGAGGTGATCGTATGAAAAAGCTCCTGCCGTATGTGCTGGCATTCCACGCCGCCCTGGCCGCGGCGATCCTGCTCTGGGCGCTGCAGGAAAAGTTCCCCGGCCCGCTGACCAACACGCTCTCCCCCGTATGGAACAGCCCATGGGAGATGGGCAAAGCCGCGTTCTTTCCCCTGCTGGCGGCGGCACCGACGCTGTGGGTGCTGCAAAAGGGCGGCAGCCGGGGCGGTCTGCCTGCTGCTCATCCTGGTAGCATGTGGATGTTTCCTGTTTGTGTATGGTGGTACTTATCAGGCAGCCATTCGCAAGCTTCCACGGATAGGCCTCATCATTCTCACACGTGTAGGTAACACCTTCACACACTCGGGTAAACAGCGGTGACCAATCGGTCTCCTGAGCCCAAACGTTGGACACTCCTGCGCAAAGGCAGAACAGGAAAAATAGGAATTGCTTCTTCATAGCTATATTGTTTTATTGTTATTATCGTTTCTTGGGTACACACTCACGCACTGCCAGCAGCGCGTTTTGCCACAAAGTTAATGCTCTCGCACGCATACACCAAGCGCGATGCACTTGGGCGCATGAACATTTAGGACAAAACAGGTGGCTACATCGGACACCGCCCTCTGACAGACTGCCAATGAAACCCCAATAAGTGTTAAAACACAGCGCTTTAGGCTGCACAGGCACCTCATGTACGCTTCAGCTATCCCGCAGAGCAATGAAACTGTCCCAGGCAGCACACCGGGCAGAGTGTAATGAGAATATCACAAGAGCCGTTTCACCGATAAAACCGCGCTTATTGGCAGCAATGAGGCATGCCGGGCACTTTTTAGTCCTGAGGCACAAAAAGTTCTGTCCACAGCGTGGCAATATGTCGCATGATTTAGTTAACTTTGCATGGTTAGCCTTTAGGAGAAATATATTTTCCCTACTGGGCAGATAGAATCAGACAGATATGAACATTACTCTTGCCCTACAAGCCGTGCTGCCCAATGCCAAGCACGCATTCAAGGCCATTCTGTGTGCCACCGTACTGAGCCTGGCAATGCCGTCGTGCCGGAACGGCAATGAAGCACAAACCACCGATGAAACCGTGGCCGACAGCCTGGCAAGGCTGCGACAGGAGGGAAAGGCCATGCGCAACGAGAGCCGGTTTGACGAAGCTCTGAAGCTGCACACACGTGGACTGGACCTGGCCAAGGAAGTGGGCGATACCGCCGAATGGATACAGGCGCTCAACAATATAGGTACCGACTACCGCCGCATGGGCATACTGGATGTGGCACAAGAGTACCACTACACCGCCTACCGCATGTGTGAGGAGAGCACCGACACTGCCTATGTGATGCGCAAGAACAGGGTGGTGTCGCTCAACGGACTGGGCAACATCTACCTCTCAGTGGGCAATCTGGACCGGGCCGACACCATCTTCCACCTGGCACTGGAGGGTGAGCGGCAGTTGGGAAGTCCAGTGGGTCAAGCCATCAACTATGCCAATCTGGGTTCCATCTACAGCAGCCAGGGGCGCGATGAAGAGGCTCTGGAGTGCTACAAGCAGTCGATGCGGCTCAACAGGGAGAGTGAGAATGTGCTGGGACAGTCGCTCTGCCACATCTACTTCGGGTCGCTCAGCGAGAAACACGGCGATTACGAGGCTGCCCTGGACCAATACCAGCAGGCTTATGACCTGATGAAAGACTCGCCCGACAAGTGGCACTCGCTGGAGACAGTGCTCTCGCTGGCATCGGCAAACTTCGACCTGCACCGCGAGCAGGAAGCACTGAGGCTGCTCAGAGAGGCCGACACCGTGGCCAGAAGCATACATTCCCTCGAACATCTGGTGAGTGTGAACATGCTCTATTACCGCATATATGAGCGCGAAGGACGCTTCCGCGAGGCACTCGAGCATCATGTGCTGGCCACCAGTCTGCAAGACAGTGTGCTCGACAGCAACAAACGCGACCGGATACACAACATTGGCATCAACATAGAACGGGGCCGACAGCAGAGGCGAGTGGATCTGGCGCGCGAGGAACTGAAGGTGGAGAGGCAGGCAAAATGGGTGAACATGTGCGTCTCGCTGGCCATAGTGGCTGTGCTGCTGGCCATCATAGCCGCCATGATATACGGTCAGAGAATACGCAAGCGGCACCACCTGATGCTGGTGAAAGCATCACGCATGAGGGAGGAGTTCTTCACAAACGTCACCCACGAGTTCCGCACGCCGCTCACAGTCATACTGGGACTGAGCCGGGAGATGGCAAACAGGGAAAACACAGACAGCACCACACAGCATCAGGCCAGGTCGATACACCGGCAAGGGGCGCGTCTGCTGGAACTGGTGACGCAACTGCTGGACATCTCAAGGGTAAAATCGGCTGTGGGAGAGCCGGACTGGCGCCACGGCAACCTGGCTGCACAGGTGGAGATGATGGTAGAGACCTACGAGGACTATGCCAGTGAACGCGGCATAAACATCACTTACGACCGCCCCGCAGAACTGCAGACCGACTTCATACCCGACTATGTAAACAAGGTGGTGGGCAATCTGCTGTCAAACGCTCTGAAGTTCACACCCAAGGGCGGCAGCATCACCGTGAGCCTGAAGCAGGAAAGCAAGCACATCACACTGAGCGTGAGCGACACCGGACAAGGGATGAGCCAGGAGGAACAGAGCCATATACTGGAACCTTTCTACACAAGCAAGTCCAAAGAGAACCCGCATGGGACGGGCGTGGGACTGGCGCTGGTGAACGAGATAGTGAAGGCCACAGGAGGCAGCATCGCATGGAAAAGTGCACCGGGAGAGGGCACCACATTCTGCATAAGCATACCTATCCAGCACCGGGGAAAGCCCATCAGCGAGAGCGAGATGTACAGCGAACCGGCTCCCACCGACATAGAACTGGACAACGAAGCACCCGAAAGCATCAACGAGGGACAGAGCCTGAGGCAGATACTGATAGTGGAAGACAACAGCGATGTGGCTGAATTCATCGGGTCACAACTGGGCAAGGACTATGAGATACACTTTGCACAGAACGGCAAGGAGGGTCTCGACATGGCAAGAAGCCTGATACCCGACCTGATAATCAGTGATGTGATGATGCCCATGATGGACGGACTGGAGTTCTGCCGACTGCTGCGGGCCGACGAACTGGTGTGCCACATACCCGTAATCATGGTGACGGCCAAGGTGAGCGAGGAAGACCGGCTGCGCGGACTGGAATGCGGAGTGGATGCCTATCTGCCCAAGCCGTTCAACACAGAGGAACTGCAGCTGCGCATCAGCAACCTGCTGAAGCAGAGAGATGTGCTGCGCAAGAAATATGAGCAGGAACCGCTGCTGACGTCCATCAACGTGGATATGCCGCAGGACCACTTCATGAAGCATGCCAAGACTGCGATACTGGAGGCCGTGAAGGAAGGAAAGGACCTGAGTGTGGCCTGCCTGGCAGAGCAGTTGGGCATCAACACACGCCAGTTGCACCGCAAGGTGACAGCCCTCACAGGCGACACTCCTGTGGCACTCATACGCACTACCAAGATAGCGCTGGCACAAAGCATCCTCACCCGAAACCCCTCCATCCCGATGAAGAATGTGGCTATAGACTGCGGATTCACCGACTATTCCCACTTCGTAAGGGTGTTCAAGAACGTCACAGGCAAGACTCCATCCGACTTCATAAAGGACATGTGACGCCCCCGGGAGGCAGAAAAACAGAAGCAGAAGCAGGAAGGGAGAAAACACGAAGCCATATTGCCTGACCAAGCAATATAGCTTGTCTGGCCATGTCCTGACTTCGTCATTGCGCACCCAAAAAATCTTCGTCAAAGGGCTAGTGAATCTTGGCAGAATTCAAGCAGTACTACTTACTTTGCCAATGAAGTAGTACTTCTATCGCCAATGAAGTACTACTCCTATCGCCCATGCAGTACTACTTCTTTTTCCTGACTTCGTCAATTAGTTATAAATTGTATGTTTTTTTGAGTAACGAAATCAGGATAAGCCTGCAGCGGTGTCTCTTGGGAAAGCCCGGCTGCCTGCCCTGGCGGAAGGGTGCAGCAAGCAGGCAGACGCAAGGCAGTTTGCCGGCAAGAAAAACGATGGCCCGATGCATGTCATTTGCATCGGGCCATCGGAGCTTTATGCAGGAACGTGCCCGCCTCGCGCAGGCGCGTTCCTTATATTATACTACGCTGCAGGAAGGAGGTCAGAAGAGTGAGTTTTCCCTGATCTTACCCATCTGCCAAACGCAACGCACGTTGAGCTTGTCGTCGATGATGAGGATATCGGCATCCTTGCCACGAGCCAGAGCACCCTTGCGGTCGTGCACTCCCATGATGTGGGCAGGAGTCTCACTGGCCATGCGGATAGCGTCTTCGAGGGGCACTTCGGCCTGTTGCACCATGGTGCGAACAAGGCGATCGGTGGTGGCAATGGAACCTGCCAGAGCCGAACGGTCGCTCAGCTTGCACACGCCATCCTCGATGACCACGCGGGGGTCGAAGGCTTTCACGTCGTCGCTATCTACTGCAGCTACAGCCAAAGCGTCGGTGATGAGCGCCATACGCTCCACTCCCTTGATCTTATACACCATTCGCAGGATGGTGGGAGGCACGTGGATGCCATCGGCCACACACTCTACGGTCATATCGTCGATGAGATAAACGCTCTCCACAGTACCCTCGTACTTGTACTCGCGCTTGTTGTGGAAACCAGGCATAGCATTGTAGAAGTGGGTAACGTGAGTGAAACCAACCTCGAAAGCCGCCTTTACATCGGCGTAGCTGGCAGCGGTGTGAGCGATGCTGGGCAGGATGCCCTTCTCGGCACAATACTTACCGAACTGCAGTGCACCTGCCAGCTCGGGAGCTGCATCCCAGCGTGCCAGGCAAGGTGAGTTCTCTACGATGGGGATGTATTCATTGGGATCGGGGTTCTTGATCCACTCCGGACGCTGTGCACCAGCCTTCTGGGGATTGAGGTAATGACCCTCGAGGTGCAGACCCAGAATGGGAGAATTGGGATCCTTCATCAGTTCGCCGCATGTCTCAACGGCTGCCTCAATCATAGGCACCGTGCTGCTGCTCAGTGTGGGGAAGATACTGGTGGTTCCGTATTTGATGTGCGCGTTGACAGCCACATTGAAGGCTTCGGGAGTACCCTCCTGAAAGTCGCGTCCGCCACCGCCATGCACGTGCATATCCACAAAGCCTGGAGTCACATACATACCCTTGGCATCAATAATGTCTGCGCCAATGATGGCCAGGTCACAATTGGTGACCTCGAGAATCTTGCCGTCGCGGATGATGACGCTACCATCCTTGAGCCACCCCTGAGGGGTGAGGATCCGACCATTGATAATCTGTGTCAACATATCTGTTATATATTCCTTTTACTGAATGAATGTTGTTTATATCATGCTATATACCACATCCATGATGGTGTGACCGATTTCGTCGGCAGCCTCCATAGTGGAAGCCTCGCTATAGACACGGATAATAGGCTCGGTGTTAGACTTGCGCAGGTGTACCCACTTGTCGGGGAAGTCAATCTTCACACCGTCGATATCGTTCACTTCCTGGTCCTTGTACATCTCCTTCACACGCTCGAGGATGGCATCCACATCAGTCTCGGGAGTGAGGTCGATGCGGTTCTTGGCAATGAAGTAGGGAGGATAGGTGGCACGCAGCTGGCTGGTGGTGCAGCCCTTCTTGGCCAGATAAGTGAGGATGAGAGCGATGCCCACCAGAGCGTCACGGCCGTTGTGAGCGGCAGGATAGATGACTCCGCCGTTGCCCTCACCGCCTATTACGGCATTGGTCTCCTTCATCTTGGTCACCACGTTGACCTCGCCCACTGCGGCTGCATTGTACTGCTGGCCGTACTTGCGGGTTACATCACGCAGAGCGCGAGTGCTGCTGAGATTGCTCACGGTGTTGCCTGGAGTGTGCTGCAGGATGTAGTCGGCCACAGTAACGAGGGTATATTCCTCGCCGTACATAGTGCCGTCCTCGCAGAAGAGAGCCAAGCGGTCAACGTCGGGATCGACCACAAAACCTATATCCTGACCGCCCTTCTGCATGAGCGCCTTGATATCTCCCAGATTCTTCTCAAGAGGTTCGGGATTGTGCTGGAAGTCGCCTGTAGGCTCGGTGAAGAGGCCCGTAACGTGCTTCACACCCAACTGCTCGAAGAGCTTGGGCAGGATGATGCCGCCCACACTGTTGACTGAGTCGAACGCCACATGGAAGTCGGCCTTGCGGATAACCTCCACATCCACCAGAGGCAAGCTGAGCACGAGGTCGATATGTTTCTGGTCATAGGTGTTGTCCTCGCGGTAAGAACCCAGGTGATCTACGTCTGCATACTCGAAGTCTTCTGCTTCGGCGATGCTGAGCACCTCGTTTCCCTCGGCCTTGTTGAGGAATTCACCCTTCTCGTTGAGAAGCTTCAGCGCGTTCCACATACGGGGGTTATGGCTGGCGGTGATGATAATGCCGCCGCATGCACCCTCCATAGTCACAGCAATCTCGGTGGTGGGGGTAGAGGCCAGACCGATGTTGACCACATCGAAACCCATGCCCATCAGGGTTCCGCACACCACATTCTTGACCATCTCACCACTGATACGTGCATCACGACCCACCACTATCTTGTTGCTGGTGACCTTTGTAGTGCGGCGTATGAGTGTAGCGTAGGCCGATGTGAACTTCACAATGTCGAGGGGATTAAGAGTGTCCCCTGCTCGTCCGCCAATGGTTCCGCGGATGCCTGAGATAGATTTGATTAGTGTCATTTTGTTTTATGTTTATGATCTGTATAGTGTTGTGTTCTGACTAAAGCCGTTTGTCACCTGACGATCACCTTGGTGCCGCCTATGATGTAGATGCTTCCGCGTGAAGGCTTGAGCACCCTCATGCCCGTGAGCGAATAGATTTCGGCTGTGGGAGGGATGCTCTCGATGGCCATCACACCCGTTCCATCTACCACTGTCACCTGCACCGAAGCCTGCACGCCAGAACCGTCGGTGGCCTTGGCAGTAATGGTGGCTGTACCCACCGAACGGGCTGTGACGGTGCCGTATTCATCCACAGTGGCAACAGCATCGCTGGAGGATTTCCAACTGAGCTGTGGATTGGTGGCTGTGGCAGGCAGCACGCTGACGCCCAGACGGTGCACATCATCGACCACCAGACCCAATGAACTCTCGCTCAGAGCAATGCTGGTGACATAAGTCTTGGCCAAGGATACGTTGTAGGTAACGTCAGCAGGATGATAGGTGGTTCCGTTGGCAGCGGTGAGCACCTGGTTGGCCAGAGTGACAGTGCCGCTTGTGAAACCTTCTTCGGCCTGCAGGATGAACGAGATGAAGGTGCCGTTGAGCGTCTTGAAGGAGTTGTTGGCAGTGGAATATGCCAGCACACGCACATGGTCCTGATGTATTCCGCGCTTGAGCACATGGGTATCGCTGAACATGTTGCCCACGTTCACATTCTGGGTATCAACGGCAAGAGCGCCGTTGAGGATGATGTCGGCCTGGCAGGCAGTAATGCCTCGGGGAGCTGACATCCACACATTGAGCTTGCGTGTGCTGCCGCTCTTGATGGAGGAATTGCTGCTGTACATGCGTGCATTGCCTTCGTTGTCGGGCTGGAAGTGTATGGCTTCACCGCCTATGCCACCGATGATGCCCACCACATCGAGCACGTTGACCGCTCCGTCATAGTTGACATCGGCATTATCGCTAAAGAAGCCTGCGTGAGTTCGGCCCACGATGTGCTCGGCCTCCCAGTCGGCATCGGTGAGCGTGAGAAGATCGTCCTTCTGCACATCTCCCATGAGAACCTTCTCGTTGAAGTAGGTTCCGTCGGGGTTGAGCAGCACCTTGCCATGACTGATATCGAACACCGGATGGGCATCCTCACCCAAGCGCTGGAACCAGAGAGGCTTGTCGCCCTTGGGCACATTGAGTTTATAGCAGAGCTCGCCACTGCGTACCACTGCATCGGTCACCTGTGGCAACTGGGTGCCGAAGGTGCTGTAGCTGTTGGTGATATCGACGGTGGAGCCGTAGCGCAGCACTTCACGTCCGTCGTCATAACCAGTCACCTGGCCTGTGTTCCAGCAGCCTGAAACCTGGGCATTGTTGCCCAACCAGCCCGAGAGAGCACCGCTCTCGAAGCCACCTGATATGTTGCCCGTATTGTAGCAGTCGCGTATGATTATCTGGCAACCGTTGCTCATGTTGCAGCCAAGGATGGCCGAGACGTTGCGTCCACTACCTGTGACGGGAGCTTCATTGCCCACACGCTCGATGGTCACCTGGCCGCCAGGCTTGGTGACACCCACCAGACCCACATAGGAACCGCCCTTGATGGAGCAAGAGGAGTCGAACACGAAGTCGCGTATCTGTACTCCATCGCTCACGGTACCGAAGAGGCCGCAGTTGTCATTGCCCACAATATTGAGGTTGCTTATGGTATGCCCGCGTCCGTCAAAGATGCCCTTGAAGGGATGCTGCGCAGTGCCTATGCAGCGGAAGTCGCCACTGAAGCCAGACATATTGATGTCATTGGCAAGATAAGCCTCGGAGCGATTGGCACCGGAGTTGACTGCCACAGCAAACTCCACGAGGTCGGAGGCCGACTTGATATAGAATACCGAGTCGGTGTAGAGTTTTCCGTTGGCATAGCCTAAATAGTCATCTATCCAGCGGATGCGGTCGCGGAAGAACTTGTGCAATACTTCCACCTCGGCATCATAGGAGCCCAAGGCCACAGGATTCTGGTGAACTTTGCTATCGAGAATCGGCCAGCGCAGGAAGTTGAGACGCTGCGAGGCGTCGAGCACCTGGGCTGTACTGTCGATATAGGCAATGAGCGACTCCTCGGAAAAAGCCCCACTGCGGCGCATCTCTGCCCATATCATCCTGAGACGGGCTTCTGCATAAGGGTCCTGAAGCACACGGTTGACAAAGGCTGTCATGCCTGCAGCGGCACTTCCACCACTGCGATATACCCAGTCGGTGCGGTTGCTCACGGGATAGATGCGCACATCATTGTCCATGGCAAGGTCGAAATCCCACACGGGACCCACAGAGAACGGCACCTTCTCGCGGTCTTTGTACATATAGGTACTCCAGTAGGTGTCGGTGTTTCCCGAGAACTCTCCCACGAGGAAATGGCGCAGGAAACTCTCCACATCCAGCTTGGAGCGGTAACCTGCCTTCTCATCCTTGAAGTTGGAAGACCATAAGGCGCTTTCCATAAGGTTGAAAGTTCGCTTGATATAACTCTTCTGCTGCATGGTGATGTCGTCATCGCTGGGTGACTTGATGGTGACCGGGATACCGTGCAAACTGTTGAACCAGGAAGTCTCCTGGCTTGCATAGGCATCCACTTCCACCAAGTAACCGCCTGTGATGAGCGGTTCGTCGTTATACCCAGGCTCCATCTTGGCAATGGCCACACGGTTCTTATCCACCGTTATCTGGTCGCAAAGCTGGTAGCAGCCCTTATATTCGCCATTGAGAATGACATCCACAGGCTGGCAATAAGGGGTGTAGGCCAGTCCCAGACGGCGGCTGAGCTCGAAGGCAACGATGTTGCGCATGAGTGTCTTGTCGCCGTAGTTGTTGATGAGCGTCCATTTTTTGGCCTTGGCAGGCGACTCCTGAGGGGTTCCCATCAGCAACCGCTTGCTCTTGCCATCGTAGAACTTGATGCGGTAAGGCTTCTTCGGGAAACCCCAGGAGGCGTTTCCACGGCCACGCACAAGCATGGTATCTTCCTGAATACGAGTGCCTCCATCGTAGATAAGAGCCATATAGGAGGGCTCCTGAGTGACCTTGTCCTTGGGATCGTAACCAGCCACAGTGTGCATGACGAGCGTGGGTAGATTGGTCACCTGATAGAATCGGGTGTCGTCGCCTGCACCCTTTGTGCCATAGAACACCAGTTCACCTATGTTGCAGCGGGCATCGTTGGGACCCACGTAACGCACATAGCGGAAACCGCGAGACACATTGACATCGGCATAGAAATATTTGTTGTTGGCTCCTGCTTCGGGAATAAGGTAGAGAGGAACGGCGTCGAGGAAGTCGGGGCGGTTGGCTCCCTCGAACAATCCCAACTGCACGCGCCTGGGTTGACCGGTGCGTGACACCCAGCCCACACGGGTGATGATGTGGGGAGTTCCCAGGTCGAGTCCCACCCAGGTGTTCGATCTGTCGAGTGAAGCATAGTACGTGTCGGGCTTGCCATCAAAGGCGCAAGCCAGGGTGTTGACCGTTTCAGACGGTTGGCCGGTAGCATAATCCACATTAGGCGAGCCGATGGGCGTACCCTTCAACTTGCTTCCCACTGCCGCGCTGAGCGTTACACTCATGCCGAGCACCATTATGAGGCAGACCACTTGCCGCCAGATACCACTTCCTTTCATCACGTTATAGTTCCAGTCAGATTATTCTTTCTGCAAATATACATCATTTTTCGTGGGCCTGCAGACAGTTTTCCTATAAAACCTTAATTCCGCAACACTTTGATTTAACTTTATTTATAAGTTCCTGAGCAACAAA
>OLSQ01002217.1_pt1 | contig 14493 bp, 9 predicted proteins | sample 1672561 | NCBI WGS metagenome assembly OLSQ01 (sample SAMEA3136699, study PRJEB25190) | human gut metagenome | biome: human gut; feature: human-associated habitat; material: faeces | place: Austria | collected 2013 | reverse complement strand
CGTCCAGCGCGGCGGCGTCGATCAGGCCCTGAGACGGCTCCCGAATGCCGAGCGCCGCCTTGACCGACGGACGCCGCAGGTCGGCGTCCACCAGAATGACGCGCGCGCCCTTGCGGGCCAGCGACAGCGCCAGATTGACGGAGACGGTCGTCTTGCCCTCTCCGGGCATGGTGCTCGATACGAGCAGGACCTTCCGATCCGTCCCGGACAGCGCCCGAAGAAGCTTGGTGCGGAGCGCGCGGACGCCCTCCTGATAGGCGGAGGAGATCTGATCGTTGTTGATGGAAAGCAGGCGGGGATTCTTTTTCCCGCTGCGGCGGAAGCTGACGCACGGAAGCGCGGCAAGGCAGGTCTGATTCAGATGCAGCTGCACGTCGCGCTCCTCGCGGATGGTACGCCGCAGTCCCGCGGCCAGCATCAGCAGGAGCAGTCCCGCCGCAAGGCCCGCCAGCGCGCCGTTCCGCAGAACGTGGAACGGATGGAAGGCGTTATACGGCGCGGAGGCCGCATACGGCTCCGTCAGAAGGTCCATGGAGGTATTGCCGATGACATAATCTGCGACCTCCGGATAGACCTCGATCAGCTTCTGCAAAATGGCCAGCGCGTCGTCGGCGCTGCTGCTGGTGACCCGGACGGTGAACAGGTTGGTATCCGGGACGTTCGCGGCGGTGATCGTGCCGTTGATGCGGCTGACGCCCATGGCCTGCGAGAGCTTGGTATACAGCAGATCCGACTGGATCAGATACGGGAAGGTCTTGCTCAGCTGTTCGGCCGTCGCCTTGCTGTAATAGGCCGAGGTACGGGAAATATCCGATGAGGAGCTGGACGAAACGCTGATGGTAAAGGTGACCTCGCTTGCGTACATCGGCGTATAGCGGCTGCGCTGGTACAAAAACCACGCGCCGCCGCACACGACTGCCAGCAGCAGCGGAAGCCAGAAGCGCTTTCGCAGCACGCTCCGGAACTCGCGGAGCAGATGGGAGAGGCTGATGACGTTTTCCTGTTCAACTTTTTTCTCGTTCATCTGTTCCCTCCGATTCCCACTGGCCGCCCTGCTTCTTTCTGGAGCCGGCGTAGCCGTAACCGTAACCGTAGCCACGGCTGCGGCCATAGCGGTAGCCATATCCGTATTGATAGCCGTAGCCCCCGCCGGACGACGGCATACGGCGCACGTCGTTGAACACACACCCGAGGAAATGGGCGCGGCACTGCTTGAGCGTATCCGCCGCGTCGTTCAGGCGCTTGGCCGCGACGCAGTCCTGCCGGACGACCAGCAGCGACAGGTCGGCAAGCTCCGCCAGCGCCTCCGCGTCGGAAAACAGCGCCATCGGCGGCGTGTCGAGAATAATGAGATCCATTTCCTCACGCAGCTGCATGAGCATCGCGCGCATCCGCTCCGAGGCCAGAAGTTCCGATGCGTCCGGCTGCGGCTCGACGGAGAAGAGCGTATACAGATTTTTACGCGCGAGATATTCGACCTGAAGCTCCGCGCGGCCGGAAAGATACTCCGCCAGCTCGTCGCTCTTGCGGACGCGGCGGCGGAAAAGCTTATACTGCGATGCCTTGTGAAGGTCGGCGTCGATCAGCAGGATCTTCCTGTCCTGCTGGGCCAGCGCCAGCGCCAGATTGGCCGCGACGGTGGACTTGCCCTCATTCTCCGCGACGCTGGTGATGAGCAGGACGCGGGCATGGTGCCGCTCCGCGGCCTGAACGGTACGCGTGGCCAGCTTCTGGATCTCCTCCGTGAAGTAGAAGCCGGCGGCTGGCATGGTGATGAGCAGGCCCTTGTTGGCGTGCTTGAGCTTGGCGTGGAGCGTTTTGTTCTTTTCCTCGTGGTGGATGGTGCCAAATAACTTGGCGTCGAGCTTCCGGGCGACGGCATCCGCCGTCTGCACCGTATCGGACAGCGCGATGATCGCCAGCAGCACCACGACCATTCCGAGCATTCCGAGCAGGAATGCGCGCTTTGCCAGCGCGGCGAGCTGAAGCGGATTCGACGGCTCCGTCGGCACAGCCGGCGGGTCCAGCTCCCGCAGGACGATGTTCTGGAAGATGTGCTGCGAGATCACGTCATAGTGGTCGAGCACGAAGCGGAGCGTGCGGAACGCGGCGACCGGCTCGGGGGCCGTCACCTTCAATTGCAGCAGATTCGTTTCCGGCACGACGGAGGCCGTCAGCCTGCCGGACATCTGCTGTTCGCTCTGTTCTTCGGCGGAAAGCGTCTTGAACACGTCGCTGCCGAAGAGCGTCGTGAACGTATTGGCGATCTCCGAGGTCGTGGTCAGGTTGGAAAAGACGGAAGCATAGCTTGCGTTTTTCGCGTTGACCGCGACGGTCGCCGAGGCGGTATACTCCGGTTGATAAAGGCACTGCGCCGCCGTCAGGGTCAGCATGGCCGCGATCAGGCCCATCGCAAGGATCATGGGGATCTCGCGCAGGATGCGCCGCAGGACGCAGACCGGACTCAGGTCCGTCCAGATGGAGGTCGTTTGTTCTTCCATTGCAGTCCTCACTCCTGAATGATCGCATACAGAACGGTCGAGCCGGTCAGGCCGTTCGTTCCGGTGCAGGTATAGGTGATGCGGTTGACGCCCGGGCGCAGTCCGCCCGCAGGTGTGGAAACGCGGACGCTGCTCTCGGGAGCGCCCGTGACGGAGCTGATATACGAATCCGGGTCGAAGCCCGCCGCAGAGTCGAGATAGACCAGATACCGGTCGAGCTGGATGACCGGCTCACCGAAGATGCTGTCATAGATCTCGATATCGAGCGTGAGCGAGGCGGTGTCTCCGAGGGAATTCGTGACCTCGACCGTGACGGGATACAGTCCGGCGTGGTAGGTCTGGAGGCTGTCCGTGCTGACCTTGATGCGGTCGCTGATCGTCCCGTCGATCTGGTCGAGCGCGCCCAGCCGGTCGCGTACCTGAATATCCTCGCCGACGCCGTAGCGCAGCGGCTTTGAAAGATAAAACTGCGGGGATCTATAATCGGTGTAAACGACGGTGCGGGTATAGCCCGCGACGTGCCGGTCGCTGTCGGCCACGGCGTAGCTCACCGTGAGCTGACCCTTTTCCTCGCCGCCGGAGACGCGCTCGACCACGATGTCGCCGGTCAGATCGCCGTCCTTGCCGTCCCATGCGTTCATGCCCTGAAGCATGGCATCCCGGCCATCCTCAACGGAGAGATAGAGCACGTCGTCACCGCAGCTGATCTGCGGGAGGGTGCTGTCCGCCCGCAGCCTGCGCAGCGCGTTCGTCGCAAAAAACGCGCCCACAGACAGGATCAGCAATATCAGCGTGAGGATACGCAGTCGTTTCATAAAGCACCTCGGGTCAAAAATCTTCCATCAGCGGATGCACCGCGCGGTTTTCCAGAATGGCGGCGGGATTGCGCTCCAGCAGGAGCGCAGCGGCCTCCGGCGAGGCCGCGCGTGCGATGTGGTCAAAAAGATCGTCCAGCTGCGGCGTGCGCCGGTAGGGGCTGTGCGCGTCGCTGGCGAAGAGATGGACGCAGCCGTTTGCAAGGCACCACTGCGCGGCCTTTGCCGCGTGGCGGCCGAACATGCCGCTGAGGCTCCCGCGGTTGAGCTGGAGCACATAACCGCTCTCGGCCCAGCGCAGCAGACGGCGCGGATCGTCCTGTATAAAATAGTATCGCTCCGGGTGTACCACAACGGGCGTCAGGCCGCGCACGGCGATGCTTTCGAGCGTCTGCGCGGCAAACCACGGCGTCTCGCCGAAGGCGAACTCGACCAGCAGATACCGGCTCCCGCCGAGCGTCAGAAGCCGCTCCTCATCCAGAAGCCGCGGCAGCTCGGGCGTAGAAAACACCTCCATGCCGCGATAGAGCGTGACCGGCAGGCCCTCCTGCCGGAAAAGCATCGCCAGACGCCGGAAGCGCGTCTCCAGCGCGCCGTCGTAATAATTTCCCTGCCCTTCCGGGAGGTTGCAGTGCGGCGTGAGTGCGATGGCCGTCACGCCGCTGCGGGCGGCAATGCGGCCCATTTCGAGGCTGTCGGCCTCGCTGGCGGAGCCGTCGTCCACGCCGGGGAGCATGTGGCAGTGCAGATCGATCATACGCCCGCGCCCTGCATGGCCGCCTCGGCCTCGCGGTTGACCTCCTCCGGCGTGCGGAAGGTTGGGCAGATCTCGTGCAGCAGTGCGACCATCCGCTCCGCGTCGTTGGATTCTGCGGCAGCACGCAGACGGTCGAGCTTTTCCTTCATGGAATTCCTGCCGACCTCGGGCCGCTGCTCGACGAAAATTTTCGCATTTTCCGTCCGGTGGAGGTTTTTGTCGGAGATCAGCAGCTCTTCATAAAGCTTTTCGCCGGGACGCAGGCCGATCTCCTGGATTTCGATGTCCACGCCGGGCGTCAGTCCGGACAGGCAGATCATCTTCTCCGCCAGCTCGCGGATATACACCGGCTGGCCCATGTCCAGCACGAACACCTCGCCGCTGCGCGCGAAGGAGCCGGCCTCCAGCACGAGCTGGACGGCCTCGGCGATGGTCATGAAGTAGCGCACGATGCGCCGGTCGGTGATGGTGACCGGCCCGCCGTAGGCGATCTGCTTTTTAAATAAAGGTATGACGGAGCCGCTGGAGCCTAAAACGTTTCCGAAGCGAACGGCGGCGAATTCGGTCTTGCTTCCATGGCGCAGGCCCTGTAAGACCTGCTCGCAGAGATACTTGGTCGCACCCATGACGTTGGTGGGGTTGACGGCCTTGTCGGTGGAGATGAGGACGAATTTTTCCGCGCCGCAGCGGCTGGCCGCGCTGGCGGTGTTGTAGGTGCCTAGGACGTTATTCTTGACGGCCTCGCAGGGACACGCCTCCATCAGCGGCACATGCTTATGCGCCGCCGCGTGGAAAACGACCTGCGGGCGGTATTTTTCAAAGATCTGGTCGAGGCGCTCCTGGTCTCGGACGGACGCGATCTCGATGGAAAGCGGGAAATCGTGACCGTAGCGGTGGAGCAGGTCGTTTTGCAGCTCATAGGTGGTATTTTCCGCGATGTCGAGCAGCACGAGCCGCGCGGGCCGGTAGCCTGCGATCTGGCGGCACAGCTCCGAGCCGATGGAGCCGCCGCCGCCCGTAACGAGGACAGTCTTGCCGTGCAGGAACTCGGCGATATGGGGATTGTCCAGCCGCACCGGCGACCGGCCCAGCAGGTCGTCGATCTCGACCTCGCGCACGGCAGGCAGATAGCTGCCGGAGCGCTTGGGGACGGCGGTGAGCGGCTCGCCGAGCATATGTATCCGGCAGTGGGTTTCGGAGCAAAGCTCCAGAATTTTTTTGCGCCGCTCCGGCGTCAGCGCCCGGATGGCGAGGATGATATCGGTGACGGGGGTATCCCGAAGGATTTCGGCAACATCGTCGATGGGGCCGTAGACGGGAACGCCGTGGATGCGCTTATGCTGCTTGGCGGGATCGTCGTCCACAAGGCAGTAGGGGCGGTAGCGGCCCTGCGTCTGCTCGTCCAGATCCGAAAGGAGCGCGGCGGCGGCAGCGCCCGCGCCGATGATGGCGGTCGGTGTGCGCGTAGTGGGATGGCCCTGCGTGCCTACGACCCTACGTCGGTAGACACGGTAGGTGAAGCGGTAGGCCAGCATGATGAGCAGCGCGATCGACGTGCCGGTCAGCGCACCGGAGATCCAGACATAGCTCATGCCGGCGAGTAGGTTGATCGCGGCGTACAGGAGGAAGCCGAAGCTCAGTCCCTTGAAAAGCTGGAGGTATTCCAGACTCTCGGCATAGCGCCAGAGCGTTTCATAGGTGTGCAGCAGCAGCTGGAACACGAACACACATGCCGAAAGCAGCCCCATGTGCAGCACCAGATTCAGCAGCTTGATATTTCCACTGCACAGATATGGCAGGAAGAGCAGAAAATTACAGGTCGCAAAGGCCACTGCGTCCAGCAGCAGCACGATCAGCCCGCGATGTCGAGACAACGGCCAGACCCCCTTTTAGAGTTGTCAATAAATTGCACTTTATTATAGCATCGCCCATAAGGTAAGTCAAACCCTATACGGCGGAAAATGCCGGATTTGACGGAAGAAAACTGGGGCGCCATGGATAAAAATTTATTATGTAAAATACGAAAAAGCTCTTGAAAAGCGGGATACAGTGTGGTAATATTTACTATACGAATGGGGTGGAGTTCCCTTACGCGTTTTCCGGTTTGTGGGAGAGCTGGAAGCCGCGGCCACCTATCTGGGAAAAAAGTCATATGAGGAGGAAAAGGCAATGACAAAAGCAAAACGTATGTTATCTCTTTTGCTGGCTGTTATTATGATTTTGTCCGTGATGCCGATTACGGCAAGCGCGGCGGAGAACGACGGCACGACCGGCGGCATCAAAACGCATAAGGAATATAATGAAGAGACTGGCTATCTGACGCTCGAAGCCTACGTCACCGGCGAGAGCCAGACGCAGATCGTCGCCCAGCCGGTCGATATCGCGCTGGTGCTCGACGTTTCCGGCTCGATGGATGATAACATCAAGCTTGCGGAAGGCCCCAGCGGTCTGGATACACTGGACAAAAATTATGGTGCCATTGAAGGCTTTTACACTGCAAAGTTCCAAGGAGCGTTTATCAATGGCGAAAGAAAGCTCCGCTATAAAAACGGTGTATGGCAGTATTACAAGTGGATTGGCGGCTGGACCGATATTGGTTCTAATCACTATGACATTGAAGATATTTACATTTCAAAACTCAATGCACTGAAAATTGCAACGCGGGCATTTGTTGATAGTGCAATGACCTCATCCGATCCGGCGCACCCGAATCAAATTGCAATTGTTTCTTATGCAGACGAAGCTACTACCGTTAAAGAACTAACGGCAGTAAATGCAGCTGGTGCGTCTGCGCTGAAATCCGCCATTGACTCGCTGGATGCCAACGGTTCAACGGCAGCCGATTATGGTATGCAAAGAGCAAAGGATGTACTTAGTAAAAGCGCAGATGGTCACAAGAAAGTTGTCATTATGTTTACCGATGGTGAGCCTAATCATGGCAGCGGCTTTGTTAACTCGGTTGCCACAGATACAATTAAGGCTGCATATGATTTGAAGCATAGCGGCGCATCCGTTTATTCTGTTGGCGTTTTTAACAGCAGCGTAAACTCCAAAGTCTATCCATATATGAATCTGGTATCGTCCAATTACCCCGATGCACAGAGCTTCAACGCAAGTGCCGACGCCACAGTTCACGGTTATTTTATGACGAGCGACAATAGCGCCGGTCTGACAAACATTTTCCAGACGATCAGTCAGGAGATCGGCGGCGCAAGCGTCACGCTGACGGAAACGACCGTCCTCAAGGACACTGTTTCGAAGTATTTTGATCTGGACACGGACGGGGCAGATGCCAAGGCGATTAAGGTCCACACCGAGACCTGCACCGCCATCGACGCTGACGGCAACCCGACGGCGTGGAGCAATGACAACAATCCTAATCAATACAAAGCAGATGTTGTCGGTAAAACCATCACGGTAACGGGCTTTGATTATTCCGCGAACTGGGTCGGCTCGCACAACGGCCGGCCCGGCGGCAAGAAGATCGTTCTTGAGATCCCCATCAAGCCCATCGACGAAAAGTGCTGGGGCCTTGGCCTCCCGACGAACGACGCAGAAAACACCGGCGTCTATGTTGATGGCAAGTCTGTTGCGCCGTTCCCCGTGCCGACGGTCGATTACCCGTACTACGAGATCGTTCACGTCCGGATGGGCACGGACGGCAAGCCCTTCTACACCGGCGATCAGTCCGACGAAGTAATTGCTGACCCGACGGCCGTCAATGCGGCTAACCGTGTCCGCATTACGGATAATACCGCAACGGTCGATCTGACCACGAAGGTTCCGAACGGCTACCTCTACGGCGGCAGCTTCTCCAACCCGGCCTGCACGACCCCGTGGAGCTACGGCACGGAAAGCGCAAAGAGCTTCCGTCCGCAGAACGGCGCGACCTATTACATCTGGGAGGCTCCGGACGTTTATCTGGTTCCCAAGAGTCTGAGCCTGTCCAAGACCATCGACGGCCAGCCCAACGTGATCGGCTTCTATCTGCTGACCGGCGTTGACCGCCTGTATTATCAGTCCGCCGGCTTCGACGTGACGGACGGCAGCGGCAACCCCATTTCGATCACAGACGTCGGTGAAGCTGCCCCCGTAGCATTGGAGGGCGGCAGCAGCAATGTCTACACGTCTCTGACCACCGTTTACACGAACGGCTCCAGCGATACCTACAAGCCCGGCGCGGGCGTGTTCAAGCCGCTGAGCGCAAGCAGCTATCTGGCCTGCTTCTCCGTGCCGGAATCCGCTTGGGCAACCAAGGGTCAGAAGGTCGTCTTTACCCCCTACTGGATCACGCTGGACGGCATGAAGGTCACCGGCACGACGACCCGTACCTGTCAGTCTGACGGCCCGGGCAACCGGGTGGTCAAAAAGATTGCCGAAACAGTAAGCGGCTCCACGATCACGCCCGCCAATACGGCTGTTCAGATGCTTCTGACCGCCTGCGGCAACGTCGCCGTTGACGGCAGCGAGAACGCGCCTTCCGCATCGGTCGATCCGATTGATCCGATTGATCCGGTCGTTCCTATCGATCCGATTGATCCGGTTACTCCGGTCGATCCGGTCGAGCCTGCAAAGCAGTTCAGCGTGACCGTCTATGACGGCGGCAGCGTCTACACGCTGTCGGCCGAGGCCGGTGAGGACATCTCCTCCCGTCTGGTCAGCGCCGGTATGCACGGTATGCGCTTCGCGGGCTGGTTCCTCGACGAGAGAAGCACCGCAGCCGCTGAGCTGAAAAACGTGCAGGGCGATATGGACGTTTACGCCAAGTACGTCAGCGACACCTATCTGACGCTCCGTTACAGAAACGTCGGTCTCTTCCGCAGCCGGAACGTTAAGCTCTATGCTGCGCTGGATTCTACCGACTATGCGGAGGCCGGTTTCGTGATCGACGGCAAGGCAGTCTCCTGCCCCATCACGAAGGATGCCTACACCGCATTCTTCCTGTACGGCTCGACGGTTCGTGAGGATAACACCCTTGTGAGCTACACCTACGGCACCAGTGATCTTCGCTACGGCGATACCGTTGAGATCACGCCGTACTGGGTCACGCTCGACGGAACAACTGTCTACGGTACGACGCAGACGCTGACCTATGGCCGCTTCGGCCTGATGTAAAGAGAGGAGCACCCTATGGAAAATCAGTTTGTGGAACCTGTGATCGGTGATGTGCTGCCCGGTGTCGGAGACCAGACCGGTTTCCCGACCAACCCGAGTCAGGGCGTCATTGAAAAGGTCGGCGACGGCCTCTACAACACCATCCTGCCGGATGGTCAGGTCGCTACCGTCGCGGACGACGGAACGATCGTAGATGTAGGATAAGCAAAATAAAGCAGCGGAGGGATGTTACATCTCTCCGCTACTTTGCTTTCAATCGGAATTTTATGAAGATATCGGTAAAACTGGCGGGCCTTCCCATGGAGATCGGCTTGCAGTACAGCAAATATCTGTACATTTTTGCGCCCTTCGCCTCCGAAGAACCGCCCATGGCCTTTGCGGCCATTTCACCGGACGAGCTGGTGCGCGCGGCCGCGTGGTATCCGGAGGGCGGTGCAGCCTACGCGGAAATGATGGAGCTTTGTCCGCGCGTTTCCGACGCGCTGCTGCCGTTCGATCGGCTCGTGTTCCATGCGCTGGCGTTCGAGTGGCGGGGCCGTGTCTGGCTTCTGACCGGCCCGAGCGGAGCCGGGAAAACGACGCACTATCTGCGCTGGAAGCTGCGCTACGGCGAGGAGCTGCGCCTGCTCAACGGCGACAAGCCTCTTCTGGAAATTCCCCCGGAGGGTGCGATCACCGTCCATCCCTCGCCGTGGTACGGCAAGGAGGGGATGCAGCAGTATTTTTCCGGCCCGCTCGGCGGGATCATTCTGCTGGAAAAGGCGGCGGAAAACCGAATGCGCCGTATGACGCCGCGAGAAGCGGCGGGCTGCCTGTTCACGCAGCTGCTCATCACCCGCCGCGACGCGGACAGCGTCCGCCGCGCATGCGCGCTGGAGCAGGCACTTCTGGAGCGGACGCCGCTCTGGCTGCTGCAAAACCGCGGCGACAGCGCCGCTGCGGAGCTTTGCCGCGATACCCTGTCAAAGGAGCTGACGCAGCTATGAAATATGCTATCCAGCCCGGCGTGCTGCTGGAGACCGTCTGTGACGAGCATCTGCTCATCGCCACAGGCGAAGCAAGAGGCAAGGTCCCATACGTCAAAAACCTCAACGAGACCGGCGTATGGTTCTGGCAGCTCTTTGAAAAACAGCTCGACCTCGCGCAGATCGAGCAGCAGGCCATCCAAACCTTCCATATCAGCGCGGAACAGGCGCACAATGCGCTGACGGCTTTCTTCGGGAAGCTGCAAAACGACGGCTATCTGATCGTTCCAAAGGAGTAGCCGAAGCGAACACCCAAACAGACAGAGGAGAGAAAACATGAAACAGATGAAAAAGGTATTGTCCCTGCTGCTTTGCTTTGCAATGCTCTGCTCGATGGCGCTTTTCCTGGCGCCGCAGGCATCCGCAGACGGATCGTCAGAGCACTGGGTCGCAGCGTGGCATGGAAGCGTCCTGAACGCAGCAGAAGACAGTCAGGCGGCAAAGGCAATCAGCTCTATCAGCTCGCTCGCAGCAAGCGGACATGGAACATTCCGTATTCAGGTTCCGACGCAGCTCGGCGGCAAGGATTTCCGCATGACGCTGACCAATTACTATGGCACCGGTTCGCTTTCGATCGACAAAGTCACGATCGGCCTGCAAGGTTCGGAAGGCCTGAGCGGACAGGCCAGCGGCACGACCGTGAGCGCAAAGACATCTGATGGCAAATCGAGCTTCAGTATTGCCACCAAGGCGACGCAGGATGTTTTCTTCTCCTTCCCGAATGCGATCCCCGAAGGAAGTTCTCTGATCATCAACATCTATTGCACTTCCGCGAAAAATGTTCGTGACTTTGCTTTGACCGGCGGTTCCGCATGGTTTCAGAGCGGTGATGTCACAAACGATCTGAATCTGAGTCTCATCGGCAACGCGGCAAACCTTGTTTCGATCAATAACGGCGAGGGCGACTATAACCTTCTGCCGCTTTTGCAGGAGATCGACGTAAAGGCAAGTGCGGATACCTACGCGACCGTGTTTATCGGCGACTCCACCATCACCAACTCTATCCCGAACATGCTTCAGGATAACCTCCAGAAAAACGGCGTCCACAACGCCTCCGTCGTTTCCTCCGCTATCAAGGGCAACGAGCTGCTTCAGGATGGCGCGGGAAAGCTTCAAGGCCCGCTTGAGGGCGCGGCATTGACGACGCGCTTCAAGATGGACGCGCTTGAGGTCGCGGGCGTTCAGAAGATCTTCGTCAAAATCGGCGCAAACGACATTCTCCATCCCCTGCTTCCCGATCTGAAGGAATGGTTCAACGGCAGCAACACCCGTCCGGACGGCTACCAGCCGACGGCGGAGCAGATCATCGGCGGCTTCCAGAACCTGATCGATCAGGTCAACAGCTATAACCAGAGGAATGGCACAAATATCCAGCTCTACTTCTCGGATATCAACCCGCTTCTGATGTACGCGCGCAATGATTCCCTGGAATGGAAAGCTGAGATGGCGACGGCAGCCAACAACATCCGTCTGGCCGTCAATCAGTGGCTTGCACACAATCAGAACAAGTATGCAGGCTATGCGCCCTTCTCGGACGCGGTCGGTACAGATGTCGTGATCGACGGTGTCACCTTCCAAAAGGGTAAGATCGCAGAAGCCTATACAACCGACTACGCGCATCCCTCGCCGGTAGGTATGCAGTTGGAAGCCGACCTCATTCCGCTCAGCTGGTTCAAGGCTGCGGACGCAACGCCTGCCGCAAACGAGGCCAGTGTGAAGGGCCTCTGGGTCGCGACCAACAAAGCGCCGACGAATGGCCTTTGGATGATCGCCAGCAATTCCGGCAGCAAGGTCAAGGATACCGCCGGTCAGCAGACAGAAGTGCATCTGCTTGCGACGGATACCAGCTTTAACGACGAAATTGATACCAGCGATTATCCCGGGTCGCGAACGGGCGGTTATTACGGAAACGCTTACAACGAGCTTGGCGACGTCGCTTCGACCATCCAGCGCGGCACTGCCGCCGCACCGTATGTCGCAGCAAAGAACGTTGACCAGAGCATTGCCGTCTGGCGGCGTTACGGTTACGGTACGCGCATCTACTGGCAGGACAGCTACTACAGCCGTTTTCTTTCGTTCTATTACCCGCTTCCGCCGCTTCGTGGGACCGTGTCGGAGTTTGACGCTGGACTGCGTGACGGACTTCCCTCGCACAGCTTTGCAGACAGCGGTTCGCGTGCGTGGTATACCGAAGGCAATACCTCTTCCGACCGTTGGAGCAGTGACCCGTGGGAGCTGTCCATGCACCTCGGTGCAGCTGGCTCCGTAGCCGGCGACAAGTATCTCGCATGGGGCGATATGCTCAGCAGCGCGAACAGCAGATACGCAACGCCCGGCTACCACTTCCGCGTCTACAACACCGACGGCAGCGTCGGCTATAAGGGCGGCGAGAACGGCAACGGCACGATCACCTATCTCAGCAGTGTGGACAGCGTACATACGACCCTGACCGCAGCCGAGACGGAAAAGCGCTTTAGCAACGGCGCGGCCGGTACCGTCGTTCCCTTTGATTTCATCCTGACGGACGATCTTCTGAACGTGGAAACGACCACATCCAACGCGGTCGTAAAGAATACGACCAGCTTCACGGCGGACGGTACTACGGACGTACAGCGCCTTCTCTACACCGGCTACACCTACGGCCAGAACCAGACGCTCACCTGCACCTCTGACAAAGAGGACGTGGCATACTTTGAAAACGGCGCGGTCAAGCTCGGCGGCGGCTTCGGCACGGCCAACCTCACCTGGACGTTCACCTGGGAGGAGCTTGACGGCCAGTCGTACAGCATGACGCTCACGACCACCGTGGTCAACGAGGGTGGACAGTTCACGCTTGTATACAGCAACGGCGAGCACGAGACGCTGGACGTTACAACGAACTTCGACCTGACCAAGAAGGTCAAGGAAGGCTTCCTCTACGGCGGCGCGTTCCTTGACGCTGCCTACACGCAGCCTGTCTCTTACAACGAACGTGAAAATGCATTGTGCTTCACGCCGGAGGCAAACGCGACGTATTACATCCGCGAGGTTCCCAACACCTATCTCCAGCCGAAGAGCCTCAGCCTCAGCAAGCACAAGGACGCGACAACGGTCGATGTCATCGGCTTCTATCTGATGAGCGTCGTGGACGGCCTGAACTACCAGGAAGCCGGTTTTGAAGCGACTGCGAACGGTCAGCCGATCGTGCTGAGATCGGTCGAGGAAGCGGATGTAAAGCTCGGCGGAAGCGCCTATGAAAAGCTCTATGTCCGATTCACGAACGGCACGGAATGGAATCTCACCGCCAACTCCGAAACCTTCGGCAATCTGCGCGGCTATCTGACCTGCCTCGAGGTCCCGAAGGAGTACTGGACGAAAGCGGGTACTGAGATCACCTTCACTCCGTACTGGATCACGATGGACGGCGTAAAGGTCACCGGCACGGCGACGCGCACCTGTAGATATGAGGGCATTGGCCCCGACACCGACCCGAAGTACTCGAAGATCGGCAAGATCGCGGACGATGCGCAGCATATTTCCAGAGCAGAGGCTGTGGAAGCAGCGCAGGCGGCCATGCTGACGCTCCTTGACACCTGCTCGATCATCGCAGAGCCGGATACGCCGGTCGAGCCGGAGACCGTTACGGTCACGGTCGTTGACAATGGTGAGGTCCGTGAGCTGGCCTTCGAGCGCGGCAACCTGACGGGCAAGCTTGAATACACCGGCGCGGATGGAATGCGCTTCGCAGGCTGGTTCGCGGACGAAGCCTGCACCGAGCCTGCACAGCTCAGCGACGTTCAGGCAGACATGACGGTCTACGCAAAGTACGTCAGTGACGCCTACCTGCAAATGAAGTACGTCGAGCAGCGCTGGCTGAGCAGCCGCGAGCTTCAGCTCATGTCCGCGCTGGACAGCGAGGATTACGCGCAGACGGGCTTTGTGATCAACGGCGAGGCAGTCCCCGCCGCAAGCGTCAGCTCCCGCTATGGGATCTATACGGCGCGCTATCTGTTCAGCGGCGTGGGCCGGAACGCGAAGCTTGCCGTTCTGAAATACGACGTGAGCGGCCTGCGCAGAGGCGCGTCGCTGGAGATCACGCCGTACTGGGTCACTCTGGACGGCACGACGGTCTACGGCACGACGCGGACGCTGACCTGCGGCATGTTCGGTTGGTATTGATCGAAATAGACTTTGGCGGAGAAGTGCAGCGCACTTCTCCGCCATTTTGTTTATCAAAACGCCGCTGGCGCAAATGCGCGGCCCCAACAGCGCCATCGCGCGCCGGGGGCGCTGAAAATCTG
>OLSQ01002213.1_pt1 | contig 14510 bp, 9 predicted proteins | sample 1672561 | NCBI WGS metagenome assembly OLSQ01 (sample SAMEA3136699, study PRJEB25190) | human gut metagenome | biome: human gut; feature: human-associated habitat; material: faeces | place: Austria | collected 2013 | reverse complement strand
TACGTCAAAAATGCCATCACCCACATAGTAGGTGCGGTAACATCTGCCAAGCAAATCCACCTCATATATGTGTGTTGGTAAAAGCCCCTGTTCGGTTTTTACCAGATAGTCCGGATGGACAATCAGAAAGTGTCCGTCCGAGAGAGGAATTAAATTATCATCTTTTGCCGGAAGCGATAAGAAATAACGATACATTCCCTGTTTGTCCTGCACGCATGGATAATGGTTTGTTTCGCTCAATGTGCCGGTATGCAATGTGATTTCACGGCTTTTAATAGGCTGGTTTGACTCGTCATATAATGTCAAAGTAATGATATTATCTGTGTTCTCGCATAAGCCGAAAACAGGAAGCACGTGATTGGTTGTGTACGTCATGGAATCGTAGTGCCAGGGCATACAAAAATCGCTCACAACTGTGTAAGACAAACGGCATCTTGTGTCGGTGTGAAACATGCAAAGTGCAGTGAGCGGTGTGATGCCATAGGGATTTAACAAAAGTTCCATCGACTCAAATGAAGTCGAGGCATCGTGGCTTCTTGCCCATAAAAGATTTTCTGCCATCCTTGTTTTCTCAGTCAGAGAAATTGTCACCGGAATCTGGCCGGATACCGTTTGGTTTAAGCGCAGACGGTTAAGGCTCATAAAATCAATTTTATATTGTGTGACATGGCTTTTCAGCCATGAAGTGATTTTGTTTGACATAAGATAAAATCTCCTTTGTACTTTTTACCCATTTTACCTATATAGTGTAATTATAGCAAAAAAAATATGTAAAAAGTATGTTTTTTTGTATAAATCACTCTTTTTTTACATATTTGCGGCATCGGACGAGCAGATAAATGTTTGGAAGAAGGAGGAAAAGGTTAATAAAATCGGTCATTTCCCAGACAAGAGCAAGCGGCATAATGCCTCCGGAAAAAATCATAATGAGGTAAAGAGTCTGGTAAAAACGCTCATATTTTCCCTGAAACAAATAGTCAAATCCCTGCTTGCCAAGGTAACTCCAGCCAATTAAGGTGGCAAGAGCAAAACTGATAATGGCAATGGATAAAATTTCATCACCGAAAAATGGAAGTTTTCCAAATGCGGCGGTCGTTAAGGCGGAGGCGGGAAGCGTCTGCCATTCGGACGGAAATTCCAACTGATAGCAGACAAGTACAAGTCCGGTGATGGCGCAGAGAACGACGGTGTCCCAAAAGGTAGCGGACATGGAAATGGCGGCCTGTTTGACGGAATCATCTTCCGAGCAGTGACCGGCAATCAGGCCGGTTGTGCCAAGCCCGGATTCGTTTGTAAAAAGCCCCCTTGCTACGCCATAGCGGATGGCTTTTCCCATCGTGTATCCGGCAAAACCGCCACCGATGGAAGGCGGTGCAAAAGCGGAGGAAAAAATTAATTTCAGAGAGGGCAGAAGATAATCTGCGTGCAGAATGAGATAGAGAAGACATCCGCCAAAGAAAAAAATAGCCATAGTCGGCACAATGGCGATGGAGACATTTTCAATCCATTTGCGTCCCTGCATTAAAATTAATCCCACAAAAAAAGCGGTTATAATCGCACAAGTGGCAGGCGGAAGCGAAAAGACCTGATGACAGGTTTCGGTTATTGCGTTGCTTTGTGTGGTGCATCCGATAAAAAATGCAGATAGCGTGAGGGCGGCACTGTAAAGAAGTGCAAGCGTTTTTTTGTGCAGTAAAAAATGAAGAATATACATGGGTCCACCGTGTCCCTGATAGCGGAAATGGTGGCACAAAAACGTTTCGGCGTAAGTGGTTGCCATGCCCAAAAGCCCGGTGAGCCAGCACCAAAACACAGCACCCGGTCCGCCTAAGAAAACGGCGGTGGAAATGCCTATAATATTTCCGGTTCCAAGCGTAGCGGCGAGTGTTGTTGTAAGCGAACCAAAACGCCCAAATCCCTTTTTGTTTTTGCTGCCATCGGAAAGAGAAAGGGAGATGCCATATCCGATTTTTCGCTGCACAAGCCGTAAACGCAGGGTGAAGTAAACATGTGTACCAAAAAGCATAACAAGAATAGGACCATTCCATAAAAGCTGATTTACATCAATTAAAAGTTTCAATCACAGACTCCTTTGGTTTCCTTTAGTTCATTGTATGAAAAATTTTGGCAAGTCATACTTTTGACAAGACCGTTTGCTAATCTCGTGGACAAATGAGATTTGGAGGAAGCTATGAAGAAACAATTCACATTCATCGAATCGATGATAAAGGTGGGAGTGATTGGTTTCGGCGGTGGGAATGCACTGATTCCGGTATTGGAGCAGGAAGTGGTAAACGAAAAAAAACTGGTAAGTAAAGATGAGTATGACAAGTCGGTTATTGCCGCAACGCTGACACCGGGGGCACTTCCGGTTGAAATTGCATCGGGGATTGGTCTGCATGTCGGCGGCATCGGTGGGATGCTCGCGGGCGGTGTATTGATGGCTCTTCCGGGAGTTGTGTTTACGGTATTGTATTTAATGCTGCTAAGCGGTGCGGATTCTAATATTTTACAGCAGATTCAGTATGCTTCCATCGGCATTACAGCGTTTATTTTGTGCCTTTTGACGCAATACATTGTGCAGACATTAAAGTCGTACCGCCACTCTAAATTCCGGGTGGCCGCATGGTTCGTAATTCTATTTGTGTTTATTGCAACGGGTGGAAATTATCTTTGCCGTATTTTTGGATTAGAAATCCGGCTTCCTAAATTTTCGACAATCCAGATACTTTTGCTTACACTTTTAGGAAGTGTTGTTGTAGGATTATTGTACCAGAAAAAGGTGAAAAAGAAGGATAAAAAGCCAAAACTGGCAGCCGGAAAACTGGGGGGCAGACTTTTGTTATGGGTTTTATTTCTGCTTTTGTTTTGTCTGCCGGCACTTTTTATGATGTGGCGTGAAGCGGCGGGCTTTGTAGGGCAGGGCGCTGTGTCTTCCTTTTTGTCATTTGGTGGCGGAGATGCCTATTTATCCATTGCCGACGGTCTTTTTGTGCCGGAATATATTTCAGAAAGTGACTTTTACAATCATCTGGTTGTAATCGTAAATGTGCTGCCGGGGTCTATTTTGTGCAAGACTTTGGCAGGGATCGGTTATTTGTGCGGAGAGGCGGTCGTTGGAACGACCGCCGGTGGATTTGCCTTTGCGGTGGCAGGATTTGCCTGTAGTGTTGCCTGCTCCTGTTTTGTCTTTTATCTGGTTTACCACTTGTATGACAGACTGGAAGGATGTGCCGTTTTTAAGGTAATCAAAAAGGCAATTCGCGTTGTTGTTTCGGGACTTTTGCTTACCGTGATGACAGGGCTTTTGTTGTCCGAGATGGAGATTAATTCAAATCCTGAGATTCCGCGTTTGGCGGTTCCCACAATGATTGCTTTCTTTTATTTCGTAAATCTGATATTATATCATAGGAAATGGAAAAATATCGGACGCATTGTCGTATCGCTTGTGCTTGCTTTTTTACTGTGCAATGTGCTCGAAGTTTAGAAACAAAGGAAAGCAGGTTATACTTATGCATATCTGGAAACATTTTTCTACGATTACAAGGCACCGTCATAAAGTAATCGTGCATTGCTTTATGGCAGGAATTTTCTGGCAGGGGCTTAGACACGATTTGTCAAAATACAGTCCGGCGGAATTTATTCCGGGGGCAAAAAATTATCTCGGTGATAAAAGTCCAAATGAAAAAGAGAGGGAACGGTACGGCTTTTCGCGTGCGTGGCTTCATCATCAGGGACGCAATAAACACCATTTTGAATACTGGGTTGATTACAATCCGAAGTTAAACCGGAAAGAACCGGTGGAGATGCCAACCCGTTATTTGATTGAAATGTTTTGCGACCGCGTGGCGGCAAGTAAAATTTATTATGGGGATGACTATGATACAGAGAAGCCGTTTCTTTATTTTGACAAAGGGAGAAAACGACGCTGGATGCACCCGGTAACGTCGCAGAAATTAGAGGATTTGCTGATTATGCTGCGCGATAGGGGGGAAAAAGAGACGTTTTCATACATTAAACACGTGATGAAACCGGAAGGGAAAAAAGATAAAGCTCATTGGAAATAAAAATTAAAAAAGCCTTTTTTGTGACAAAAACCTATGATAGGATTTCTTCCAGAATATGGGTGGACATGCGATTTCATTAAAGGAGAAAAGGAAAATGACGGAAAATGTTATTTGGCAGCCGAATAAGGTTTCGGCGAAAGACCGTTATCGTGTGCTCGGACAAAAGGGGCTTGTTGTTTGGTTTACGGGACTTTCCGGTTCCGGAAAATCAACGATTGCGGTAGAACTGGAGAAAATGTTGAATGATGCAAAAAAAGCAGTTTATCTTTTAGACGGAGATAACATTCGACATGGAATCAATTCGGATTTGGAATTTACGGATAAGGACCGTGATGAAAACATACGGCGGATTGGAGAAATTTCTGCCCTGTTTTGCGACGCAGGAGTTATTACACTGGCTGCTTTTATTTCCCCGTTTCGTAAGATGCGCCGGTTTGCGAGAGGGCGCGTCGGGGAAAATCAATTTCTTGAGGTATATGTGAGTACGGATTTTGAGACCTGTTGTAAGAGGGATCCAAAAGGTTTGTACAAAAAGAATATTAAAAATTTTACGGGAAAAGATTCCGGTTATGAGAAGCCGGAGAATCCGGAAATTGTTTTGGATACCATACATTTCACACCACAGGAGTGTGCAAAAGTTGTATATCAGGAAATTTTAAAAAGAATCAATTAGCAAAACGTGCATGGAGGAACAAAAATGGATAATTATTTTGTGTCTTCGTGTAAGAGGGTGAAAGATTGGATTTGCAGGCAGTTTGGGCAAAAGGAAAAAAAGACGGTTCACCACAAGAAATTTGCCGATGGCGGTGAGGTGATTGTGTGGGAAACCGGACGGGCAGGTGAAGAAGCGGCGTCGTATGAGAATTTATTTCTCCGCAAAGAAATCGCAGGATTTCGCACGAATATACGTCGTGAGCAGTCCTGTTCCATAAAGTCACTGACTAGAGACTATTTGTATAAGCAGCTTTTGAGCAGTGGTGAGTATACGTTTGACCATATGCTCGTTATAAAAGATCCATATGGAGAGGCACCGTTGACTGCACTTGCTTTGTTCATTTTAGAAGAGCCGGCATGTGTCCGTGTTACGACAAAAGGAAATTTAAAGGAGACGGATTTTGTTACAGAACTTCCTAAGAAAAAAGAGCATCGAGTGCCGATTTTAGGGATGTATGCTGAAAAGGCAAATGACATCGTCATAGAGATTCTCGATGATGAGGGAAACTGCGTAAAAAGCCATACTTTCACGATACGAACGAAAAGACTGCCGAAGTCACTGCGCAACGTGATTACGGTGAAAAAATGGACCGACAAACCGGCGTATTCCAATATTATGATAAATGGCGGTGTCAAGATTCATACCTGCGTGTTTGATATCGAAGGGAAAATACGTTATTATCTCAGCCGCAAACCGAGAGGATATGGTATTTTTCCATTATCGGATGGTCACTTTTTTTACATGGAAAAATATATTTCCGTGCCATCCTATTCCAATCCCCAGACAGTAGAGTCTTATGATATGGACTATTTCGGTCGTGTGTTTCGAACCTATCTGACGGAAAAAGGGGTTCACCACACGGCGGAAGAAAAGGCAGGCGGCAACATTCTCACCGGAAGTAATTCGATGCTTGAGCATACGGAGGACTGCGTTATTGAGATTGACAGACAGACCGGTGAAATTGTGTGGCAGTTAAATATGGCAGAGATTTTTGATGAAACCTATCAGAATATGATGGACTGGTGCCATGTAAATTCCGCTGCGTATTATGAAAAAGACCGCACGATTTTGATTTCCCTCAGAAATGTGCATGCGGTAATTTGTGTAGATTACGATACGAAAAAACTCCGCTGGATTTTATCCGACCCGAAATTCTGGGAGGGAACAAAGATGACACCATATCTTTTGCAGCCGGAAGGTGATGTCAAATGGTGTTACCAGCAGCATGCGGCATTTGAAATTGCACTCCCGGATGAATCGAATCCGCAGAAAAAACGGATTATTGTTTATGATAATCACTGGGCAAAGCGTCGTAAGGCGAAGTCTTTTGATAAAGATCCGCTCAGTTATGTGAGTTTTTATGATATTGATGAGGAAAAGAAAAGCGTTTCGCTGCATAAACGATTTGCCGGACCAAAGACAAGAATCCGTGCAAATGGAATCTATGTTCCTGACAAAAAGCGTGTGTATAATATGGCAGGTTCTTATGCAGAACCGGTGGACGGTGATGGCGGTGGTATTTTTGAATACGATTATGAGACCGGCGAGGTGCTTTCCGAGTTTGGTGTAAAACCGGGATTTTTCCGCGCGTATCCGTTTGAGCCGAATGTGCAGGAACTCGCAGAGCCGATGCAGGTGACCGGCGATTATCAGGTCGGTCAGATTAAACAGCCGCAAGAGATATCAAGCAGCAAATACTGCAAGTTAAAGTCGGAAAAGAAACATCATATCAAGAGTGCTGCTATCGAATATGAGATGCAGGAAGATTTACTCTTTGTGAATAACGTAGACCACGAAGTGGAAAAAGTTTATTTTATCGGTGACAAGGGTGGCTATCAGGTTGACTTTGATGACACATACCAGACAATGGATGTGTTCCGCACGATGGTTTATAAAGTTGCCATGCAGCTAACCAATCTGCCAAAAGATAAATATAAAATTTATTTGCAGGTGAAAGGTGAACTGCAGACAACAAAAAAATATATCGATATATCAGCCGTTAATTAACTTTTCATAAGCTGCATAATCGGCAGCGTAGTATTGTCTGCCGATGAGCACCATGAGCAAGTCGCCGGGCAGAATTTCGGTGTCGCCTTTCGGCGTAATCGTGTGACCGTCACGCTCAATGGATGCAACCAATGTATTTTTCTGCCAGTCAATCTGGCAGATTTTTTTATGGCAGACCGGACTGTCATAAGGAATGACATAAGTAACCAAAACTTTTTCTGCCGACTCTTTAATTTCCAGTTCAGTCTGTTTGTTCAGAATATTTTCCAAAAGGGATGTATAAATTGGTTTGCTGCCAAGCAGGTTTGCGATGATGTAAGCAATACTGCTCACGACAGCGATGTCTAACATCCGGTGCATATTGCCGGTCATTTCGGTAATCAATACAATACCGGTAATCGGTGCACGCACGATGCCCGCAAATAATCCCGCCATGCTGATAACGATAAACTGGGGAAGTAAATCGTTTGGCAGGGAGAGAGCGTGGATGGAAAGGTTTCCGAAAATTGCCCCGATGTAGGCGCCTAAAATCAGAAGTGGGAAAAAGATTCCACCGGGTGCGCCGCATCCGAAACTAACTGCCGAAAATAAAAATTTAACGACAAGTAAAATGCAAATCATGGAAAGTTCCGGTTTCCCATGCTCTAACAAAGCAATCATGCTGTGACCGCCGGCTAATACCTGCGGAAGGGTGAGACCAAGAATCCCGGAAATGACAAAAACAAAGGCAATCCGGATTTCTTTTGGTGTTTTTTTCAAACGGTGGAAAAAAGCCTGCATTTTTAACATGACAAAATTATATCCGGCACCCGCAAGACCAAGCAAAATACCAAGCAATGCTAACAGCCAATAATAGCGGAGTGCAAGAGTCGATGTCGTAAACGAAAAAATAGCAGACTGTCCAAAAAATATTTTTGCGACGAAGTCGGCGCACACCGTGGCAATCAGACCGGCGACCAACATTGTGCGGTCAAAGGTGTGGTGGATTTCTTCAAGAACAAACATAATGCCGGCAAGCGGTGCATTAAAGGCGGCGGCAAGTCCGGCACCTGCGCCACACGATAACAGACCGATTTCTGTTGTTTTATCATAGTTTCTAAGGCGGGAATAACTTTTTGCCACCATCGCACCAAGCTGAATGGACGGGCCCTCTCTTCCAAGGGACAGACCGCCGAAGATACTAAGTGTACCACCGGTGAATTTGGCTAAAATGACACGCCAAAAACTCTGGTCCAAATAACCGCGGACCTCCCCTGAAACCTGCGGGATCCCGGAACCGGCAGCCATTGGCTCCCATTTCACAATCTTTGCGACAATACATCCCATCAAAATAAGAGCGGCAAACCAGAGGGCGGTAACACCTGCATTTCCGCGTATGAAATTCAGAACCGCATATAATCCGCTCTCTGCATAAGTTAGGCAGTATCGGTATAGAACGGCAGTCAAGCCGGCCAAGACACCGATTAAAGCACCTTCTATAACGAGTGCAATACTTCGCTTTGCCGTATTGTTTTCCAATTTTTCCAAAGTATGTTGATATTTATTCATAGGTAAACTCTCTCCTCGTTGTTTTCTTTATCCAATCAACCAGAGATATTTTACATCCAAATGCATTATTTTGCAAATACCCTCTTATTGCTCCTAAATGTAATGAAATTAAAAAATCTTTGCCGTTATAAAACCGTAATCGTACATTCCTTTGTTACACCGTCAATCGATGCCCGGATTTTTGTTGTGCCACGTTTTATCGCCGTGACTTTTCCGCGGCTGTTGACGGTGGCTACACTTTTTTTCTGAGACTTCCATGTTGCCTTTTTCCCGGAGGACACTTTTGCTGTCAGAAGAAGTGTCTGATTGCGGGACAAAGATGCAGAAGTATAATTAAGTGTAACTTTAGGTTTTTTTACCGTGACATGACAGGTTTTTTTCGTACCGTCTGCCTTTGCGGTAATTGTAGTCTCTCCTGGTTTCTTTGCTGAAATTTTACCGTTTTCGTCAATTTCGGCAACGCTTGATTTTTGAGATTTCCATGAGATAGGTGACCTATTTGAGGTCTGCCCTTTCAGAGTAACCTGCGCTCCGTTTTCCATTGTAATGGAGGCAGTTGATAACGTAATGATAGTTTTTGTGACGGTAATTTTACAACTGGCTTCCCCACCTGCGACTTTTCCCGTAATCGTGCAGGTGCCCGCTTTTTTTGCGGTGACTCTGCCATATGTATTTACCGAGGCGACAGCACTTTTACTGCTTTTAAACCGAACCCACTTGCCGTTGCTTGCAATCCCCGCAAGAGTAAAAGAATCGCCAATTTTTAATGTGGCGCGATATCGGGAAAGAATTACAAGAGCCGGTGAAGCGGCATCTGCTGTCAAAGGTGCGGAAAAAACAGAGGCGGTAAACAGTACCGCTGTACATAAAAGGGCGATGCTCCGCCGGCAAGTCGCTTTCAAAAAAATAGACGTGTGTTTCATGATAAACCCTCCTTTTGTGGAGCAATAAGAGGGTAAATACAAGATAACACACGTCTAGTCATAAATCAAGTATTATTTTTTATTCTTTATCTTCTTCTCGTCCGGGTAAAATGGCATTTAACAAAACGCCCATAATAGCAGCAATGGCAAGACCGGTTAAAGTGATGCTTGTTCCTGCAATCTGGAAGGTAAGTCCGGAAGAGAAACCAAGTCCGCATACTAAAATAGTAGCCGCAATAATTAAGTTTCTTGATTTGGTGAAATCAACTTTGTTTTCTACAACGTTGCGGACACCGATGGCGGCAATCATACCGTAGAGAATAAAGCTGACACCGCCGACGATAGCTGCCGGAAGGGTACTGATGACACCGGCAAATTTCGGGATGAAACTTAAAACGACAGCGTAAATAGCAGCCAGACGGATTACTTTCGGATCATGTACACGGCTTAGTTCCAGAACACCTGTATTTTCGCCGTAAGTAGTGTTGGCAGGGCCACCAACCAAAGCGGAAAGGGAAGTTGCCAGACCATCACCGATTAATGTGCGGTGAAGACCGGGATCTTCTACATAATTTTCGCCAACGGTTGCGGAAATGGCAGAAATATCGCCGATATGCTCCATCATGGATGCAATGGCAATCGGAGCCATGGCAAGGATTGCAGTTAAGTCAAATTTACAAAACTCAAATGGTGGAACATTAACCCAGGAAGCTTTGGCAACTTCTGCAAAATTAAAGATGGCGGAACCATCCGGATTTGTGATACCGCAAAAGTGCAGAATCAAGGCAACAGCGTAAGCACCGGCGATGCCGAGAAGAATTGGGATGATTTTCCACATACCTTTTCCCCAGATGTTGAAAATCACAATGATGGCAAATGCGATAATGGCTAACAGCCAGTTTGTCTGAACATTATTAACTGCGGATGGTGCTAAACTTAAGCCAATGCAGATAATAATCGGACCGGTGACAACCGGTGGAAGAAAACGCATCGCACGTTTCACACCGACTAGTTTGATAATCAGTGCAAGCACCAGATACAGAGCACCGGCTACTACGATACCACCGCAGGCGTAAGGCAGTTTTTCGCCCATGGACATATCTTTGAAAATTCCGGTGTCCAATTTGGAAACGGTTTCAAATCCGCCGAGAAAGGCGAACGAAGAACCAAGAAAAGCGGGAACTTTCAATTTCGTACACAAATGGAAGAAAAGTGTGCCGACACCGGCGCAGAATAATGTAACCTGAATGGAGAGCCCCTCTCCTTTAAAATAGTTGTTTACCAGAATCGGTACTAAGATTGTGGCACCAAACATGGCGAACATATGCTGTAGACCCAACAGCAGCATTTTGGGGATGCCAAGCGTTCTGGCATCGCGGATTGCATTGTTTTTTGTTTCCATAAGAAACCTCCTCATAATCGTTATTGGTTTAATTATAAAGAAAAAAAGTTCATCTGACAAGCATTGTTGCAATTGTGGCGTAAGAATAGTAAAATGAGGGAGGAAATAGAAAGGTGAACAAAGATGAAGAAGAGATTTACGGCGGGTGTTTTATTAGCCATTTTTACATTTTTATTTTTAGAGACAGAATATTTATTTGTGAACATAATGGGTACGCTTTCGAATTCACGTCAGGCAGTGAGTACGCAGGGAATTGTGCTGGGTGTCAGCGTCATTGGTTTTCTTTTATATGCTCTATTTCACAGGATAAAATCTGCTTTTGTAAAAAGAGTGGTGACAGTCATGTTTCCACTTATTATGGCGGTCTGCTTGTTCTTTTTATATGAAGCGGATAGTTACGCCATCTGTCTTTTTGCGGGCTGTGTTGTATTTGTGCTGCTTGGATTGTTTGGCAGTGCTCTGCATTATCATGCACTTTTTTATGTTGGCAGAGATTCGCACCTGGCACTTTTGATTGGTGTGGCTTATGCACTGGGGTTACTTTTTCAGTTTATATGTAACAATCTTGTTCGCAGCCAGATGGTACAGTTGATTTTTGTATTTATTCTTTTTGCCGCCACGGTTTATTATCTGCTCATACGAAAGGAAGCAGTGGAGTTAGAGCCTGTGGACAAGGGGGAAAAACAGAAGAAAATAACAGGATATATATTGGTGGTAACGGGCAAGTATTTTATTTGGGTTCTGATGATTTTTGCGGCATTGGATAATGCGGTTACGCTGCAGCATGCAAAGGGAAGCTTGGATGTTGGACAGTGGCCGAGGCTTCTATTGGCGGTAAGTGGAATTTTGGCAGGCTTTTTGTTTGATTTAAAAAATCACCGGTATATGTCGATTGTGATGTTCTGCGTCACGCTTTTATCCGTACTCTGTGTGCTTGTTATTGTGACAGGAGGCTCGGTGCTTGCCGGACTTGTTATTTTTTATTTGTCATCCGGATTTTTCGTTGTCTATTTTACGACGAGATTTATGAATTATGCGGTACAGAGTTCCATTCCTGCACTCTGGGCAGGCATGGGACGAGCGGTAAACAATGCGGGAGCGGCGGTCGTGACCGGAGGTTCGATAGCCTTAGTAGAAGGTGGGAATGTAATTTTGATTTTTTCTGTTGTGTTGGTGCTTTTTGCGCTTATCAGCATTACGATGTTTGCGACGGAGAGGCGGCAGGGAAAGAAAAAGACAGAAGATGTACAGGCGCTTGACCTAGGAGCATTTGCGGAAAAATATTCCCTCACGAAAAGAGAAACGGAAGTTTTGGAGGCATTGTTAAATTCCGATGACAGTGCGAAAGATTTGGCAAAGCAATTATTTATTTCGAGAGCGGCTTTGTACCGGCACATTTCTTCCTTGAATGAGAAGACGGGTACAAAATCGAGAATTGGCTTGATTCAGTTCTATTATCAGCAAAAAAATGAAGAATGAGATAAATGTAAACTGTTGATATCCCCTTTTTTTTATTAAAATGTTTGTGTATAAACACGAAAATAAAAGAAAGGGGATGTTTTTATGCAACATTTCAAATGGACATTGATTTTGTCTATGCTGGCAGTGATTTTTTTGATTCCGGCTCATGGCGCAAAGGCGGCAAATGGACCGGCAGAGGGAGAGGGCGGTTATGCCTATATCGGATTTGCAGATTACGAGAATGAAATAAAATATGTTTACTGTGCTCCGCATGTGGGAACTGCAGAGAGCGTAGCAGGAGCTTCTTATGACAAGGCAAGTAATACGTTAACGCTGAATGAATATTCCGGTACAACATTCAGGATTGTTACAAATATGATGGGAGATGATTTCAAAATACGTTTGATTGGAAAAAATCATGTGCAGCAGCTGGCGGTCTGGGGAGATGGCTGGGGTGGCTGTGTTGAGTTTGTTGGAGATGGCAGTCTTTATGTAAACGAAAAGAAACTTTTTATGGATGCTGTTATATTAATGCCGGAATATTCTAAGGCATGCATAAAAACGAGTGGGAATGCCGTATTATATTGTTATGCACCGAATGGAGGCAGACCGTTGCGTGTTTCTGCAGCAATGACAAATCGTGCGGATGAAGTTGTAGTTGGAAAGGGGTCTCTTAGTGTGGATATAGAGGATGCTTATCATGCGGCAGAAAAGCAGGTGAGCGTGATCACCCAATTTAGTGATTTTAAAACCACCTACGCAGTATATAAAAAAGAAGGCTCTGAAAAAAAATATGCTGTGTCAACAGGTACGTTAAACGATAAAGAGGCTTATTTTATATCAGAAATATTAGAATGTGATGGACTGGAGACAAGCCCATTCATATATGAGATAAAATCGGTATATGGTGCATTTGACGCTGCAAAAGAAGGTCTCACGGAGACGGCCGAGACAGCGGAGGTATATGATGTCTGGCAGCGGGGACCGCAAAGTTTATATAAGGAGCGTGCTACCGGAAAATCATGTATCTTTGCAGCGACATCGGAAAATGGCAAAACGGTCTATCAGAAGTATTATTTGTCGACACCATTTGAAGTGATGTATGATGATAACGAGCCGACTAGCTCCTTTTGTGCGGGAATCAAGGATAAAGGGGCGACATATGCTAATCTTGGGGAAATCAACCAGGCAGGCTATGACGTGGTTGAAAGCCGAACAAAAATAGAGGGTTGTTACACGTTATTTGTGGATGGCACATTTTATACTCTGCAGTCAGAAGAAAAGACTTGCAATCATTTATTTACGACACAGGAAGTGCAGAAAAAAGCCGGTTTTGATACGGATGGCGTTTTGCTGAAAAAATGCAGAGACTGTGGTGTGATTACATCACGTATATCAATTCCGAAAGTTTCCAATGTTTCCCTTTTGCAGACCGTATTTACCTATGATGGAAAGGCAAAAACGCCAAAAGTGACCGTCAAAGATTCGACGGGGCAGGTATTGCCACTGGGAAGTACGTATATGCTGTCTTATCCGAAAAACCGAAAAGATGTGAATCAGTATGCGGTGTCTCTTACATTGACCGGAGGCCGGTATGCGGGCACGAAACAGTTGTATTTCACGGTGAAACCACAGGCAACAGCATTTTCTAAGGTTAAGGCAGGAAAGAAGAAAATGACGCTGAAGTGGAAGAAGAAATCACAAATCAGTGGTTATGAGGTGTGGTATGGCACCAGTAAAAATATGAAAAAGGGAGTCAAAAAGATAGTAATTAAAAAAGCAAAAAAGACATCCACAGTATGTAAAAAATTAAAATCCGGCAAAAAATACTTTGTTAAAATCCGGACTTACAAGACGGTGAAGCAGAAGAATAAGAGTATAAAAATTGTATCGAAGTTTAGTAAAGTGAAACCGGTAAAGATTAAGTAGTGGTGGAATCCTTCTTTTTCAAAATGTGAGATTGTATTTTTTTACAAGAAAAGGTACAATAATAGAAAATGCGAAAGAAAATGGAGGAAAGAAAATGAAACAGATTACTATAATGGAACATCCGCTGATTCAGCATAAGATTTCGATTTTGCGAAATGAGGCAACAGGAACGAATGAGTTCCGACGTCTGATTGAGGAGATTGCCATGCTTATGGGATATGAGGCACTCCGTGATCTGCCGGTTGAAGATGTGGAAATTAAGACACCAATTGAGACGTGCCGGACACCGATGATTGCCGGAAAGAAGTTAGCTATTGTGCCGATTCTTCGTGCCGGACTTGGTATGGTAAGCGGTATTTTATCACTGGTGCCATCGGCGAAAGTCGGTCATATCGGTTTGTACCGTGATGAGGAAACACATGAACCACATGAGTATTACTGCAAATTGCCGGATCCGA
>OLSQ01002211.1_pt1 | contig 14514 bp, 9 predicted proteins | sample 1672561 | NCBI WGS metagenome assembly OLSQ01 (sample SAMEA3136699, study PRJEB25190) | human gut metagenome | biome: human gut; feature: human-associated habitat; material: faeces | place: Austria | collected 2013 | reverse complement strand
GTAGTTTGCGGCGGAGTACAGCCGGCTGTAGTACATCCACTGATCCATGACAATAAGCGGGCGTTCCAGATTCCCCAGATGGGAAATGGAATCTTCTGTCAGTACACACATACCGTAGGAAGTAATCATTTCTGGAATACCGTGATTGATTTCCGGATCAACATGGTATGGACGACCGGCTAGCACGATACCGCGGCGATGGTGTTCTTCCATATATTTCAATACTTCTTCGCCCTTCTTCTGCATCTCCAGACGGGTCATGGCAAGTTCTTTCCAGCCTTCGGATACGGCATCACGTACTTCGGCTTCCGGAATATGGAATTCTTTCTTAAAACAGTCTACGAGCTGTTTGGAAAGGACTTCTTCGTTTGTAAACGCCATGAACGGGTTTAAGAACCGCATCTGTCCACTTGTAATTTCTTCAACATTGTTTTTAATGTTTTCGGAATAAGAAGTTACGATCGGGCAGTTGTAGTGGTTGTTTGCATCCGGAAATTCATTTCTTTCGTATGGAATTGCCGGATAGAAGATAAAGTCCACGTTCTGGTGAATGAGCCATGCAATGTGTCCATGTGCAAGTTTTGCAGGATAACATTCGGACTCACTCGGAATACTGTCGATACCGAGCTCGTAAATCTTTCGCGTAGACTGCGGAGACAGTACAACAGAAAAGCCGAGCTTTTTGAAGAACGTAGCCCAGAATGGATAGTTCTCGTACATGTTCAGAACACGTGGAATACCAACAGTTCCGCGGGTCGCTTCCTCTGCGGAAAGCGGTTTGTAGTCAAAAAGTCTCTTGTTTTTATATTCAAATAAGTTTGGAATGTTTTCTTTATTCTTTTCTTTTCCAAGTCCGCGTTCACAACGGTTTCCGGTGATGTACTGACGGTTGTCGGAGAACTTGTTGATCGTCAGCAGACAGTGGTTTGTACATCCCTGGCAGCGCGCAAGCTTTGTTGTGTAGGAAAGCTCGTTGATCTGCTCGATGGTAAGCATACTTGTCTGGTAGCCTTCTTCGTGACGTTCTCTTGCGATGAGCGCGGCTCCGAAAGCACCCATGATTCCGGCGATATCCGGACGGGTTGCGTGGACACCTGCGATTTTCTCAAAGCTTCGGAGTACAGCGTCATTGTAGAATGTTCCACCCTGTACAACAATATTTTCGCCTAAATCTTTGGCATCGGATAATTTGATAACCTTGAATAAAGCGTTCTTGATAACCGAATATGCAAGTCCGGCAGAAATATCAGCGACAGAGGCACCTTCTTTCTGCGCCTGCTTAACTTTGGAATTCATAAATACGGTACATCTTGTTCCAAGATCGATTGGATTCTTTGCAAAAAGTGCTTCTTTGGCGAAATCCTGTACTGAGAAATTCAATGATTTTGCAAAAGTCTCGATGAAGGAACCACATCCGGAAGAACATGCCTCGTTCAACTGTACGGAATCAACGGTCTGATTCTTGATCTTGATACATTTCATATCCTGACCACCGATATCTAAGATACAGTCAACTTTCGGATCGAAGAAAGCAGCTGCGTAATAATGGGCAACTGTCTCAACCTCGCCGTCGTCCAGCATCAGCGCGGCTTTCAAAAGTGCCTCGCCGTATCCGGTAGAGCAGGAATGAACAATATGTGCTTTTTCCGGCAGCTTTTCATAGATTTCCTGAATGGAATGGATTGCTGTAGCCAGAGGGCTTCCGTTGTTGTTGCTGTAGAAAGAATACAGCAGGTCACCATTCTCACTTACCAATGCAATCTTTGTTGTGGTAGAACCGGCATCAATTCCCAGATAACAGTTTCCTTCGTAAGATGCAAGGTCTGCGGTCTGTACATGATTGTTTCCATGACGTTTGGTAAATGCGTCATAGTCTGCCTGATCGGCAAAAAGCGGATCCAGGCGGGCTACTTCGAATTCCATCTTGATACCGGAAGAAAGCTTCTTTAATAAAGCGGAAAGCGTGGTAACAGAGTCTTCTTTATAATTAAGTGCCGAACCAATTGCTGCAAACAGATGGGAATTGTCCGGTGTGATCGCATGCTCATCGTCCAAATTGAGTGTGCGGATAAAAGCAGCCTTTAATTCAGAAAGAAAGTGCAGTGGTCCGCCAAGGAATGCCACATGTCCACGAATTGGTTTACCGCAGGCAAGTCCACTGATCGTCTGATTTACAACTGCCTGAAAAATGGAGGCAGACAGGTCTTCACGTGTTGCACCTTCATTGATCAGCGGTTGAATATCGGTTTTGGCAAATACGCCGCAACGGGCTGCAATCGGATAGATTGCTTTGTAGTTCTTGGCATATTCATTGAGTCCGGAAGCATCCGTCTGAATAAGAGAAGCCATCTGGTCAATGAAAGAACCGGTACCACCGGCACAGATACCATTCATACGCTGCTCAACATTACCGCCTTCAAAATATATAATTTTGGCATCTTCACCACCGAGCTCAATCGCCACATCTGTCTGCGGGGCATAGTGCTGAAGTGCTGTAGAAACAGAGATTACCTCCTGTACAAACGGAACCTCAAGATGCTTGGCGAGGGTGAGACCGCCGGAACCGGTGATCATTGGAGCTACTGAAAGCTCACCAAGCTGATCAAATGCCTTCTGGATCAGAGAAGTCAGTGTTTCCTGAATATTGGCAAAATGACGTTCGTAATCGGAAAAAAGCAGATTATCCTGCTCATCTAACACAGCCACTTTTACTGTGGTAGATCCGATGTCAATTCCAAGTTTATGTAAGGATTTGTTTTCCATAAAAAGTAACCTCCGCCTTAGTGTCTATTATAAATAGGTAAGTAATCATACCGCTCATAAGCATACAACATTATACGACAAGGGCGAACAAAATACAATGAGCGAAAAAATAAACATTTTATAAAATAAGAAACGATTTTCGTGAAAAATAAACATTCTGTTAAGAATGAGCACCTTCATTGACAAGCAAGTCTGCAAAAAAGTATAATACAAGAAGTTAAATGCAAGAAACGAGAGTTAGGAGAAAAATATGAATTGGATAGACAAAATGGAAAAGAAGTGGGGAAGATACGCAATAGTTAATCTCTCCCGGTATTTGGTATTCGCACAGATCATTGGACTGGTGATGGCGATGGCTGTTCCACAGGTCCTTTCGTATATGACATTCTCCGGGTATGATATTTTACATGGTCAGATCTGGAGACTGGTCAGCTGGATCTTTATCCCGACAGCATCACTGGATATCTTTGGACTGCTGTTTTTGTTCTGTGTGTTTATGTGGGGCAATCAGCTGGAAAGCCTGATTGGAACGTTTCGCTTGAATCTGTTCGTGTGGGGCGGCGTTCTCTGGTGTGATATCGCGGGAATGATTGCTTATGTTCTTTTACGACTGATCTTTCATGTTAATGTCAGCCCGAATTTTACACCGTATTATATTCTGATGTCCATGCTGCTAGCGATTGCCATCTGTCTGCCGGATGCAGAGGTTCGTCTGTATTTTGTACTTCCGATTAAAATGAAGTGGATGCTTGTATTTGAGCTGATTTATGTAGGATATGCTGTTGTGATGTGCTATGTGAGTGGCTTTCAGGCGTATGGCTCCAGCGGGGCAGGGGGACAACTGCTGGCATTTATTGTTGGAACACTGCAAAGCCTGCCGATCCTTATTCCGGTGCTGCATATGTTCTGGTTTTTCCATGCAATCAAGATGCGCCTTTCCAGAAAGCAGAGAAAACGCCAGCAACAGTTCCGTTCCCAGATGTCCGCACCACGTCCGGGTTCCGGAATCTCCATGCACAAATGCGCAGTCTGCGGACGTACAGAGATTACAAACCCGGAGCTGGAATTCCGCTATTGCAGCAAATGCGTCGGCAATCGGGAATACTGTCAGGATCATCTGTTTACGCATCAGCATGTGCGATAACGACTATAAGATTTTCTGAAAAATGATATTAGACGTCCTAATGATTTGCAAAATTTTTGTCAAATTCTGCTTTGTTTTGACAGAAATGCGTTGACTGGGAAAATTTAGTGTGCTACTTTGGTAGGGTGAAAAAGAAAAAGGTCGACGGACAGGAGGAAAAACATTATGAAAAAGAAGATCTTGAGTTTGTTATTGGTTGCAGGTCTTTCCGTATCCATGTTTGCTGGATGTGGTTCAGGTACTGCGGATGCAAATAAGGCAGCAAAGGGTGGAAAAGAAGCTGCGTCAGATTTGAAAATCGGAGCAATCTTAATTGGAGATGAGACAGAGACATATTCCAAGGCCCACATCGATGGTATCAAGGAAGCCGCAAAGGAGTTAGGTATTCCGGAAAACAACATTGAGTGGAAGGAACGTATTGATGAGTCTGAGGACTGCTACGATGCAGCCAAAGCACTGGTTGCTGATGGATGTACACTTGTTATTTCCAACAGTTACGGACATCAGGATTATATTGCAGAAGCAGCAGAAGAGTTTACGGATGTCAACTTCGTATCGATGACTGGTGATTATGCAGCAATCTCAGGATTGGACAATTATTATAATGCATTTACAAATGTATATGAGTCTCGTTATGTATCAGGTGTCGTTGCAGGTATGAAGATTGCAGAACTTGATAAGAATGGTGAGATTCCAAAAGACGGATATGATGAAGATGGAAATGTCAAGGTCGGATATGTAGGTGCTTACCCATACGCAGAGGTAGTTTCCGGATATACCGCATTTTTCCTTGGTATCCAGTCTGTATTTCCAAATGTTGTCATGGACGTACAGTATACAAATTCATGGTTTGATATCGACGGTGAGGCAGCTGCGGCAGATATGCTGATCAAGCGTGGATGTGTGATCATCGGACAGCACGCAGATTCTACCGGAGCTCCGGATACGGTTGAGAAAGCATGGCAGAACGGACAGGTTGTTTATTCTGTAGGATATAACATGAGCATGCTTGATGTTGCACCGGATGCAGCACTTACCAGTGCTACCAACGTATGGTCTGCATACTACAAGGAGCTTTTTAGCGATGTATTAAACGGAAAAGAAATTCCACAGGATTGGGCAAAAGGATTCAATGATGATGCAGTTGCAATCACAGACCTTGGACCAAATGTTGCCGAAGGCACAGCAGATAAGGTTGCTGAAGTTGAGGCTGCACTTAAGGACGGTTCTTTACATGTGTTTGATGCATCCAAGTTTACCGTCAATGGAAAACAGATCACAGAAGATGATGCAAAGGTTGATCTTTCTTATGTAGATTACTCAACAAATACCGTTGTTTACAAGGGAGATACAAAGACTGCACTTGTTACAGATGATGATGGAAATTCTTATTTTGAAGAGTCTGTACTTCGTGCTGCACCATATTTCACATTGAGAATTGATGGTATTACAGAACTGAACGCAAACTAAAAACGTACCATAAGGTAAGAGAAAGAAGGGAGCATGTGGTATCTGCCATATGCTCCCATAATGTGTTTCTAGAAAGGAATTTATAAATGGGTGGAGTAGAACAAAAGCTGGCAATTGACATGCGAAATATTACCAAGACTTTTGGAACAGCTGTGGCAAACAACAAAGTGAATCTACAGGTAAAATATGGAGAGGTGCTTTCGCTGTTAGGTGAGAACGGAAGTGGAAAAACAACCTTGATGAACATGTTGTCCGGTATTTATTTTCCAGATGCAGGACAGATCTTTATCAAAGGACAGGAAGTAACCATCCGTTCGCCACATGATGCACTGGAAATGGGGATTGGTATGGTGCATCAGCATTTTAAGCTGGTGGATGTCTTTTCTGCAACTGAGAACGTAATACTTGGATTAAAAGAAAAGGAGTCCCGCAAACAGGTTGAGGAGAAGATTCAGAAAATCTGTGATAAATACGGATTTGAAGTAGATCCCAAGAAAAAAGTGTACGACATGTCTGTGGCAGAAAAGCAGACACTTGAGATTGTAAAAGTACTATATCGTGGTGCAGACATTCTGATTCTCGATGAGCCGACAGCAGTACTGACACCGCAGGAGACCAAACGTCTCTTTAAAGTAATGCAGAATATGAAAGCTGACGGAAAGGCAATCATTATCATCACACATAAGCTGAACGAAGTGCTCAGCGTTTCTGACCGTGTGACCATTTTAAGAAAAGGTGAGTATGTCGGAACGGTCCCGACTTCGGAAGCGACCGAGAGTTCGCTGACCGAGATGATGGTTGGAAAGAAAGTGGAGCTGAACATTGACCGTCCGGTTGTAGAGCAGAAAGAAGTACGTCTGAAAGTGGAACATGTTTCGGTTGATAATGAATATGGTGTTTCGGTACTTGATGATGTCAACTTTGAAGCATACAGTGGAGAAATCCTCGGTATTGCCGGAATTTCCGGATGCGGTCAGAAGGAGCTTCTTGAGGCGATCGCCGGACTGCAGGTGACAAAAGAGGGTGGCAGCATCCAGTATACAGCTCCGGGAAAAGAAGCGGAGGAGCTGTTGGACAAGACACCAAAGCAGATTCGTGAGTATGGTGTTGCTTTGTCCTTTGTTCCGGAAGATCGTCTGGGAATGGGACTCGTCGGTTCTATGGGAATGACAGAAAACATGCTGCTTCGAAGCTACACAGATGGAAAATCACCATTCCTTTCTATGAAAAAACCAAGAAAACTGGCATACAAGATCAAGGAAAGTCTGGATGTTGTGACAACCGGAGTGAATACGCCTGTGCGCAAACTTTCCGGTGGAAATGTACAGAAAATTCTGGTGGGACGCGAGATTGCCAATGCGCCAAATGTTCTGATGACAGCATACGCAGTCCGTGGACTGGATATCAATACTTCATATACCATCTATCGTCTTTTGAATGAACAGAAGAAAAAAGGTGTGGCAGTAATTTATGTAGGAGAAGATCTGGATGTGCTGCTTGCATTGTCCGATCGGATACTGGTGCTTTGTGAGGGAAAAGTAAATGGAATTTTAGATGCCCGCACAACGACAAAAGAAGAGGTTGGTCTGTTGATGACAAACTTAAAGGAACAGGGAGGTGCAACTCATGAATAGAGAGCCATTGATGCGTGTGACAAAAAGGGATGGAATGCCTCTGTACAAAAATATACTGATTCGTGTATGTTCTATCGTGTTGGCAATGCTTCTGGTCGTGCTTTTTGTACATCTGACAGCAAAGATCTCCGCAGGAGAGACGCTTTCCTATATGTGGGAAGGTGTATTTGGAAATTCGATTTATATGAGAGATACCGTGTTCTATGCAGCAAAACTTCTGTGTATCGCAGTTGCGTTGGCACCGGCGTTTAAAATGCGTTTCTGGAACTGTGGTGCCGAGGGTCAGGTACTTGCCGGAGGTCTGGCAACCGCGATCGTTATGGTATATTGCGGAAATGTACCAGCGCCACTTTTGTATCTTATTATGGTGATTTCTGCGATTGCACTTGCCGCGGTATGGGCAATCCTGCCGGCGATATTTAAAGCAAAAATGGGTGTAAACGAAACACTGTTTACTCTGATGATGAACTATGTTGCAATCCAGCTGGTTGACTTTTTCTATAATAAATGGAAAGGCGCAGCTTCATCTCTTGGAAAGCTCAACAAAGGAACCAGAGCCGGATATCTTCCTACTCTATTTGGAAGTGATAACTCCTGGCTTGTGATCGCGGTTGTTATTTTTACGATTGGCATTTATTTTTATTTGTCCAAGACAAAACATGGATATGAAATTTCGGTTGTCGGAGAATCTGAACGAACTGCAGAATATGCAGGTATCAGCGTGAAGAATGTTATTATCCGGACGATGGCTCTTTCCGGAATTATCTGTGGCATTTGTGGAATGATGACGGTTGCAGGACACGACCATTCTATTTCCTCTTCTAACACAGCCGGAGGATATGGATTTACAGCAATCATCGTAGCATGGCTTGCAAAATTTAATACAGGACTTATGGTAGTGATTTCCCTGTTTGTTATTTTCCTTGAAAGAGGAACTTCCCATGTAGCAGACAAATGCAGCGGATTCGATGCGAGTGCTTCGAAAATCGTTATCGGACTGGTTCTGTTCTTTGTCATTGGCAGTGAGTTCTTTGTCAATTACAAACTTAATTTCCGTGGAAAACATGACAAGGAGGTAGCATAGTATGGCAACGTTAATTGGATGGATCGTTCGTGCGGTCGTATTTGGAACGATCGTAATGTACGGAGCTATGGGCGAAATTCTTACAGAAAAAGTCGGCCACCTGAATCTTGGTACACCGGGTATCATGTGTATCGGTGGAGCGTTTGGCTTTGCCGGAGCATATGCATATGAAAATGCGGTTGCGGATCCGAACGTATTTTTATGCGCAATCATTGCGGTGGGAGTTGCATTTATCGCAGGAGCCATTGCCGGCGCGGTTTATACGTTCCTTACTGCAACACTTCTGGTAAATCAGAATGTTGTTGGTCTGACATTGACAATTTTTGGTGTTGGTGTGGGAAAATTCTTCGGAACCTATGTGATTCCGGAAGGCGCAGTGACAACAAAAGCATTGTTCGCCAACAAAGTATTTATTGCAAAAATTCCGGTACTTCATAAATTAGGTGTGATCGGAGATCTGTTTTTCTCTTATGGATTTATGGTATATGTGGCAATCATAGTGGCAATCATACTGCATCTGTTCCTGACAAGAAGCAGAGCAGGACTGAATCTGCGTGCTGTGGGCGAGAATCCGGCCACGGCAGATGCTGCGGGAATCAATGTGACAAAATACAAATATATCGCGATTATCGTTGGTTCCGGTATCACCGGACTTGGCGGTGTATTGTATGTGCTGGACTATGGTAACGGAACCTGGGCAACGGCTTCGGGTGATGCCATTGAAGCACTGGCATGGCTGTCAGTTGCACTCGTTATTTTTGTCCGTTGGAATACAATAAGAGCAATCTGGGGATCCTATCTGTTTGGATTGTGTTACTGGGCATACAATTATGTACCGACCCTGATCGGAATGAAGATCAATACGGAACTTGCACAGATGCTTCCGTATATCGTAACGATTATAATTCTCATTGTGGGATGTACACGGATGAAGCAGGAAAACCGAGGACCGGCATATCTGGGAAGGAGCTATTTCCGCGAGGAACGATAATGGGCAAAGCACGTATGACGCATACATATTACATGTATGCGTCTATTGACAAAAAAAGTATATATCCCTATAATCAATAGAACAATAGGAATACGGCTGGAGGAGTACGAATATGGAAAATGAAACAGTTTCCAAGAATTTTATTGAACAGATCATAGAGAAAGACTTGGCAGAGGGACATTGTGAGACGATCGCAACAAGATTCCCTCCGGAGCCGAACGGATATCTTCATATCGGACATGCAAAGTCAATTCTTCTGAATTATGGACTTGCCAAGAAATATGGCGGCAAATTCAATCTTCGTTTCGATGATACAAACCCTACAAAAGAAAAACTTGAATTTGTAGAATCTATCAAAGCAGATGTTAAGTGGTTAGGTGCAGACTGGGAGGACAGACTCTTCTTTGCATCCAATTATTTTGATCAGATGTATGAAGCTGCGATTAAATTAATTAAAAAAGGCAAAGCGTATGTTTCGGATCTGAATGCAGATGAAATCCGTGAATACCGCGGAACATTAAAAGAACCGGGAAAAGAAGATCCTTATGCAAACAGAAGCGTAGAGGAAAACCTGAAGCTTTTTGAAGAGATGAAAGAGGGCAAATGCGAGGACGGAAGCCGTGTGCTTCGTGCACGCATTGATATGTCATCTTCCAATATTAATATGCGTGATCCGATCCTGTATCGTGTGGCTCATATGACACATCACAATACCGGTGACAAATGGTGCATTTATCCAATGTATGATTTTGCACATCCGATCGAGGATGCAATCGAAGGAATCACCCATTCTATCTGTACGCTCGAGTTTGAAGATCACAGACCTCTTTATGACTGGGTTGTTACCGAACTTGGATATAAGACAAGTGTGGATGATACACCAAAGCAGATCGAGTTTGCAAAATTGTATCTGACCAATGTTGTAACAGGAAAGCGTTATATTAAGAAACTTGTAGAAGAGAACATTGTTGACGGATGGGATGATCCGCGTCTCGTTTCCATTGCAGCACTTCGCCGTAGAGGTTACACACCGGAAGCAATCCAGAACTTTGTAGAATTATGCGGAATTTCCAAGGCAAACAGTTCCGTGGATTACGCAATGTTAGAGTACTGTATTCGTGAGGATTTAAAGATGAAACGTCCTCGTATGATGGCCGTGCTTGATCCGGTAAAAGTTGTTATTGACAACTATCCGGAAGGACAGGTAGAGCAACTCCCGGTAGATAATAATCTTGAGAACCCGGAGCTTGGACAGAGAACTGTTCCATTTACAAGAGAGCTTTACATCGAAAGAGATGACTTCATGGAGGAGCCACCTAAGAAATACTTCCGTATGTTCCCAGGCAATGAAGTACGTCTGATGAACGCATATTTCGTGAAATGTGAAAGCTATGAAAAGGATGAGAATGGCAATGTGACAGTGATCCATTGTACTTATGATCCGGCATCCAAGGGTGGAAACAGCCCGGATGGACGTAAAGTCAAAGGAACGATTCACTGGGTTTCTGCAGAGTATGGTCAGAAAGCAACCATTCGCCTTTATGAGAACATCGTAAACGAAGAACTTGGTGTATACAACGAGGATGGAAGTCTGAACCTGAATCCAAATTCTCTTACAATACTTACAGACAGTATTGTTGAGCCGGCGCTGATGGAAGCAAAGCCATATGAGAGCTTCCAGTTTGTACGTCAGGGATTCTTCTGTGCGGACTATAAAGACTCCAAACCGGGACAGCCGGTGTTCAACCGTATTGTCTCACTGAAGAGTTCTTTCAAATTGCCGAAAAATCCGGCATAATTAAGTGGGGGAAATATGAATATGACAGCAGAGAAGGAAACGGAGTACCTGTTTGACAAGAACATGGAGTGTCCGGTTTGTGACAGTGCATTTCGCACCAGAGTCGTGAAAACAGGTCGTGTGCGCCGTCTGGAATCGGATTTTGATTTGAGACCCCGCCATCCGGATGTGGACACAATCAAATATGATGTGGTGTCTTGTCCGCATTGCGGATATACGGCATTGAACCGTTTTTTTACAGAACTGACGAGAGGTCAGAAAATGTTGATTCGGGAAGGTGTCTGTAAGAAGTTCCATCCTGCTGAAAACAGTGATGAAGAGGAAATGGTCAGACCGTATTCCTATGATAAAGCAATTGACCGGTACAAACTTGCTTTTTACAATGCAATTGTAAAAAAGGGACGCGCAAGCGAGAAAGCATATATCTGTCTGAAAATCTCCTGGCTGTACCGTGCACAGACTGAGCAATTGGAGGCAGAACAGAGTGCAGGTGCGGCAGAAAAAATCCAGACATGCAGACAGCAGGAAAATGCATATTATAAACAGGCATACGAAGGATTTATAGATGCCATTGCATCAGAAAATTTTCCGATGTGCGGTATGGATGAGCATACTGTAAATTATCTCGTGGCAAGTATGGCATATAAGCTCGGACATATGGATGTGGCATCGAAACTTGTGTCCACAATTCTTGTTTCCCGCACGGCGGGCAGAACAGTAAAGGATCGTGCATACGATTTAAAAGAGCAGATTATAGAAAAACTGCACAAAGAATAGACTTGCGGAGGAAGTATGGCAGGAAAATTTTATGCTGTCCGATGCGGCAGAAAACCCGGTATTTATTACTCATGGGATATTTGCAGGAAAATGGTAGATGGATATCCCGGTGCAAAATACAAGAGTTTTAAAACAAAAGAAGAAGCTCTTGCGTTTGTGGGGGATGCGGTGGCAACAGAAAATAACTCCGGCAAAGAAACAAAGCAGGGGGTCTCAAAAAAGGAGCCGGAGCATTATGCTTTCGTGGATGGTTCCTTTAATATAGCAACTTCTGTATATGGATATGGTGGCTTTCTGGTTACAAACGGGCAGCGCCATGTGGTACAGGGATCAGGGACCGACCCGGAGATGGCTGCTATGCGCAATGTCGCAGGAGAAGTTTTAGGAAGTATGGCGGCTATGAAATTAGCGCTTGACCTCGGACTCACGGAACTTACCATATATTATGATTATATGGGAATTGAAATGTGGGCGACCGGTCAGTGGAAACGCAATAAGCAGGGCACGATTGCGTATTACGATTACGTGCAGTCCATACGCAGCCGGTTGAAAATTACCTTTGTCAAGGTAAAGGGACATTCCGGAGTGGAAGGTAATGAAGAAGCTGACCGTCTTGCAAAGCAGGCGGTCGGAATTGCATAGAACAGAGGTGATAAAGTGAGCGTATTTAACGTAGAATTGAAAAAAGTAGTAGATGACAGTTATGATATTGAGATCGGATACAATCTCAAAGATCAGCTGGTAGATGATTTAGAGACCGGACTGCTTGGTTCAGTCAAGAAACTGGCAGTCATTACGGACAGCAATGTGCGGGATCTGTATGCAAAACCGATTTGTGAAAAACTGATTCACGCCGGTTATAAAGTAGATTTATTTGTATTCCCGGCCGGAGAAAAAAGCAAAACACGTAAGACAAAGGAGCGCATCGAAGATGCAATGCTGGAAAAGGGATACCGCAGAGACTGCGCGATCATCGCAATTGGTGGTGGTGTTGTAACTGATCTGGCTGGCTTTGTTGCAGGAACATATGGCAGAGGAGTTCCTTTCATCAATTATGCGACAACACTGCTTGCGGCAGCGGATGCATCGGTAGGTGGAAAGACAGCGGTGGATACGCCACTGGCAACCAACCTTATCGGACTGTTTAATCAGCCACAGAAAGTATATATTGATATTGCAGCATGGAAGACGCTTCCGCATAGAGAGATGGTAAGCGGTTTGTCAGAGACAATCAAACATGCATGCCTTGGCAGCCTGGATATGTTTGAATTTATCGAAGAACATTTAGATGATATATTCAGCTTCCAGAAGTTTGCCTGTGAATATATCGCAGAGAACAACTGCAAAATTAAGTATAATATCGTAATGAAAGACGAGCGCGAGAGCGGATTGCGTGAAGTATTGAATCTGGGACATACGGTTGGACGTGCAATAGAGACGGTCAGCGATTACCAGCTCCTGCACGGAGAAGCACTTGGCATTGGCATGGCGGCAGAAGTTATGCTTTCTGCAAGACTTGGCTATATGTCTGAGGAAGAAGCGGAACGCGTAATCGCATTGTATGACCGTGCGGGACTTCCGACACACATTCCGGATTACATAGACAGAGAGGCGCTTGTGCGCAAACTCTATACCGATAAGAAAGTACGTGATGGAAAACTTCGTTTTGTACTACAGAAGGGAATCGGTGATGTGGTGGAATTCGCACCGGGCGTGTTTGCCAAACCAATCGAAGAGAGTCTGGCCAGAGAAATCATTATGGAACTTTAAAAATGCATACAGGAATGCTTATACAATCACGAGCGGATGCTGATATTCGTTCGGGAGTGTAAGTCCCTGATGGATGGATGAAATTCCGCGATAGAGGTCGGCTGCGAATAAATCATGCTGCCAGAACCGGTCGTCGGAAAGTACATGGGAAGCATCAGCAACTTTGGTAATCAAAGGGGCGGATGCTTCTTTTTTGATTGCAGAAAGAAGAGGTGCAGAATCTCTTCGGAAACCAAGCACCCGCAGATAGGAGATGCGCTCGTCCATGGAAGAAACAGCATAATCTTCCTGCATGATATTTAAAAGTATGTGTAAAAGCACGCGACAGATACGCGTGTACGTAATCTCTTTGCTTTTTAACAGAGACGCAAACTGGGAGAAAGACACAAACTGATGCAGATATTTTTGTATCTTGCACGACAGTTCGCGGCTGCAATCAGCAAATTTTTCGTATCCACAATGCTGATACAACAGCAGTTTTGTATAGAGGGCATCGGAAAAGTCATCGGTATCCAACAGGGAACCAAAGCCGTTTGCTTCTAAAATCGAAAAGGATTCCGCCGGCATCTGGGACTGAATTTGTGCGAAAACAGATGTGGATGGAACGGATTCTTTAGAAGAAATAGCGGTGGAACATGCGGAAAAAAGGGTACTTCGAATTGCCGTAGCGGAGGCAAAGCTGCCATCCATCCGGTTACTGTGGTAGCCTTCTCCGACACGCTGTAACGGAATCCCGGATATTTCCCTGCCGGGAAAAGAAACAGAAGCCTCCTGTTCCAGATTCCAGCGGCGGAGTGCTTTCTCATATTCCAATCCTAAAATATTGTTGGGCGAAGACAAAAAGGCAGAAATCGTCGCGGAAGGGATGCCGGGCAGGCAGGCAGCGACCGCCTGGCTCCGTGCAGTTGGGAAAGACGCTCCGCCTTTTAAAAGAGAAGAGAGATATTCCTGAAATTTTCCGGAACCTGCTGCAGAAGGGGTTCCAGAAAGATTTTCAAAAAGTACAGAGACAATCGCATGAAACAGGTCCTCGTAGTCAAGATTTTCGGGTATGGTAATTTTCAGCGTGCGCTCCTCGGCTTT
>OLSQ01002208.1_pt1 | contig 14527 bp, 16 predicted proteins | sample 1672561 | NCBI WGS metagenome assembly OLSQ01 (sample SAMEA3136699, study PRJEB25190) | human gut metagenome | biome: human gut; feature: human-associated habitat; material: faeces | place: Austria | collected 2013 | reverse complement strand
AGCGCATCCGGGAGGAGCACCTGCCCTGCGTGCTGTGCATCAACAAGATCGACACCGTGGAGAAAAAGGACGACCTGCTGGCGGTGATCGCGGCCTACAGCCAGGCCTTTGACGGCTTCGACGCCATTATCCCCATCTCCGCCCGGACCGGCGACGGCCTGGAGGACCTGATGGCCCAGCTGCAAAAGACCTTTTCCGCCGGGTGCATCGATTTTTCCCAGGCCCAAATCGACGAGCAATGCGCCCTGTGCGACGAGGCCCTGCTGGAAAATTATCTCCTGATCGGTCAGGTCACGGAGGCCCAGGTTCGGGGGTTAATTGCCGGGCGGCGGGTGTTCCCATGCCTGTTCGGCTCGGCGCTGAAAATGGACGGGGTTGAAAATTTGCTGGACCTGCTGGACCGGCTTCTGCTGAGGCTGGGCCTGTGCGGGCTTCTGCTGTCCCTGCTGGGCAGGACGCTGCTGGGGCTGCTGTGCCGGCTTCGCGGTCTGCTGCGCCGCGGCGGACTGAGCCTTGGGAGCCTCGGCCTTAGGCGCTTCAACCTTGGGGGATTCCGGCTTCTTAGGCTCGTCAGCATAAATGGCAGCGATATTGGAAATCTGGTTGTTCTGGGTCAGATGCTCAAATACGATGGACAGCTCATGGTCCTCCAGCGCCTGCATATTGCTCTTGGGCGCAGTGGCATACTTATCCAGAATTTCTGTGATGACCTTGGCGGGCATACCGAAGTCCCGCGCCACATCTCTTACTCTATATTTTTCAATAGCCAATCAAAACACCTCTTACACTCTCCAACCCGGGGGCTGGGCTCGTTCATCTATGAAAACACCGACAGCGTATCAGTTTTCCTTCTTGCGGAAGGAGCCTTTGCCCTTTTTCACCGGGCGGCTGTGGGCGTATGGATTCGGCCTCCCCTTGGGTTTGGGGCGGTTGCTTTTGGAAGGGCGGGACCCGCTCTTGCGGAAGGGCCTGCCGGTGCGGTCATCCTTGGCAAAGGATTTTGCCGCTCCGCCGTTTTCGGCGGTTCTGCGGGGACCGGCCTTTTCTGCGCGCTTGTCGGACACTCCTGCGCTGCGGCGCTGCTTCTCGCCGGACGGCTTACCGGAGACGTCTGCGGGTCTGACCTCTTTCGCATCGGGCACTTCCTGCTTTTTGGGGCGCTTGATGCCCCGACGCAGGTTCTTTTCGTGCTGGGCGGCTTCACTTTTCCGCTCTGCGGCACGCTTGGCCTTTAGTTCCAGCTTGGCAAGATCTTCGTCATATTTCTCCGGGTCCATCTCCGCCAGGCGGCGGACCACGGCGACTGCGAGGCCGATGTCTGTAATAGCGACCACGGCGGCGGAGCCACGGCCGGTGGCCTGCCCCAGTTCCTGCTTGGTAAAGGGGATCCGCAGCCACACACACTGACCGGCTTCCGCAAAGTGCCGCACCCGGCGGGCGGTATTGTCCGCCGCATCAGACGCCAGCAGGAGCACCCGTGCGTCTCTAGCGCGGGCCACAGCTTCCACCGGTTCTTCGCCTACTTCCAGGTTCCGGCCCCGGAGGCACAGGCCAATGAGGGAGAGAAACTGTTCATTCCTGTTCATTGTGTCCCTCCAATTCCGCTTCCATGGCGTCATAGACCTCCGGGGGGATGGCTGTGCTGAAAGCACGTTCCAGCGCTCTGGATTTCCGGGCTTTTTTCAGACATTCCACATCGTGGCACACATAGGCGCCACGACCGGGTTTTTTGCCCACAAAATCCAGACTCACAACGCCCTCCGGGGATTTGACCACCCGCAGCAGGCTTTTTTTATCCTTCATCTCCCGGCAGCCCACACATTGCCGCTGGGGGATCTTTTTCACTTTCTGCATTCAGACAGCCCTCCCTTACACATGGCGCGGCGGACCGCGCCGGGCTTTATCTTCTTCTGTTTCTTCTGCTGCGCCGCAGGTACAGCACTGCGATACCCGCAGCCACGCCGCAGAGAAAGAAACTCAACTGTGTCACTGGACGGGTTCCTCGTCCACGATCTCCTCATCGTCCTCACCCTGATAGCTCTCCGGCTTGATATCGATCTTATAGCCGGTGAGACGGGCGGCCAGACGGGCGTTCTGGCCCTCCTTGCCGATGGCCAGAGACAGCTGATCGTCAGGCACGATGACGCGGCAGGCCTTGCCCTCTTCCGCCATCATGACGTCCACCACGTCGGAGGGCGCCAGAGCAGCGGCGATGAACTGGGCGGGGTCCTCACTCCACTTGATAATGTCGATCTTCTCGCCCCGCAGTTCGTCCACGATGGCGGCGACACGCTGGCCCTTGGGACCCACGCAGGCGCCGATGGGGTCCACGTTCTCGTCAGCAGACCAGACGGCCATCTTGGTGCGGCTGCCGGCTTCCCGGGCGATGGACTTCACCTCCACGGTGCCGTCATAGATCTCGGGGACTTCCAGCTCGAACAGGCGCTTGACCAGGCCGGGATGGGTCCGGGAAATGAGAATCTGAGGGCCGCGGGTGGAGCGGCGGACATCCACCACATACACCTTCACGTGCTGGCCCTCCACCAGCTCCTCGCCGGGGACCTGCTCGCCGGAGAGCAGCAGGGCCTCAGTGGACTCCGTACCGGTGCCGATCCGCAGGGACACGGCGTTGGTGCGGGGGTCGATCCGGGTCACCACGCCGGTGAGGATCTCGTGCTGCTTGGAGTTGAACTCGTCATACACCATGCCCCGCTCCGCTTCACGGAGGCCCTGGATAATGACCTGCTTGCCGTTGCCGGCAGCGATGCGGCCAAACTCCGTGTTGTCCACAGGGATGTTCACCACGTCGCCGATCTCGTATCTGGCGGAAATGGTCTTGGCCTCCTCAACGGGGATCTCGTTGAAGGGGTCCACATAGTCCTCCTCCGCCACCACGTTCTTCTGCACGTACATCTTCAGCCGCTGATGTTCCTCATCCACGTCCACAATGACGTTTTCCACGTCCTTGTGGTCCCGCTTGTAGGCGGTGGTGACAGCCTGGATGATCTTATCCATCATGAAGGTCTGGGGGATGCCCCGTTCCTTTTCCAGCATAGCCAGAGCTGCGAAGATCTCCGGGATGTTCATACCCGCGGGTTCCTTCACCTTTTTCTTGCCTTTCATTGCGATTCTCCTTTTTACTTTATACGTCTTTTTTTGAGACAGGGATAACAGATTAAAATTCCACCCGCAGGCGGCACAGGGCCACATCCTTCTTGCCGAAGGTATAGGCAGTGCCGTTGAGGTCCACGGTGAGAGAACCGTCGGCCTCGTTGTAGGCGGTCAGGGTGCCGGGGAATTCCTTGCGGCCGTCCACCGGCTTGTAGAGCTTCACCAGCACGGGGCTGTTCAGATACCGCTGGAAGTCGGCGGGACGCTTCAGCACCCGCTCGGCGCCGGCGGAGCCTACCTCTAAGGTATAGCTGCCTTCGATGGGGTCGGCCTCGTCCAGCAGATCGCTGAGGGCGCGGGAGATATTCTCACAGTCCAGAATATCCACGCCGCCCTCCTTGTCAATGAGGACCCGGAGGTACCAGGTGCCGGCCTCCTTCACATATTCCACGTCCCACAGGGAGCAGCCCTGCTCTTCCACGATGGGTGCCGCCAGACGGGCGGTGAGATCGGTGACCTTTTCCATGGGATTCTCCTTTCGGTTTTTCGTTTGCGGCGGAGTGCGGATGCCACAAAAAAGAGCGGACCTTGCGGTCCACTCACAACTTACACTCCTTTAATATGTATTAAGATAACACACTTTATGATAAATTGCAAGGGCGTTTCCGGACTTTTTTGAAAAAATCACGCTGATTTTTTACAATTTTCGGCCAGTTCCGGAGAAAAAACCCCGGCACCGCCGAAAAACAGTCAACGCACCCGGCAGCCGCCCCACTCCACCGCCGTGAAGCCGGTGCGCTCCGGAGCGGTAAGGCTCTGGGCGGGGATCTCCATGAACTTGTCCAAGGGCTTCCAGGCCATGAATACCCGCAGCAGGGTATCCGGGGGCGGGTCGATGGTCAGCTTTGCCGCCTGCGTATAGCGGTCCGACTGGAAGGCGATGAGATTATAGGGATTCTCCTGCATCTGGGGCAGCCAGTAGACGATGAACTCGTTGGCTTCCCGCCGGGTGAGGCCCAGCTGGGCCAGCGCATCCTCCAAAAAGGCAGCGGTGTCGGTTCCTGCCACGCAGAAGCCTTGGGAGAAGTCATACGCGATGGTATCCGTACCCTCCCAGTAGAGATAGCTGTAAGTCTGTCCGGCATCGTCTGTCAGAGTCCCATCCGGGCAGGCAGTCACTGCCCAGCCATCGCCGTAGGCGGGATAGGTGCAGGTCAATGCTCCGGCGTAGTCCAGCTTTACCGTGACGGCGGTCTCCTCCTCCGGATAGAGGTAGATCACCGGCTTGGCGGCGGCCTGTTCCACTCGACAGGCCGACAGGCTCAGCATGCAGGTCAGCGCCAGAAGCGCTGCGAAAAACCGTTTCATAAAGAAGAGCTCCTTTCTGTTCAATAAACCGAGGGGTTGACCCCATTCTACCTGTATAGACGGGAAAAAGGGCGGTTTGGTTCCGCACGAAAGCAAAAAAACAGAGCGGAACTTCTGAAAAGAAGTTCCGCCCTGCTTTACGCGGTAAAGAACATGGCCAGAATGGAGGTGATGATGCCGCAGACACATAGAGCGATGGAGCTCATGGCGCCCTGAAGAGGACCGATCTCCAGCGCCTTGCTGGTGCCCACCGCATGGCTGCACGCGCCGATGGCCACGCCCTCCACCACCGGATCGGTGACATGGAACACCTTGGCAAACAGCGGGGCCAGCATAGCGCCCTCAATCCCGGTGATAATGACCGACGCCGCAGTCAGAGCCGGAAGACCGCCGCTGCTCTCCGCAATGCTGACGGCGATGGCCGTTGTGACACTTTTGGGCAGCAGAGAATTCAGCAGGGAGGCCTCCGCTTGAAACAGGCGGCAGAGCACCTGTACCAATAGCATGCTCACGAGACTACCCACAAAGCAGCCCAGCACTACCGGCCAGAAGTTCCGCTTCAGAATGGCCCGCTGCTGGTAGATGTTCAGAGCCAGAACGGCGGTGGCGGGAGCCAGCAGCAGTTTGATAATGCTGCCGCCGGCGTTGTAGTTGTCCAGAGGGATGTGGAACAGCAGCATGATCCCGATGACCAGCAGACTGGCCACCAGCACCGGATTGCAGATCAGAAGCCCCGTCCGCTTCTGGAATCGGACGGCCAGATACCAGCAGAGCAGCGTCACGCCGAGACCGAAAAAGGGCGTGGAAGTCAGCGTATCAATCATGGGACGCCTCCTTTGCATGAAACAGCTTCATCAGCAGCCGGACGCTCCAGACTGTTGCCGCGTACACCAGCGGTGTGCTGACAAGGGAGACCACCAGAAAGGGGACAAGCTGCAGCTTCAGCACGTCCAGATATTCCAGAGTTCCCACCACGGAGGGAATGAAAAACAGCCCCATATTGTCGATGAGAAAGTGGGAGGTCCCCTGGATCGTCCGCTCCTTGACCCCGCCGCTGAGCAGCAAGATCAACAGCAGGATCAGGCTGATGACACTGGCGGGCAGCGTAAAGGGCAGCAGCGCCGCGATCCATTCACCTGCCATACAGATGAGAAATACGATACAAAATTCTACAATCAGATTCATAACGATCACCTCGGTAAAAAGCACTCCTCAGTTTATGCGCAGCGGCCGGGGAAGTCAATGTGAGAAACAGAGAAAGAAACGGCATTTTTTCGCAGATTTTTAGCAGGAAAAAGCCGGCGGGGCGAAACTGCTGCTTCGCCCCGCCGGATCAGTTTTCAATTTTTGAAAATTGGGAGCCGCTTGGTTGTTCTCCGGTAAGGGGAGTGAACCGTCATTTCCGCCGGAGAGCGGCCAGCAGGCAGGCAGCCAGAAAAACCGTCAGGTCCGCCGCCACCACCGTTGCCCCCACCGGGGTAGAAAAGCCAAAGGAGATGGTGAGTCCCACGCAGAAGCACACCACGGAGGTCACGGCGGCGCAGAGGATCACGCCACGGAAGCTCTTGAACAGCCGCATGGCGGTCAGAGCCGGGAAGATCACCAGCGAGGAGATGAGCATAGCGCCCATCATCCGCATTCCCAGCACGATGGTCAGGGCCGTAAGGATGGCCAGCAAGGTGTTGCAGGCATCCACCTTCAACCCGGTGGCCCGGGAAAAACTCTCGTCAAAGGTGACAGCGAAGATCTGGTGGTAAAAAAGCAGGTACAGCGCCAGCACCGTTACCGACAGCACCACGGAGAGGGCCACGTCTCCCTTTGTCATGGCCAGCACACTGCCGAACATATAGTTGTCCACATCGGTGGTCATGCCGGTGGTGCGGGAGATCACCAAAATACCGATGGCCAGCGCCGAAGCGCTGACGGCGGCGATGGCGGCGTCGCTGTTCCAGTGGGGATGGCTGGCCATCCGAAGCAGGAAAAATGCCGCCAAAATGACCACAGGAATGGAAAAATACAACGGCGTTACCCCCAGCGCCACGGCGATGGCCAGCGCACCGAAGGAGACGTGGCTCAGGCCGTCGCCGATCATGGAGTACCGTTTCAGAACCAGCGGAACGCCTAACAGGGCGGCGCACAGGCTCACCAGCACACCGGCGATCAAAGCCCTTTGCATAAAGGGGTAAGAAAACATCTGCAAAATATTCATGATTCCAGTTCCTCCCGGAAGCGGCGGCCCTGGGGACTCGCCAAATAGTCGGATGCCGTGCCGGTAAAGAGGCCCTTTCGTCCGATGTGCAGTACTGTGCGGGCACTTTTTAGCGCCGCCTTCAAATCGTGGGTCACCATCACGATGGCCATGCCCTCCTTTTGATTCAGGTAGGCCAGCGTTTTATAGAGGTCCTGAGCGGCGGCGGGGTCCAGACCGGTGATGGGTTCATCCAAAATCAAAAGCTGGCTGGCGGCGCACAGGGCACGGGCCAATAGCACCCGCTGCTGCTGCCCACCGGAGAGATCCCGGTAGCAGGCGTCCTTCAGCTCCAGAATTCCCAGCTTGCCCAGGTTCATCATGGCTTCGGACCGTTGGGCCGGGGTGTAGAAAAAATGCAGCCCCTGCCGGTTCAGGCAGCCGGAGAGCACCACCTCCAGCACGGTGGCGGGGAAATCCCGCTGGGCCCGGGTCTGCTGGGGAAGGTAGCCGATGGCCCCGTGCTTCAACGCCGGGGCGTGCTCAATGGTACCGCTCTGGGGTTGGATCAGCCCTAAAAGACCCCGCATGAGGGTGGATTTGCCGGAGCCGTTGTCTCCCACCACGCAGAGGTAGTCCCCCTTTGCAATCGTAAGGTCCAGATCGGTAAGCACCGATTTTCCCTCATAGCCGAGGGAAACGTCTCGGCAGACGATCAGTTCGTTATCCTTCATGCTTTGCCTCCTGACAGCGGTCGCAGAGCCCGGTCAGCACGGTGCGGCGGGGGTCAATGCGAAAGTGGTGTTCGGAGGACAGATGACGGCAGACCTCCTCCAAGTGCCGGCAGTCCAGATGGACCATCCGCCCACAGCCCTCACACCGCAGCAGAAAGCAGTCATGGGGATGCCCGGCCTGGGGACAGTATTGGTAGAGCGCCCCCTCCTCCGTGGTGACCTTATGGACCAACCCTTGCTGGGTCAGCTTGTCCAACTGGCGGTAAACGGTTGCCAGCCCTACGGTGAGACCGCCGTGCCGCAGTTCCTCAGAAAGATCGGCGGCGGAGAGACATTCCTCCGCCCGCAGCTGTAAACAGCGCAGTACCGCCTGCTGCTGTTTGGTTTGATAAGCCATCCTTGCCTCCAATATGAAAATGATTATCGTTTTCATATTATAACCGGAAAAACAAATCTGTCAAGACCGTTGCAAAAATTCAAAAAATAAGGTATGGTAGAGGGAAATATAGAACGGCGGCAGTGCCGCCGGGCCAAATATCGAATAGACAAGAGAAATAAAGGAGAAGCAATATGGCTGTTTCTTTGGTGATCATGGCGGCAGGCCTCGGTTCCCGGTATGGCGGCAGCAAGCAGGTGGACGGCATCGGCCCCAACGGCGAAATTCTGATGGAGTATTCCATTCACGATGCCCTGCGGGCCGGCTTTGACAAGGTGGTGTTCATCATCAAGCCGGAAATGCGGGAGATGATGGACGAGCTGGTGGGCTATCTCAAGGAGAAAAAGACGGCGAAGGGCCAGCCGGTGCAGGTGGCCTACGTCTATCAGGACTATACCTCCGTACCGGACTTCTATCACATTCCTGAGGGACGCACCAAGCCCTTCGGCACGGTCCACGCCCTGCTGTGCGCGGAGCCGGAGGTGGACGGACCCTTCTGCGTCATCAACGCCGATGACTATTACGGGGTGGACGCCTACCGGACGATTTATGAGGAATTGGTCAAGCTGCCTGCCGAGGGCAAGGGAACCATGGTGGGCTATCTGCTGAAAAACACTGCCAGTCTCCACGGCACCGTGTCCCGGGGCGTCTGCAAGGTCAAGGACGGGAAGCTGGACACCATTCAGGAGGCGCTGAAGGTCCAGCTTTATCCCGACGGACACCTGACGGATCTGGACACCGACACGGACCTGGCCCCGGATACGGTGGTCTCCATGAACTTCTGGGGCTTCATGCCCTCGATCTTCCCGGCGCTGCGGACCTATTTTGAGAACTTCCTCCGGGGGCTGCCTGATGACGCGGTGAAGGCGGAGTGCCTGCTGCCGCTGATGGTGGGCGAGGAGTTGAAGGCGGGACGCATGACCGTTTCCGTGCTCCATTCCAAGGACCGGTGGTTCGGCATGACCTACCGAGAGGACCGGGGCCGTGTGGCAGAGGACCTGCGGCAGCTCCACGAGTCCGGCGTGTATCCGCCCTCTCTGCGGGACTGAATAGAAGAATACCCATTGGCCCGGAGGCAGGACGGCGGTCCCGCTTCCGGGCTGATGTCTTTATTGTGAAAAATTTGTCACCAAATTGTTATTGAATTTTTTCCAAATTGTATCGACTTTTTTCGGTAAAAAGTGTCTAATAGGAGATGCATTGCGTTTACATAATGTCAAGCGCTGAAGGAAAGGGGGAATGTGTCCGTGACAGGTAAGCGTATGAGGAAAAATCCGCATGGCTGGATGCTGGCTGCGGTGCTGCTGTTGGCGGCTGCTGGCCTGCTGGCGGTGCATTCCCATCAGACGGCGGCGGTCCCACCGGAGGAGCCGGCACAGGAGGAGCCGCCAGTGATGGTGATCCCTGCGGAACCGGCGCTGCCGGAAGATCCTGTGGAGGAAGAGCCTGCCCCGGAGGAACCCTGGAGGCCGGTGGCGGAATCAGCGCCGGTGGATGACAGCTATTTTGACGATGTGGCTTTTGTGGGGGACTCCCGGACTGATGGCTTCCGGCTTTACAGCGGATTGAACCGAGGCACATATTTCTGCGTTACCGGAGAAACAGTGGCCTCCGCTACGGAACTGGAAAACTGGAAGGGCGAAAATGGGAAAAAGGTCTCTCTGGCAGAGGCCGTGGCCGCCGCAGACTGCGGAAAGATCTACCTGATGCTGGGCGTCAACGAACTGGGCTGGAAGGGGACGGACATCTTCCGGGGCCATGCGGAAAACCTGATTCGCCGACTGAAGGCGGACCATCCCGACGCGGAACTGGTGATCCAGTCTCTGCTGCCGGTCTCAACAGAGCAAGACGCCAAAGGCTCCTATGTCAATAACCAACGGATTCTGGCCTACAATCAGGTGTGGCGGGAGTTGGCAGAGGAAAACGGCTGCGCCTATGTAGATGTGGCGGAGGCCCTCACCGGAGAGGACGGCTGCCTGCCGGAGGAGTTGAGCTTCGATGGCGTTCATCTGAATCGGGCAGGCTGCCGGCTTTGGCTGGACTATCTCCGGACGCACAGCGTAGCGGAGGAAGCACCGAAGGAACCTGTGCCCGCGCAGACGGAACCAGAAGAAGCCGGTCCTGCACCTGCGCCGACGGAATCGGAGTGGCCGTGAACGCGCGGAGCTGAGACCGTTGGAACAATAAATGAAAACTGCCTGTACCGGGTTTTGAGAACCGGTACAGGCAGTTGTTTTTTATGGGAGAATATGTAGAAAGACGGACGGCTCACGCCGTCCGTCTCTCCGTGTAAGATAGAGAAAAGAGAGGGAAAATGAGATTGGTTGGGATTGCTTCTATGGCTTTATCATACGGTGTGAAAACGGAAAAGTCAACAGGTGGAGCCAATTCTTCATAAATTGTTCACAGAATAACAAAGCGAATAAATCTGTTCATAAAATATTCAAAAATACAGGTGAAGTATTGGGTTGACGAATGTTTTAGTGTATGCTAATATTTAGCATACTAAAAATTAGGACACTAAATGCAAAGGAGCTGATACCGATATGAAACCAGCCTGCGGACCGGATTTTTTGGGGCCTTTGTTAGGCCACGCGACCCATCTGGCACGGGAACGGATGGATGCCCGGTTATCCCGGTATGACATGACTCCCTCCCAGACCCATACGCTGCTGTATCTCAGCAGTCACGGCTACACCGCCCCCCAGCGGGATGTGGTGGAGCACCTGCGGGTGCGGCCCTCCACTGCCAACGGCATTTTGGACCGGATGGAGGAAAAGGGCCTGATCCGCCGCACGGCGGATGAAAATGACCAGCGGCAGAAGCAGGTCACGGCCACGGAGAAGGGCCGGGAACTGAACAGTCTGGTGCAGGCTGCCTTTCAGGAGGCGGAAGCGGTCATGGTCAAGGGGCTGCGGCTGGAGGAGACTGAGGCTCTGCGGCTGCTTTTGTACCGTGTCATCGAGAATTTAGAGGAGGACCGAACCACATGCTGAAAAAACTCGGGCCATACGCAAGGCCCTATTCCAAATGGATCGCGGTGGGCGTTCTGTGCAGCGCAGCCGAGGCTATTTTTGAACTGCTGATCCCGCTGGTGATGGCGGATATTGTGAATATCGGCATTAAAACGGCAAATCAGAATTACATTCTGCAAAAGGGCCTTCTCATGATGGGGATGGCTGTCATCTCCCTGTGCTTCGGACTGGGGGCTGCGGCATCTTCCTCCGTTGCCGGACAGGGTTTCGGCGCGGAGCTGCGGCGGGCGGAGTATGAGCACATTCAGGATTTTGCCTTTTCTAACATCGAGAAGTTCTCTACCGCGTCCCTTGTGACCCGGCTGACCAATGACGTCAACAATATGCAGATGACGCTGATGATGGGGATGCGGCTGCTGGTGCGGGCCCCGGTGATGCTGGTGGCGGCGCTGGTGCTGTCCATCCGGCTGAGCCGTGACCTGAGCAACGTATTTCTGGTGGTGATCCCCCTGCTGCTGATCGTCATCGTCCTGATTCTCACCAAAGCGGGGCCGCTGTTCCGCTCCCTCCAGGAGCGGACGGACGCCCTGAATCTGGTGGTGCAGGAAAACCTCACCGGCATCCGGGTGGTAAAGTCCTTCGTCCGGGAGGACTACGAGGAGGAGAAGTTCGCCAAGCGCAACGGTGATCTGAAGGAAAGCTCCATGCGGGCCTTCGGCATGGTGGTCATCAATATGCCTGTGATGATGCTGGTGGTTTACAGTACCATCATCGCCGTCATGTGGTTCGGCGGCAAAATGGTCTACGCCGGGACGCTGCCGGTGGGCGACCTGACCGCCTTCTTCACCTATATCACCCAGATCTTGATGTCCTTGATGATGGTTTCCATGATGTTCATGATGATGACCCGGTCCATCGCCTGCGCCAAGCGGATCGTGGAGGTTTTGGAGGAGCGGCCCGCCATCACCGACGACAGCGCCAAGGCGGACGCCGCCGTGAAGGACGGCAGCATCGACTTTGACCATGTGTTTTTCAAATACAGTGAAACCAGCCCGGAGTGGGTGCTGAAGGATGTGAACATCCACATTCCCAGCGGGGCTACGGTGGGCATTTTGGGGGGCACCGGCAGCGGCAAGACCAGCCTCATGAGCCTGATCCCCCGGCTGTACGAGGCGCAAGAAGGCACCGTCTCCGTAGGCGGACGGCCGGTGGCGGACTACACCATGGAGCATTTGCGGGAGTCCGTCAGCGTGGTGCTGCAAAAGAACACCCTGTTCTCCGGCACCATCCGGGAAAATCTGCTCTGGGGCGATCCCAACGCCACGGAGGACCAGCTTTGGACCGCCTGCCGCGCTGCCTGTGCCGACGAATTTCTGGAGCGGATGCCTGACGGTCTGGACACTGATCTGGGACAGGGGGGCGTCAATGTCTCCGGCGGACAAAAGCAGCGGCTGTGCATTGCCCGTGCTATTTTGAAAAAACCGAAGGTGCTGATTTTGGACGATTCCACCAGCGCTGTGGATACTGCCACGGATGCGAAGATCCGTCAGGCATTCCGGCAGGATCTGCCGGGAACCACCAAGCTCATCGTGGCCCAGCGGGTGACGTCCGTCATGGACGCCGACCTGATTCTGGTGATGGATGACGGCGCGGTGGCGGCCCAAGGCACCCACGAGGAACTGATGAAGACCTGCGAGATCTACCGTGAGGTCTACGAATCCCAGCAGGAAGGAGTGAGCATCGGTGGCTGAGAACAATACGAAACGCGGACCGGGCCACGACCCCGGCGGTCCCCGGGGCGGCTTCCGAAAGCCCAAGGATCTGCGGGGCACCCTAAGCAAGCTCATGGGCTATCTGGGGCAGTACAAGGCGCTGCTGGTGATCGTGGTGATCCTGCTGTTTATCAGCGCCGCCTGCTCCGTGGCAGGCTCCTATCTCATCAAGCCCCTGATCAATGATTATATTCTCCCCGGCGATTTTATCGGCCTTGCAAAAATGCTCTGTGTCATGGCGGGGGTCTATGTTGTGGGGGCAGTGTGCTCCTACGGTTATGCGCGGATCATGGTCCATGTGGCCCAGAACACCGTGGCAAAGCTCCGGGCGGACCTGTTCAACAAAATGCAGAAGCTGCCCCTGAAATTCTTCGATACTCACACCCACGGTGAGCTGATGAGCCGGTACACCAACGATATCGAAACGGTGTCCGAGGCTTTGAACAACAGCTTCGCAAGCCTCATTTCCTGCTCCCTGACCTTTGTGGGCACAGTCATGATGATGATCGTCCTCAGTCCCATCCTGACGGCCATCACCGCCGTGATGCTGGGGGTCATGCTGCTGGTGGTGAAAACCATCGGCGGCCGCAGCCGCCGGTACTTTGCCGCCCAGCAGAAGGCCATCGGCGCGGTGAACGGCTATATCGAGGAGATGATCGAGGGCCAGAAGGTCATCAAGGTCTTTAACCACGAGGCAGCGGCCAAGGCAGGCTTTACCGGGTTGAACGATACCTATCGGGACGCCGCCACCCGGGCGCAGGCCTACGCCGGGGCTATGATGCCCGCCATGGGAAACCTGAGCCACATCAACTATGCTATCACCTGCTGCATCGGCGGCCTGCTGGCCATCCGCACCGGCGATCTGGGCGGGCTCTCCGCCTTTTTGCAGTACACCAAGCAGGTGAGCCAGCCCATCACCCAGATCTCTCAGCAGGTGAACACCATCCTCTCCGCCGTGGCCGGCGCGGAGCGGGTCTTTGAGATCATGGAGGCGGAGCCGGAGGTGGATGACGGCAAGGTGACGCTGGAGCGGGTGAAGGAAAATCCGGACGGCACCATCACTGAGGCGGATTACGACACCGGCGCGTGGGCGTGGAAAAAGCCGGACGGCAGTCTGGTGCCCCTGCGGGGGGATGTGCGGTTCGACCATGTGGTGTTTGGTTACGATGACCGGAAGATCATCCTCCATGACATTTCCCTCTTTGCCAAGCCCGGTCAGAAGATCGCCTTTGTAGGCTCCACCGGCGCCGGAAAGACCACTATCACCAGCCTTATCAACCGGTTCTATGAGATCCAGTCCGGCACCATCACCTACGACGGCATCAATGTTCGGGACATTCAGAAAGACTCCCTGCGGCGGTCACTGGGCGTGGTCCTGCAGGATACCCACCTCTTTACCGGCACGGTGGCAGACAACATCCGCTATGGCCGTCTGGACGCCACCGACGAGGAGGTGGAGGCCGCGGCCCGGCTGGCGGGAGCGGACGGCTTCATCCGCCACCTGCCTGACGGTTATCAAACGGTCCTCACCAGTGAGGGCGGCAGCCTCAGCCAGGGCGAGCGGCAGCTTTTGAACATCGCCCGCGCCGCCTGCGCCAACCCGCCGGTGCTGATTTTGGACGAGGCCACCAGCTCCATCGACACCCGGACGGAAAAGCTCATCGAAAAGGGCATGGACCGGTTGATGGCGGGGCGCACCGTGTTCGTCATTGCTCACCGGCTCTCCACCGTCCGCAACTCCAAGGCCATTATGGTTCTGGAGCAGGGCAGCATCATCGAGCGGGGTGACCACGAGGATCTGCTGGCCCAGCACGGCCGCTACTACCAACTCTACACCGGTCAGGCTGAACTGGCGTAAAGAAAAGCACTGCCATATAGGAAAGTCCCTGCGTACATAGTACGCAGGGACTGAGGCTGTCGATAAAGTAGTAAATTCTCCGCGA
>OLSQ01002198.1_pt1 | contig 14587 bp, 7 predicted proteins | sample 1672561 | NCBI WGS metagenome assembly OLSQ01 (sample SAMEA3136699, study PRJEB25190) | human gut metagenome | biome: human gut; feature: human-associated habitat; material: faeces | place: Austria | collected 2013 | reverse complement strand
ATACGCTACAACAAGAAAAACTATGAGCGGCTTCTCAGCATCGTTCCCAGCCGCATTGCCCTGAGCTTACAGGCCCAATTCAAGGACATCCCACCGAAGCGCTTTAATTTCTGCATCTGAGCGCGGAGCCGGAACAGCTGGTATTCAAGAAGAAAAGACAGATTTTCCAGCAGCGGAAGCCATCAAAAAAGGAGACACAATAAAACAAAGAACCAGGAGGAAACGATATGAAAGCACGTTATCCATCATACATGAAGCACAGCCGTATCTGGAAGTTCATCCTTCTCGGACTCCTAATCGTAATATTGGTGCCCTTTGGTCTATTTGCCTATGGAAATTATATGACGACCTACTATAACAGGATGGATTATCCGTGGGATTATCCTAATACCGTCTGGCGCAGCGAGGAGCCGCGCGCGGAGATCTCAGTAGACAGCGATGAAACTGCGACACTGCATATGGAAGTGGATGGCGAAATGCAGCCGTTCGAGCTTGGCAAGGTGGGCGGCAGCGTAGATATATATACTGTTTCTGTGAGAGCCGATGGAAAGACATCACGGTCACTGGTGCTTGCTTGCGGTGTCGATACGGCATCTGAGGATGTTCTCCGATTGGAGGTCTCGAAAAAGTGGGATGAGCTGTACCATGGCGCATATAAATATATAACCTTCCGGCGGGTAGAAGACTGACGCTCCGATTCCGAATCAGAGTGAAGGAAAAGGCAGGTCGCCTTTGGCGAAAGCATTATTCTGGCTCAGCGCCGCGCAGAGGACAGAGTAATACCGCTTTGTGTTCATTACATCTGCGTTTTCTGGAAATGAGAAGAATTTTTACAGCTTGAAGGTGAAAGCCTGCGGGCCTCATGATCCGGACGGCTTTTCGCGGAAGGGAGAGAAGAATGGGCTATTGGGGCAGCGGACTTTATGCAAATGATACCGGAATGGATGTTCGGGACACCTATATGGATCTATTGCAGGATGGTATGGATGATGAAACAGCATGGAACACCATGCTGAAGAAATTTTCCGAATACATAAATACAGACGAGGAAGCATTGTTCTGGTACGCGGCTGCGGATACACAGTGGCGGCTCGGGCGGCTGCGTCCGGAGGTTCGGGATAAGGCCATGATGTGGCTGGCGCGGCAGGGCGGTCTGGAGCTTTGGGCGGACAGCACCAGCAAAGGAAAGGGCTGGATCAAAACCATGCAGACGCTTGAAAAGCGCCTGCAATCGCCCATGCCCGCATACAAGAAGGTAACGAAGCCAGTAGTTCCAGAGCAAGATCCGTGGGAATTGAATGACATATATGCTTTTCAGTTTCACTCTGAGTCTTCAAAATGGAATGGCACATATGGGAAATACGCTCTGCTTCAGAAAATAGGGACCCAAAGGATCACCTATTTCAATAAGTTGGGGATGGTCGTGCAGATTTTTGACAAGTATTTCGACGCGCTCCCGACTGTGGACGACATATGGAAATACCGCATCCTACCGTTCGATTTACCGAATAGGGCGGATATCTTTGAAGACTGGCGAACCTCTCGCGGGGCATTGGTCAAACACAGGCCGGTCCTGATGAATGCATTAATGGCGGCACATTCTGTTCGTGGCTATCCCAAGTCGTCGCTTATCTATATTGGAAATCAACCAGGGCCTGCGAACTATCGTCAAGATCCCTGGACTGTGACGTGGCGGGATTTTGAAAGAATCTTTTGCATGCAGCACATGCGATGGGATGGCTTGGCATATGATACGGTCGATGAAGGAATTTACGAATTTAATCCCAAAGCAGATCCAGAGCATTTTTGCCGCCATCTCCAGAAAATAGAGCAGAGAAAGCAGCAATGTAAAAGCTGCCTCGACCCTGGAAAATGCTGGCCTGAATTTCAGTCAAAATAGCGAGGCTATATAAGCGAAAACAGACATACTGTCGGCTGCATATACCAACATTTACAGGCCTAACACAGGGCCTGGGCAATTATTTGCTTGTGGATATAATGAGGCGTAAGACGTAGTTTATAGAGTAACTTTGTAAAAATAATGGCGGGGAGTGCGTATTTGCACTCCCCGCCATTGTCGTCAATCGCGGATTTCAATCATGCCATAACTTATCCGTTTTCACACACTGTGCGAGCTCGTATCCCGGTGATGCGCTTGTCCGGAGCATGTAAAAATTCCCGCTGGAATATCCAGCGGGAATTTTTTTGCGTAATTTGCTGTTCAGGCTGTGTGCTTACTTTGCGACCTTGGTCAGGTAGGTGTAGAGCGCCATTGCAACCTCAGCACGCGTTGCGTTCTGCGTTGCGTTCTTGGCCTGTGCGGAGGTCAGGATGCCCTCTGCAACAGCCCATTCGACGTTCTTCTTTGCCCAGTTGGACACGACCGCGTCTGCGTCCAGCTTGCCGTCGGCTGCAACGATCTCGATGCCGTTGTACTCAGCGTAGCGGCTGATGAACGCTGCCAGCTGCTCGCGGGTCACAGGCTCGTCCGGCTTGAACGTGCCGTCCGTGAAGCCCTTGACGATGTTGTTCGCTGCTGCCCATTCGACGGCCTCGGTGTAGTAGCGGCCTGCCGCCACATCCTTGAAGCTGCCGCTCGTGCTGACAGCGGGCTTGCCCTGTGCTCTGTACAGGATCGTCACGACCATCGCACGGGTCAGTTCTGCGTTCGGGCTGAACAGGGTGTCCGTGGTGCCGTTCATGATACCGTTGTTGTACAGGTAGTCAACCGCGTCATAGTAACGATCGTTCTTGCTCACGTCGATGAACGGGAACTTCGTATCGTTCTTGCCGGGCTTGGTCGGGGTCGTCGGCTTGGTCGGCTTCGTGTTCTCGGACTCGCCAAGAACCTTACCGCAGTTCTCGCAGACGTACTTGCCGGTCTGCGCGTTCTTGCGGAAGTTGTGGCCGGTCGCAGGCAGGGTTCTCGTCTTGGTGTCGGTGTAGGTCTTGCCCTCGAAGGTGACGGTCGCCGTATAGGTGCAGACGCCATCCTCGGTGCAGGTAGCGGGCTTCGTGACCTCACTGGTGATCGTCGCATTCACGACCTGCGTGTGGGTAGCATCATACTCACAGGTGAAGGTCGCAGTCGCGCTTTCAACGCCAGTCCAGCTCCAAACCGGCTCGCCGTACTTGTGCTCGACCTCGTCCTCGATCTTGATGACCTTCTCGTCACCCTCGACCGGGGAAACTTCGTTGCGCTCAAGTGCCTTGACGGTGATCTCGGTGTTGACGTAGTCGCCGTAGCTGAACGTCAGGGTCGCAAGCGTGGTGTTCGCAGCAACTGCTTCCTCAGCAGCAAATGCAAACGTGATCTTGCCGTTCGTCTCATCGACGTTGAAGCTCTTGTACGCCTGGCTGGAGGTCTTGCTGGTAAGGGTGACCTTGGCCGGATCGTACTCGACAACGTACTTACCGTTGGTAACAGCAACGTCGTCGCTGATGGTGACGGTCAGAACGTGGTTCGCAGCATCGCCGGTGGAAGGCTTGATGGACTGCGGACGCTCGGTCTGCTTGACCTTGAGTGCGTTCAGCGTGCCGCTGGTCTTGTTGACCGTGGCCTTGACCATCGAGACTACCTCAGCCTTCTCGGAGGTCTTCTCAACGGGCTTGACATTGCTGCTCATGGAGACATTTTCGCTCGAAAGCAAATCTCTGCGCTCAGAGCCCTTCTCGGCCTCGACATTGTTCGCCGCGCGGGCAACAGACATGGTTTCCGCGTTGCGGAGCAGGTTCTTAGCCGCATCGCCGGAGGCCGTCTCCGTGGTGTACAGGGAGGAGATGTTGGTTGCATCTGCGAGGCTGCCGACCTTGCCTGCCACGATGTTCTCACCAGCGAGGTTTGCGTAGTAGAACGAGCCGGAGGTCGCGTCTGCGATCAGCAGGCCATAGCTGTTCTCACCCAGTTCAACAAACTCAGCGGACAGAGCCATGGGATCCTGGAAGGTGATGCCGATGTTGCCGACCACGCCGCGGATCAGGATTGCGCTGACTTCTTCGCCCTTGGCAGCATTCACGTCCCAACTCGGAACAGTGATGTACTGATAGACCGTGCCATCGGTGCTCAGGACATAGTAGACATGGCAGGTCGTACCGGCGTCGCACTCGGTGATCGGGTCGTCGCCCAGCATATTGTTGACCACATCCACAGTGATGTCGCCGACATAGTCAATGGCTGCGAGGTTGGCATAGCTGCTGCTTCCGGGCCAGCCGGAGATGCTGCCGCCCTCGAAGTCGAGCAGTTCATACAGGCCGTCGGTGTTGGTGATGTAGATCGGGCTGCCGAAGGTGGTGGCCTCATGGACGTTACCGTTCTCGGTCAGCTTGAAGGAGACCTCGGGGCTGACCGTGAGATCGCGGATCGCATAGTCGGTGGAGCATCCGCTGCCCTTCGTCTCTGCGAACGTCGTCGCATCGATCTTGTAGATGTTGCCGGCCTCGCTCTTGACGTCGGTGCCCCACAGGGAGCCGAGCGCATAGCCGCCGCCGTACATCGTGGTCTCGGCATCGCCGAGCTTCGTGGTGGACATGTTGCTCAGATCAACGGTGACCCAGGACGTGCCTTCGGCGGTCTCGACCTGTGCATTGACCTTCGTGTTGATGCTCATGAGCGGCTTAACAGTCACTGCAACATCCTGAGAGACGTGCTGGCCAGCCTTGTTGGTGGCAACCGTCGTTGCGGTGATGGTTGCGGTGCCTTCGGCAACGCCGGTGATGACGCCGTTTTCGACCTTCGCAACGGCATTGTCGGAGGAGGTCCAGGTCACGTCCTTGGTGGAGCCGAGGATGACCTTGGCATCGACCGTCACGCTGTCGCCAACGTAGATGGTTTCTTCGTTCGTGCTGAGCTTGAGGGTCAGGTCAGTCGCTCTCTGGTACTGATACAGGGAGACAACGGGCCAGACCTTTTCGCCGAAGTCGCCGATCTCAGCCGGGATCAGCTCAGCGGGATCGATGGCATAGAGCTTCGCAAACTCGCCATCGGAGTAATGGGAAACCAGGAGGTAGCCGGTCTGCTGATCATAGATCATGGAAGCATACGGACCGCCGGTGACTGCGGAGACATTGGTCAGCTCCAGACCGGAGAATCCAACAAACTCCATGTTGAGGCCGTAGTTTTTGCCGCCGTCGTTGCTGTAGATGGTGAACTTATAAAGCGCACCGCTCTCGGTCATGACATAGTAGAAGTTTGCCGGGCACTCCACCGTGACGATCGAGAAGGAGCCAAGGTCGAAGTACTCGTCGAGGTACGTGCCGCTGTCGATATAGGCAATGGTCGCAAGCGGGTCGCCCGCGATATCCGACTTAGAGAGGTCGAATCTGGTGAGCGTTCCTTCAGCCAGATCGAGCAACTCGACGTTGGTACCGTTGTTGCAGAGTGCAACCATTTTGCCAAAGCAGCCGTCCACAACGGGGCCTTGTGCTGCATCGGACCAGATCCAGGAGGAAGCGATCTCGCCGTAGGGCGTAACCTCGAACGTGTCAGGATCGACACCGAACGTGTTTTCACCATCGTGGAGCAGGATCTCGCCCTCGTGGAGCGCACCTGCGATGTAGTTGGAGGCAGCATCCTCGCTTGCCTTCGTCCACTTGGTGGTGTCCTTCGTGCTGAAATCAGACCAGTAAGCCTTGCTGTCGGTGTTGTAGATCAGGCCGCTTGCCTTGATCTCGGGCAGTTCCTTAACCGTAACTTCGCAGGTCGCGGACATGGTGGGATCGGCAACGGAGGTCGCCGTGATGGTTGCCTTGCCGACCTTCAGCGTCTTGATCTCGCCGTTGTCAACGGAGACCGTGGAAGCATCGGAGCTCTGCCAGGTAACGCTCTTGTTTGCAGCCAGCCACGGATAGACGTTTGCCTGCAGGGTGATGGTCGAGCCCTTGAGCAGCGTGATCTCAGAGGGAAGCATCTCGACGCCGGTTACCTTTGCATCCTGGGGAAGCGTGATCGTGTTGGCAGGAACAACGAACAGGCCGACAACGTGATCACTGAAGAGGCTGCTGGCGCTGTTGGCCAGCGTTCCGGTGTTAGTTGCCGGATCAACGATCCAGAGCTTGTTGTCCGAGTCACTGCCGCTCTTAAGACCATAGGAACCGGTAAGATACAGCTTGCCGCTGGCCTGATCGTAGGTCATCGATGCGTAGCTGTAGACCCACGCGCCGCTGGCATTGAGGCCCTCGCCGGTCAGCGCCAGTGCGCCGTCCTTGATGTCATCCGTCGTCCACTTATAGAGCTTGAGAATTGAACTGGAGGCATTGTTGACGCCGTAGAAGTTGCCGTCGGCATCGACTGCCATCGTGCGCAGCACGTCCCACGCGGAGGCGCCGCCGGTCGTGATGTCAGCGACCTTTGTCAGCGTACCGTTTACAAGATCCAGCGTGTAGAGCTTGTTGACCTCCGCGCCGTTGTTTGCGAGGGCGCCGCGGTTGATGTCGTCGATGTGGTTGGTCAGAACGTACATGGTCTTGTCCTTCATGCTGAAGGCCATATCCGCGACCATTTCCTTCTCGTCAAAGTTGGTGAAGCTGGTCAGCTTCTGGGCACTGTCGATTTCATCGAGCGGTGCGGCATAGATGCCGTCAGCGGTGGCGAAGAAGACATACTTGCCGGCATATTCCGCTGCGTAGACGTCATAATTGACCTCTGCGTAGTCCGCCATACCGGCTGTGCCGCTGAGGGTTTCCGGATCGATCTCGACCCAGCGCGGGCCGTTGCCGCGCTTCGTGCCGGAGGTGAAGCCGAACATTCTGCCCGTGAAGTCCTCGGGCGTGCCGCCGTATTTGATCTTGTAGCTGACTTCGTTGCCCGCGTAGTCAGCGACCGTAACGGTGACATATTCGCCGGCTGCGTCGGTCAGCGGGAATACCAGACCGCATTTCTCGCCAGCCTGATCCTGAGACGGAACAGCAGCCATCTGCGTGCCATCGATCGTCAGGATCTTCTTGCCGCTTGCATTGTAGAGGCCCACGAAAGCGATGTACTGGTTGTCCTTAGCGACAACGGTCAGCTCACCGGTCATCAAGTCCTTCTCAACGTCGAGCAGCTCAGGAGCCGTATTATCGACCGTGTAGGTGTTGGCGAAGTAAGCGCCATCGCCCAGCACGCCGGAGGTGATCAGCTTTTCGACCGCATTCTTATCCAGTGCGGCGCCGTCCTCGTAATACTCGGGGATCAGAGCGACGCCTGCGGTGATCTTATCGCCTTCCTTGAGGCCAAGGGATGCGATCTTCTGGTTGGCCGTCAGGCTGGCTGCCTTGTTCTGCCATGTGGCGCCATTGGTGTAATAGTAAGCGCCGAAGAACTGATTCGTAACGCCGCCCATGTAAAGGATCTCGTTCGTGGCCTCATTCTTGACGAAGTAGACCGCGGCCGCAGCGTTGCGGATCACGCTCATCGCGTACTTTGCGAGGGTGCTGCCGGAGTTAATGGCGGCACGATCGTAGGGGATCTCGTCCTCGATCACATACGGGTTGACCGTATAAATGGTCTCGTTCTTCTCGCCCGGATACTTGATCGTGTTGTAGTTGGTGTACGAGGACAGGCCCAGATAGGTGGGACGGGTGTCGCCGTACAGCTGCTCAACCAGCGTGGAGGTATCGAGCATGGAAGCATCGGACCAGTTGCCGTAGAAGCCGAGCATCGGGATGGAGTGTACGGGGAGCATTGCGCCGTCGTCGGTGTTGTTGGTGCCAACATAGACGTAGCCCTCGACATACGCGCCATTGGTGTAATACTGGTCAAGGTAAGCCTTGGTCTCAGCCGTCAGCTTGACGGTGACCTTGACGTTGACAGGCGTTCCGACCGGGACCTGCACGGCATCCGTCTTCATCTGAGAGAGGAAGAGGTATGCGTCGTAGGAATTGACCTTGCCGTCCTTGTTGATATCGGCGGCCGTCAGGTCATAGGTGGAGCCGTCGTTCGCGCCGGTGGTGTAGTCCAGGATCGCCTGGGCATCCGCCGCGTCGGTCTTGCCGTCCTTGTTGACGTCGCATTTATAACCAGCCGTGGGAACGAAGGTCTTGCCGTCCACATCATAGGTCACGTCGGCTGCCAGAGGAGCAGTCAGGGTGTCCATGAAGACGGCGGAATCACCGGCCGCGTTGTATGCACTCTGGAAAATATCCTGCGTGAACACGTCTGCGGAGAAGGTGTACTCCTGCACGGTGCCGGAGAGGTTGTTGATGGAGAACTCGAAGGTGTATTCGCCGGTATGCTCGGGGTCGTCGCCGAATTCGGCCTTGACCTTGCCGTCAGCGGCAGTACCGCTCAGGTTGTCCTTCATCAGGATATAGCTCGCCGCGCTGACAGCGTTGCCGACATTCGCAAGGCCGGCGCCCTGATTCATAACAGAATAGATGTATTCGCCAGCATTGTCGTCGTAGCCCTTGAGCGGCGTTGCGGTGGACATCAGCAGGCTGTTGGTCAGCGCGCGGGCGTCCAGACCGGTCTTTTCGTCGAGCTTGTTCTCACGGATGTACTGGCCCATCACAGCCGCCATACCGGCGACCTGCGGGGAGGCCATGGAGGTACCGGACATCGTCTCATAAGCGGTGTGGCTGGTATGAGCGCCTTCGCCGTTATGCGCGCCGTTGACGGAGTAGATGCTGCCGCCAGGAGCGGTGATCTCCGGCTTGAGCTCCAGAGAGCCCGGAACACCCCAGGAGCTGAAGGAGCTCATGGTGTAATGATCGGAGCCATAGAGCACAGAGCTGATGCCCTTGTTGATGGTCATGGAGCCGGTCGCATACGACTCATCCTCAGCCTTTGTGGAGGCGTCCCAGATCGCCAGGCCGTCAGCCATCGTGATGGAGACGCACGGAGCGGTCTTGGTATAGTCGGACAGGTCCATGTTGATAACGCCGGCTGCGTTGTTGTAAACGACGGTTGCGATCGCGCCTGCGTTGACCGCGTTCTCGCCCTTCACATAGAAGGAGATGCCGCCGCGCTGCACGAACACGACCTTACCGGTCACGTCGATGCCTTCATAGTCTTCGGCATTGCCGGCGACGCCTGCGGGCAGGATGACATAGTCATGCGTACCGGCCAGCGTTTCCAGCTTGGCGTTGGAATAATCGGTCTCGTTCCAGAACACGTTCACGTCACCAGCGGTGAAGTAGCTGCCGGTGAAGCCGTCGTTGTCAACGGAAGCCACCGCCAGAGAGTTGGTGAAGGATCCGGGAGAGCCGTCCATCTGCATGGAGACATCGTCCGCATACAGGTAGCCGAGCTGTGCGTTCTCAGCCCAGTAGCCGGAGTTGCCGGCGGACATGCTGACAACGGTGCCGCAGTTGGCGAGGCTCGCCATGATCTCGGCATAGTCATTGTTGACACGGCTGAAGCCGGGACTGCCGGAGCCGAGGGACAGGTTCACGGAGTCGCAGCCGAGCATGACAGCGTCCTCGATAGCGACCATATAGTCGGAATCATATGCGCCGCCGCGCGCGCCAAAGACCTTCATGACAACGAGCTGTGCGTCCGGAGCAACGCCCTGCACCTTCACGGTGTCCAGTGCGCTTGCGAACGTGCCGTCAGCCTGCTGGATATAGGCGTTGGCCGCCGCGATGCCTGCAACATGGGAGCCATGCTCGCTTCCCGTGTCATGCATATGGTCGATGGTGTAGTTCTTGTCGATGTAGTTGTAAGCAAACGGGATCTTGGCATTGACATAGGCCTTGTCCGCGCTGATCTTGCCGTTGGCAGCGTTCAGCTGCGACAGAACATCAGCGGTCAGGTCGGCCTTCGTCAGAATGCCCGCTTCCTTCTTGTACTCGTCAACGCTCATGCCCTTGAGACCGGCAATGTGCGCGATGGAGTACTCATAGCCAGCAGCCGAGAAGGACTGCTGCTCGTAATCGATACCCGTATCGATCACGGCGATCTTGCTGCCAGCGCCGGTGTAGCCTGCTGCCCAAGCAGTGCTGGAGCCGATCTGCGCAGAAGAGGTAGCCATGTTCGGATCATTGGTCTCGTTCTTGTCGACCACCATGGGTTCGTAGCGGTTTTCAACGAAAACCTTCTTGACGCCCTGAACCTTTGCGATCTCTTCGATTTGCTCGTAGCGGACGTTTGCCGAAATGATGTTGCCGGCAAAGGTCAGGTTCCAAACAACGTCGATGCTGTCCTTCAGAGCTGCGTCGATTTTCTGGACCATGCTGTTCTGCTTGCCCTTCAGGTTGTCACGGTAAGCGACGGCTGCGGAGCTCAGATCAGTAGACCCAAACTTTTCGACAGTGGAGGCATCTTCCAGCACGATGGAGACACGAACGGTTTCGCCCTCCGCGTACTGCGTGTCCCTGCTGCCGTCAACGCTTTCTTTGTCCAGTGCGGACTCCAGAAGCTTTTCGGAAACAGGATCGTCCAGCTTTTCAAACTCCAGGCTTGCAGTCTGGCTGCTTCCTGCGGCGAACGACGGAACAACAAGTCCGACGCACATCGCAAGGACGAGGAGCATGGAAAGAAGACGGATCGGGAGATGTTTCTTCATATTCTTTCCTTCTTTCAAAAGACTTTTACCATGCGTGGGCAGGCATGGCTTGTTCCCGCCGCAGAGCATCTCTCTCCTTGCCGGGATATTACCGCCCAAACTGATAGGTTATCGTTTTTCACACCGATACCTACAGTTCTAAGCGTGAATATTTTACCAAGGAAGTAAAACCTATGTCAACTATTTACTTCGCTAAAAAATTAACAAAAATGATGTGCGGTAGATTCACACAATTCATAGTATTTATCCAGTTTGCCAGCTTGGAATGTTGGTTTTATCCACGCACGACGTGCATTTTGGTATTTGTTTTTGCATCTGCTCCGTCAAAATAATATGCGGTACGCAATAATCCTATCGATTAATATACAGATACTTGCCAAAAACAGCCGTTTTTCAGCAGAATATAAACTTTTTTCTGGCGCACCAAACTTTTTTCAGGCCTCAAAATGCAAGTTTCCGTTTTGTGTCCTGCATTTCCTGCTTTCCTCACAAGCACACGCCGCCGCACGCCGTGCGGTCGAAAACCGTCGAATATGCATTCGTGAATTTGCCGAAAGGCGGATACGCAGAAATAGCGGCGGCTTCGGGACCAGAACCGTCTCCGAAGCCGCTCTTCATGATATTCCCCTGCTGGGAAGCGCATTTTTTGTGTGCGTTCCGGCGTTGCGTCTCAACCGAGCGTTTCCCGCTCAACGCGGAGAAATTCCTCTACCGCCGACGGCATTCCCGCAAGGAACGGGACCTTGCTGGCAAAATTCAGCGCGCCCTTTCCGTCGCCGCGGACAAAGCGTGCGCCGGTCTCCTGTAAAAGCGCCGCCGCGCCTGCATAATCCCACACGCTGAGCTGCGGAGAGTAATATGCCGAGCAGCGCCCCGCAGCCACATAGCAGATCGAGAGCGAGGCCGTTCCCGGCTCACGCAGATCCATCGTATGGTCGGAGATCGCCCGTGCCAGCCGGAAGGCGTCGTCGCGCAGCTCCGGGCGATAGGGCGCCGTCCCGAAGATCACGACGCTGGAGGAAAGCGGGCCGTCCTGCGGCTGAAGGCGCGTGTCGTTGAGATAGGCGCCCCTGCCCTTTTCCGCCCAGAACATTTCGCCCCGATAGGGGTTATAGACCACGCCGCCCACGATCTCGCCGTCGAGCACAACGCCGACAGAGATCGCGCTGTACTGGAAGCGGCAGATAAAATTTGTCGTGCCGTCGATGGGGTCGATGATGAAGGTCAGCCCGCGCGCTACCGGATTTTCGTCGCAGCCGGCCTCCTCTCCGATAAAGTGGCAGCCCTCAAACGTCTCTGACAGGCGTTTCATCAGGAATTTCTGCACTTCCAGATCATATTTCGTGACGTAATTGGCCGTTCCCTCTTTAGCCATGGTATTTTCCGCAATATCGCCCGCGCGCTTGATGATCTCGCTTGCCTCATGCACGATCTGCTTTACCTGTTCGATCATGTCTCTCCCTGCTTTCATATGGTGTTGAGAATGTGTCCCGGCGAGAGGCGGTACCCGCTCTTGAAGTCCTGCGGGTTGACGCCAACGATCCTGCGGAACACGGTGCTGAAATATTTTGTGTCCTGATAGCCGCACCTTGCGGCAGCCTCATAGATTTTGATATCCGGATCCTCGGTCAGCAGGCGTACCGCCCGCTTCATCCGGAAAAGCGTCAGATATTCCTGAAACATCGGCCCGCCGCTGCTTTTGAAGAGCTTTCCGAGATAGCTGTCGCTGATCTTCAGCTCACTCGCCACATGGCGGAGCGTGATCTGCTCGTCGCAGTGCTCCTCCATCCACGCGCAGGCACGCTGCAAATAGCGTTCTGCGGTGGTGTTGCCTTCGTTGTAGACCAGCGCCGGCTGCGCTCCGGCGCGCTTCTGCTCCAGACTCCGGATGGCGCTCTCGAGTACGGTGCGCAGCTCTTCCTCGTCCAACGGCTTGAGAATATAGCCCTTGACGCCGAGAAACACCGCTTTTTTTGCATATTCAAACTGATCGTAGCCGGAGAGGATGATGAACTCGCAGCCGCAGCGTCCCTTCATCCGCTCGATCAGCTCCAGCCCGGAGCCGCCGGGCATATTGATGTCGGTGATCACGATGTCTGGCCGCAGCTCTACGATCAGCCGCTCCGCCTCTTCGGCGTTGTAGGCCTTTCCCGCCACGGTGCAGCCGTAGCGCGCCCACGGTGTGGCCATGCACAGCCCCTCGAGGATCAGCGGTTCATCCTCCACCAGAAGCACCCGATACATCATCATCCTCCTTCCTTTTTTCTGTTTCCGGCTGCGGCAGGACCGTCAGCCATACCTTCGTGCCTTCGCCGAGCTTGCTCTCGATGCGCAGGCCGCAGCGCTCGTCTCCATAGAGCTGCGCACGCTGCTGCACGTTGCTCAAGCCGATATTGTACATTCCCTGCGACTTGAGCTGGCGTACATGCTCAAGCCGCTCCTCACTCAGGCCAACGCCGTTGTCCTCCACCAGAAAAACGAGATAGCCGTCCTCCCGGCGGGAGCTGATGCGGATCCTTCCGACGCCCGGCTTCCCTTCCAGTCCGTGGACCAGCGCGTTTTCCACCAGCGGCTGGATCAGGAGCTTGGGGATGCGCTCCTCTTCAAGCGACTCGTCCAGCTGCATCTCGACCTGAAGCCGTTCGGCGTAGCGCAGCTTCTGAATATCGATGTATGCGCGCACCATATCCATTTCCGTGCGCACGCAGACCATGTCGTCGCGGTTATTGAGGATGCTGCGCAGGAGCTTTCCGAAGTTGACCGTCACCTGCACCACGACATCGTTTTTCCCAAGCCTGGCGCACCATCCGATCAGGTCAAGCACATTATAGATGAAATGCGGATTGACCTGAAGCGAGAGCGCCTGCGCTTCTGCGACGCGGAGGCTCTCCTGCTCCTGCTGAACGTGCCCCACCAGCTGTTCGATCTGCTCCGTCATAAGGTTGAAATCCGCCTCAAGCTGGCCCATTTCATCGCTGCGCTGCACCGGCACGCGCGTACCCAGCTCGCCGTTTCGGAATTTCTCCATAGACGCACGCAGCTGATGCACCGGCCGGCTGATCGTCTGCGCAACGCGCCACGCAACCAGCACGCTGACGAGCGCTGCCGTCGCCAGTCCCAGCAGCAGTGCGCCGAGCAGGCTGCTGCGGAAATTCAGGATCTGCATTTTCGGCAGCTCGACCAGAATCAGCCCCCGCAGCAGGTCGCTGCGGCAGTAAGCATACGCTCCGCCCCAGAGCGTCCCGCTGCGGCTGCCGCTCCATGCCTGTTCGGTGCTTTTTCCGTTCGGCAGTTTTCCGAGGCCCTCCGCCTCCGCTCCTGCCGAGCTGTAAATCACGGTATCATACGGGTTGAGCAGCAGCGTTTCCGACGCATAGCCCGTCGATGGCATATGATAAAGCGCCGCCAGCGTTGTGCGCGGAGCCTCCAGCAGCACATAGCCGAGCTTCTGCCCGTCAGCACCGCAGACAACCTTCGCCAGTGCGAGGCGCGTCGTATCCTCCAACACGGCGTCCTTCGCCGTCAGATGGACGGCCACGCCGTCCGTCTCATTAGCCTGCCGGAACACGCTCCAATTGAGCGAGTCCGTCTCGCCGGGGGCCAGCGAGGAGGAGCCTGTACTCAGAACATCGCCGGTTTTCAGGCTGATAACGGAGATCGCCGCCTCTTCCGTAAAATCATTTTTGTAGCCGTACATCTGCCGCAGCAGCGAAAGCCCGCCGTCCTCCGGCGGCGACTGCGTGAGCCACTGTCTCGTCAACCTCCCGGCGGCAAGCTCGTCCACTGCCGTGCTGTAATCCATGAGCGCCGATTCCAGCCCGCCGCAGATCTCCGCTGCCGTTGTCTGGCCGCGCGAAGAAAGGCTGCTCAGATAGAGCGTACCATAGGAGGTATAGATCACGGCCGCAAAAACGACCAGCGCCGCAATGATCGACAGCAAAACCATCCAGAGCAGCCGCACAAAATAGCCGCTGTGCAGCATCTGCTTCCATTTCCGAAGCATTTTCTCGCCTCCCTCCGGTCTCAAGATACAAAAAACGCGCGCAAAAAGCAATCGGAAAATCCGCCGCAGCCAAAACAAACGGCAGCGGCGGCATCCTGCAGCC
>OLSQ01002197.1_pt1 | contig 14588 bp, 15 predicted proteins | sample 1672561 | NCBI WGS metagenome assembly OLSQ01 (sample SAMEA3136699, study PRJEB25190) | human gut metagenome | biome: human gut; feature: human-associated habitat; material: faeces | place: Austria | collected 2013 | reverse complement strand
TCATGCAGGGGGTCTTGACCTTGATGGTCATGTAGCCGTCCTCCAGCATGCGCTTGACGGTCAGGGTGTCGCCGTCCTTGGTGATCTCGCCGGCATAGGTGACCTGGGGCAGATGCAGCTTCTCAGCGATCTGGGGACCCACCTGTGCGGTATCACCGTCGATGGCCTGACGGCCAGCCAGGATGATGTCGTCCTTCTCGATGCCGTAGGTATCGATAGCGGCAGCGATGATCTGGGAGGTAGCGTAGGTATCGGAACCGCCGAACTCACGGGCGGTGACCAGAACACCCTCGTCCACGCCCATGGCCATCAGCTCACGCAGCATACCCTCTGCGGGAGGAGGACCCATGGTGAACGCCACGACCTTGCAGCCCAGCTCGTCCTTCAGGGACAGGGCGGCCTCGACGGCGTTCAGGTCATCGGGGTTGATGATGGTCTGCATGGACGCACGGTCCAGAGTGCCATCGGGATTGACGGCCACCTTACCGGAGGTATCGGGGACCTGCTTTACAGTAACAAGAATCTTCATTGTCTCTTCCCTCCTCTTACAGACCCATGTTGGCGGAGATCACAATACGCTGCACCTCGGAGGTGCCCTCGTAAATTTCCGTGATCTTGGCATCCCGCATCATACGCTCTACCGGGTAATCCTTGGTGTAGCCGTAGCCGCCGAACAGCTGCACCACCTTGATGGTGGTCTTCATGGCGTGCTCGGAGGTGAACAGCTTGGCCATGGCGGCCAGCTTGGTGTAGCGCTTGCCCTCGCCCTTGGCTACGGCGGCCTGATACGTCAGCAGGCGGCCCGCCTCGCAGCCCAGCTCCATATCGGCCAGGGTGAACTGGGTGTTCTGGAACTTGCTGATGGGCTTGCCGAACTGGACGCGGCCCTTGGTGTAGTTGATGGCCTCGGCCAGCGCGCCCTCGGCGATGCCCAGGGACTGGGCGGCGATGCCGATACGGCCGCCGTCCAGCGTGGCCATGGCGATGGAGAAGCCCTTGCCCTCCACACCCAGCAGGTTCTCCTTGGGGACGATGCAGTCCTGGAACACGATCTCGGCGGTGGGGCTGCCGTGCAGGCCCAGCTTTTCCTCGTGCTTGCCCACAGAGAAGCCAGGGAAGCTGCTCTCCACGATGAAGGCGGAGATGCCCTTGGTGCCGCGGGTCTTGTCGGTCATGGCAAACACCACGAACACATCGGCCACGTAGCCGTTGGTGATGAAAATTTTGCTGCCGTTCATCACATAGTGGTCGCCCTCCAGTTTCGCCTCGGTCTGACCCTTGGAGGCGTCGGAACCGGCGTTGGGCTCGGTGAGGGCGAAAGCGCCCACATGGTGGCCCTTGGTCAGCATGGGCAGATACTTGGCCTTCTGCTCAGGGGTGCCGTAGTTCATGATGGGGTCGCAGCACAGGCCGTTGTGGGTGGCCACGATGTCGCCGGTGGAGGCGCACTGCTTGGAGAGCTCCTCAATGCAGATGGCGCTGGCCAGAGGATCAGCGCCTGCGCCGCCGTACTCCTTGGGCACGCACATACCCATGACGCCCAGATTGAACAGCTTCTCGATGTTCTCGCGGGGGTACTCGCAGGTGCGGTCGGTCTCCGCCGCGATAGGCTTGACTTCCTTTTCCGTAAACTCCGCCATCATCTTGCGGATCAGCTGATGTTCACGACTCAAATTGAAATCCATGTTGTTTCTCCTATATTTTTACTCTGTTTCGGAACGGTTCTTATAAGGGCATCCAGCTGCCGCTGGCGGTGGCCAGCAGCTTGCCGGTGGCGGCATCGGTCAGCTCCGCCCGCTGGCGGATAAGGCTGCGCCCCGCCTTGACGATGAACACCGTCAGGTGCAGCTCCATGCCGAAATCCACACCCCGCAGGAAGGATACGGTCATGTCCGTGGTGGTGGCCTCGTTGTCTCCGGCGGTGAAGTTGGCCACCACGCCGAAGGCCGTATCGAACATCCCGGCGATAGCGCCGCCGTGGATGCCGCCCTTCTCGTTGATCTGCCAGTCCTGGGTGGGGAAGGCGTAGGTGACAGTCTGCGCCTCGTAATCGCAGTCCACCAGACGCGCCCGCATTTTCTCGTCAAAGCCGCCGTCGTGCAGGTTCAGATAGTGCTCGGACTTCTCCCGCACCAGCTGGAGCCACGCTTGCTTCTTATCCATGCCGCCCTCTCACTTCTGGATACCGGCAATGTTCTTTGCCAGCTTTTTCTTCTCCTGAATATTCCCCTGACGGGCGATCATGATGCGCTGCGCCTGGGGAGAGCCTGCGCCGTGCATGGACTCCGTGCGGTAGCCCACAGCGGCAGCACCCAGACACATATTTTCCAGGAAGCGCATGATCCGCTGGCGATCCTCCGTGCTGACGCCCTCGCGGGCGGCGAAGTACTTGTTGCAGATCTCGCCGATGGTCTCGCCGTTGTTGCCCACCACGGTGTCGGACTTGAAGTCCGTCTCGCTGGGCATGGTGACCATCAGGCCGCCCGCGATGTCCTCGGCCAGACGCACGATCTCGTAGGGGAAGCGGGTCACGTTCTGCTTGCAGACATTGGCCAGCAGCAGGTCGATCTGATAGTTGCCCGCCTTGGTGGGGCAGCCCTCGCAGGAGCAGGCGATGCCGCAGGAGTACAGGGTCTCGTTGAGATGGGTCATCTCGATGAGCTTGTCCTTGACAGCGCTGGCCTTCTCCACGCCGTTGTACTCGGCAGCCAGCGCCGCCGCGCCGATGACCACGTCGCCCACGCCCACCTTGCAGCCGCCGTAGCTCTGGCGGTGATAACCGGCGAAGCGCTCCACGATGGTGCCGGCGAACTCATATTCGCCGTTGAGGAAGATGTACTCGTTGGGGATAAAGACGTGATCCAGAACCACCAGAGCTTCCTGTCCGCCGAACTTGGCGTTGCCCACGTCGATGCAGCCCTCCTCCATCTTGCGGGTGTCGCAGGACTGGCGGCCGTAGATCATGTACAGGCCCTCGGCGTCGGTGGGGCAGGCGAAGGACACGGCGTAGTCCTTATCCGCCTCGCCCATGGCGATGGTGGGCATAAAGATATGCCAGTGGCTGTTGATGGAGCCGGTCTGGTGGCATTTCGCGCCGCAGACCACGATGCCGTCATCGCGGCGCTCCACCACATGGACGTACATATCCGGGTCGGCCTGGTCGTGAGGGGCCTTGGAGCGGTCACCCTTGGGGTCGGTCATGGCGCCGTCCACCGTCAGGTCGTTGTCCTGAACATACACCAGGAACTTTTTGAAGTTCTCGTGATAGTGGGTGCCGTACTTCTCGTCGATCTCATAGGTGGAGGAGAACACGGCGTTGAAGGCGTCCATACCCACGCAGCGCTGGAAGCAGGAGGCGGTTTTCTGGCCCAGCAGACGCTGCATCTTCACCTTTTTCACCAGATCGTCGGCGGACTGATGGAGATGGGTAAAGCGGTTAATTTTGTGGCCGGTCAGGCTGGAGGTGGCGGTCATGAGCTCTTCATACTGGGGATCCTGTGCCAGCGCGTAGGTCATGGCCACGCAGTTGATAGAGGGACGGATCATGGGGTGATCCACCCAGTTGTCGAGCTTTTCGCCGAACATATACACGCGGGTGTTCAGCTTTCGCAGGGAATCGATGTACTCTTTCGCGGTCATCAGAGACATGGTTGGTTCCTCCGTAAAAATTTCATATATTATTAAAGAAAAAAATGTTTGATTTCGTTTGCTTTTTTATTTTCTGCGTGTTATTATAAATCGTCTTAGAATATATGATTTTTAACAGCCATATTTATTGACGAGATATAAGCCAAAGAAAGGGAACTGCTTATGACAAAAAGAGAACTTGCGTATTCCCGCATACGGGATGATATTTTTTCGCGTGCGCTGCTGCCGGGTTATAAGCTGAATATCAGTGAACTGGCGGAAAAGTACGAGATGAGCGCGATCCCCATCCGGGAAGCGCTGACGCTGCTGGAAACGGAAAATCTGGTGACAAACACGCCTTACCGCGGATACACGGTGGCCAATATCGTGCTGGGCGATTTTCTGGAGCATTCGCTGATCCGAAACGAGCTGGAGTGTCTGGCGCTTCGTTTCGGCATCGCCTACCTTACGGAGGAGAGCCTGGCCCGCATCAAGGAGCTGCAGCGGCAGTTGGAGGGGCTGTGCCAGGATCAGGCCGCGGAGCACCAGCGGGAATACGCCAGCATCCACCGGAAATTCCACAGGGCGCTGTATTCCTTCGCCCCCTGCCCCAAGCTGCAGGATATGCTGGATGACCTCCGTGACCGGACATACCCCGCTCAGGCCATTACGCTGATGGTCCCGGCCCGTCTGGAGGAGGCCAACGCCGAGCACCGCGCACTGGTGGAGAGTATCGAGGCCCACGACACCCAGCGGGCCACGCAGATACTGTTTGACAACCATTTGAAAACACTGGTGTCGATCATTGAAAAAATGAAGTACGACTTGATGACGCCCAACTATATGCAGCAGGAGCTGCTGTGCGAGTTCTTCTCGGAGGAGCAGCTGAAGAACCGCTCCTCGGTGGGCGGAGAGATCGAGTATTGGAATTACATCCTCAACAACCTTACCCAACCCAGGACAAAGTGATGTTTTTTGCATAAAAGGCCATCCCCAATGGGGGTGGCCTTTTATCATTCACTCCCGGATTTCGTCGTCGGGATTCTTCGGGCCAGTCAGATCGGGGACCTCGATGCCGCCGGCGTCCCAATCGATGCCGTATTCTTCCTTCAGCCATTTCTTGTAGGCGTTGCTGGTGTTCGGGCGAGCGGGATAGAACACGTCACACTGCTGGCAGGGTACAGGAGAGCGATACACATGGGCGTAGTGGGGATAGTACGGAGGGACGTTGACCCAGCCGCCCGGCGTAAGACGGTAGGGGATACCGTCCACCACATAGTCCACCTCGCCCTGAATGCAGGTGGCGATCTGCTCGTGCTTGTGGCAGTGCTGGCCGATGGGCATGCCATTTTCCATCTCACCCATGTTGTACAGCAGGTTTGCGCACTCCATTGCGAAACACTTGGTCTTGCACATGACCTTTCCGTTTACATCCTTGGAGTGGTTGGGCATCCAGGGGAGGTCGTTCCAGTTGCCGCTCATGATCTTTGCCATAACGATTCTTCCTTTCGAGTAATATTTTATTCTTTGTATATAATATATTATTTATGAGAGTATTATATATCTGCCGCAGAGAAATGTCAATACCCCCTGCGGTGATTTTGTTAGCTGCGGGTGTGCTTGTTTTCGCCCACGCAGAAGTCGGGATAACCCTCCCGATCCGCCTTAACGATGTTGTCAAAGCATGCGATGGCCTGTTTGCGGAAGGTGTCGATGGTGCCGGAGGCCGTATGCCCGGTGGCCACCACGGTGTCCAGCGTCAGCAGCGGGCTGTCCTTGATGTTCGGCTCCGTGGCCCAGGTGTCGATGCCTGCACCGGCCAGATGGCCGCTGACCAGCGCTTCATAGAGCGCGTCCTCGTCCACCAGACCGCCGCGGGAGATGTTCACCAGGAAGGAACCCGGCTTCATCATGGCAATCTCTTTGGCGCCGATGATATTGCGTGTGGACTCATTCAGGTGCAGGTGGATGCTGACGATGTCGGCGCGGCGCAGGACCTCCTCCATGCTGCTGCAATAGGTCAGTCCCAGCTCACGCTCCCTGTCCTCGCTGAGCCGGACGATGTCGTAGTAGATCAGCTCCGTGCCGAAGGGGCGGGAGCGCTGGGCCGTCAGCCGTGCGATGTTGCCCATGCCAATGAAGCCATGTACCTTGCCGTCCAGCTCGTAGCAGGAGGTCCTGTACTCCCAGAAGGGCCACATGCCCTGCCGCATCAGCCGGTCCGTGGGGATGAGCTTGCGCAGCGCTGCCAGTGTCAGCAGCATGCAGTGCTCGGCCACCGCGGTGGCATTGCCCAGCGGCAGATTGGACACGGTGATGCCCTTCTCGTCACAGGTATGTACGTCAATGGTCTCATAGCCGATGCCGGTGCGCTGGATGTGGCGCAGGCGCGGCGTGCTGAGAATGCGGTCGGTAGGAGCCTTTGCCGCGTTGAGCAGATAGAACTCCACCTCCTGGCAGGCCTCCGCCTTCCCGGCATCGTCCAGATCGTTGTAATAGGCCATTTCATAGCCCGCGGGGACGTGTTCGTTCAGGATCTGCCGGTACCCGTCGATTACGGGCTGTTCCCAAAACATGATTTTCTTGTTCAAGTATATTCCCTCGCTTTTTGATGTCTGGCGCCGTGTGGATATGCGGCGCTTACTGTGCCTTCTTGCGGCCGCGGATGGCCGAGACGATCTTCCAGATGATGAATACCGCCGCAACGGTGTACAGCACCATGCCAATCTTGGATTCCGTGATGAAGGGCAGGAACGAGCCGCCGCTCATCTGGAAGCCGCGCCGCATGTACAGCTCACTGACCGGCCCGATGACGAAGCCGATGATCATGGGAGCCAGCGGCACGCCGAACTCACCCAGAACGAAGCCCAGCAAGCCGAAGACCAGCAGTACCCACAGGCTGAGATTGGTGCTGGAGCTGGTAAACGCGCCGATGGCGCAGATGAACATTACCGGCGGCAACAGCATACGCAGCGGGCAGGACATGATTTTTACGAAGCCGCGCATGCAGAAGAATTCCAGGATCACCATGAACAGCGCGGACACCGCCATGGCGATATAAATGGTATAGCCGACCTCCGGATAGTTCTTGAAGAACAGGGGGCCCAGATTAAGTCCCTTCATGGTGAACGCGCCCATCAGAATGGCCGTCACGCCGTCGCCGGGAATGCCCAGAGACAGCAGAGGGATCATAGCGCCGCCGATGGAGGCGTTGTTGGCGGTTTCGGAGGCAACGATACCGTCGATGATACCGGTGCCGAACTGCTTTTTCTTCTCCGGCTTGGCGGAGTTTTTGGCCGCCGCATAGCTGATCAGGTTGGACGTACCGCCGCCGATACCGGGCAGGATGCCGATGAACAGACCGATCAGCGTGGAACGGATGGTGTTGGGGATCTGCCCGACGAACTCCTTCATACTGAAGCCGAAGCCCTTGAAGTTGGGAACGGGCTTTGTCTCCAGCACCAGCTCCTTCTTAGCGTAGCGGAGCAGTTCGGGGAACGCGAACAGGCCCACCATCACGGGGACGGCGTTCAGGCCGGCCTTCAGTGCGCTGGAGCCGAAGGTGAAGCGGAAGGTGGCATCCACCGGGGCACAGCCGATGAGACACGCGGCCAGACCAATCAGCGCGGAGATGACGCCCTTGGCCAGATTTTTGCCTGCCAGGCCGGACACCAGCAGCAGCGAACAGACGGTTACGGCGAAATACTCGTAGGGGCCGAACTTGATGGCCAGCGTGGCCAGCGTGGGGGCCATAAACATCAGCGCCACCACGGACAGCACCGTTCCGATGAAAGAGAACACGATGCCTGCGCCCAGCGCCTTTGCGGCCTGTCCCTTGGCTGCCATGGGCGCGCCGTCAAAGCAGGTGGCGACAGAGCTGGGGGTGCCGGGGATATTGATCAGAATGGCGGAGATCAGGCCGCCGGAGATCGCACCGATGTACAGGCTCATCAGCAGGCACATGGTGCTGGTGTTGTCCATAGTAAAGACGATGGACATGAACACGGAGATGGCCAGCGTGGCGCTCATGCCGGGCATCGCGCCGAAAACGATACCCACGGCGGTGCCCAGGACCATCAGCAGGAGACAACCCGGCGTCATGACCGCCTGAAATGCTGCACTCAAATATTCCATATCGCCGCCTCCTTATCTGAAGATGCCCATGGGGATCTTGGCCTTGAATATGTACGTAAAGGGGAAGTAGATCGCCAGCGGCACCAGAATGGAGATGGCCACTGCGATGATAATGTTCTTTTTGGTCAGGTCCTTTTTGGCGGTGAGGATCAGGATCTGCGCCAGCAGATACAGGAAGCCGCCCAGGATCACGCCCAGCTTGATGAGGGCGATGTTCAGCACGAACATCATGACCACGCACAGCAGCACCGTTTTCCAGCGGACATTCTCCTTCTCCGGCAGAGCCTCAAGCTCCTGCCCGGCAGCGGCCTTGGCCGCCTCCTCGCGGCAGACCGCCAGCAGCTGCGTCAGCTTCGTCACGATCAGGATCAGCGACACCACTGTGCCGGCAGCGCCGATGATATAGGGATACGTTTTGGATGTTGCACCGGATGTCAGGGCCTGGGCGTTGGCTGTTCCGCCGTGGACCGGCGTCAGTGCCAGCAAAACAACGAAGAAGACCAGTGCCAGCAGACCGAACAGCACGTCCTTGAACAGGGGGTCCTGCATGGTGCAATGCCTGCGGAATTGCTCTTTCACACGCATACACTCCTTTGATAATTGGGATGGTATCGGGAACGCCCACCCGCGAAATACCTGCAGGCGGGCGTTCCGTCAGTTTCTTGCTTCTGCTGTTGGAGGGGTGTTACCAGGTAAAGTACTTGTCGAAGCTCATGTAGTAGTCCATCTGCTCCTGCCACACCTTGGTGGCGTCGGCGCCGAAGTAGGTGGTCACCACGGAACCGTAGCCGGCGTTGATGGCCTTATAGGCGTCGGTGGACACAGCCTGCTTACAGGCCTCGTTCCACTTGTCGATGATGGCGCTGTCCGTGCCCTTGGGGAAGTGGAAACCATAGGTCTGCTGGATCTTCACGTCCTCATGGCCCATCTCCACCAACGTGGGAACGTCGGGGGCGGCGGCGCTGCGCTCAGGGCCGACACAGGCCACGCAGTTGATGTCGCCGGACTCCACATAGTCCTTCATGGCCGGCAGCATGGTCAGGAACACGTCCATACGGCCCGCCATGATCTCCACAGCGGCATCGCCGGCGGAGGTGCAGTCCACATAACCGAAGTCCACATCCATGGCGCCCTCCAGCACGATGGTGGCCAGATAGTTGAAGCCGCCGTTGGTGCCGCCGGCGATGACCTTGCCGGGATTCTCCTTGGCGTAGGCGATCAGCTCGTCAAAGCTGCTCCACTTGGGGCTGCAGAACACGAAGTAGGAACCGTTCTGCACCAGAATATTGGCGTTTTCATATGCCTCATAGCTGTAATCCGCGTTGCCGAAGATCTTGTTGGTGAGCATAGAGCTGTGCCAGAACAGCACGGTGTTGCCATCCGGCTCCGCAGCCTGTACATACTCCGCCGCCACCGCGCCGGAGGAACCGGTCATGTTGGTGATGGATACCGTCACGCCCAGAGTGCTGCTCAGATCCTCCAGCAGGGCGCGGGCATAGGTGTCGGTGTCTCCGCCGGGATTGTAGGGAACGACTACTTCGATATTGCTGGTGGGCCAATCAAGGGTCTTGTCACCGTCTGTGCTGGGGTCATCCGTGCTGGTGTCATTCGGCTTGGCGCCGCAGGCAACCAGAGAGAACACCATCAGCAATGACAGCATCATCGCAAAGAGCTTTTTCATGTGTTTCCTCCTCATCATCACTTTTTTGGATTGTCAGTGGGTCAGCGCAGGCAAAGCCGCTGCGCTTGGTATATGTATATATAATAATATATTTTTGCAAATGTCAATATATTATTTCTTATTTGTGATATCTTTGTGACGGCCGCCAATTTCAAGGAGCTCTTTTTGGCCTAAATGACAATGGGCGCGCCCGCTTGTACCTCAAACGGCGCGGACGCCGTTTTCCCACAGGATGCCGAAGCTGTCCTTCAGCCAGCGCAGATACGCCGCGCCGCCTGCACCCGGTACGAAGGTAAAGTAGCGGTCCTCGCCGTCATACCGTACCGATGCGGCGGGCTGCTCCGGCACGCACCGGGTGACAATGCCTGTTATGCTGCCTGTTTCCAACGCGAAATAGGCGGTGCCGTCCTGCATCGGAAGCTCCAGAGCGTTGCCGAAGGCAATGCCCTGGGCCTGTCCTTCGCAGCAGAGCCGCAGGAGGGTGCATGGTCCGCAGCTTCGGAACACATGGACGCAGCATGACTCTCCGCTGGGAATGTTCATCCAGCCTCCGGCGTTCAGACGGCAGCGCCCGCCCCGGAATACCACGTCGCATTCGCCGGACGTGACCAGCAATACCTGCTGCAGCGGCGCGGAAAATGTCTCCCGTGTACTGTTTTCCATGGTGTACAGCATGGCCTGCCCGCAGGGCTGTTTGATTTCTTGTGTCATCATATCATATTTTACCCCGGAGTGGGGCTCCTTTCTCCGTTTTACCGTATTTGTGTCAGCCCATAAAGAACATGAAGGGATTGCCGGCAGCTTTGCCGTCCGCGTGGTACAGCAGGTCCATGCCGTATACGGTCCGTGCGGTGTCCGGGCAGGACGCACCTACCGGGACAAAGGCTTCAAAGCAAGCGCCGCCGTTTGCGTCGGGCGTCATCGCCATGACCGGCATGGTGGTGTATGCGGTCAGCGCCAGATCCGTCTCATCCGAGGCCAGTTCCACAAAGGGATGGATGTCCGCTTCCTGGGACCAGTAGGCCTGCCGGCCCTGCCGCAGCGGCGTATAGTCCATATTGGATACCAGCTCCCGGCGCACCGGAGTCACGCTGCCGGCATCATCGACCTCATTTGCGGCGAATACCCGCATTTTCTGGGCGCCGGGTGTGCTGCCGCTGTCCAGCCGGAAGCCGAGCCTGTGCGTCAGGTACACCCGCCGCGGCTGGCTGCATGTCACGTTGTAGTCGATGACCAGCCGGTCCAGATCCTTCATGCGGAACCGGACCTCCGCCGTCAGCACCGCGCCGTCCTCTTCCGCCTGTGCGGAGAACACCATGGAGGTATCCTCACCGGATCGGGCGTCCCATACCAGCTCATCCAGCGGGGTATGCCAGTCGCCGCCCACAGAGATCCGCCCTGCTTCCGGTGCGTGGATAACATCCTGCAGTTCCCCGTCGCGCCGGTAAACGCCCATGGCCAGCACCGCGCAGCCGTATGTGGATACGTCGATATAGGCACCCCGGTTGTTGGAAATGCGGTAGATGTCGATCTCTTTGCCGCTGTCGGTCCTGCCGCCGATCATTTTTTTTACGGATGTCATGTTTTCCATCGGTATCCTATCCTTTCTGAATTGATTATATATTTTTAGAATGCTTAATATATTATATCATCGCAAGCAGAAATTGACAAGCATAAATTTGCAGCAGCCCGTCTCAGACCGTGAGCGGCAGGACATGCGCAGGCACCGCCGGCGATATCCGGAAAGCTCCTGCGCAGGCTGTGCGCCGGCGGGGATAAGCAGAAGCCCTCCCGGCGGGAGGGCTTCTGTCATATTGCGCATGGGCAGCGGGCGGCCCGGCATTTCCCGCTCACAGCTCCTGCATAACGCGCTGGATCAGGGCGCACAGCCGGCGGCTGCTCTCGTTGGCGATACGCAGCACCTCCTCATGGGAGTGCTTTTCTCTGGCGATGCCGGTGGCCATGTTGGTGATGCAGGCGATACCCAGCACCTCTATGCCCAGATAGCTGGCGGCGATGGCCTCCGGCACGGTGGACATGCCGATGGCATCGGCCCCCAGATGTGCGTAGGCGCGGATCTCCGCCGCCGTCTCATAGCAGGGGCCGGAGAAGATGGCGTACACGCCCTCTTTGCACTGGAAGCCCAGCGAGGCCGCCGCCGCATGGGCCTTTTCGCGGAGGCGGTGGGAGTACACCTCCGTCATGTCGGGGAAGCGGGGACCGAAGTGCTCGTCGTTGGGGCCGATCAGGGAGTTGATGCCCAGCATGTTGATATGGTCGGACAGCAGCATTAGATCGCCGGGGGAGAGTGTGCGGTCGATGCCGCCGCAGGCATTGGTGATGACCAGTGTTTTTACGCCCAGCAGCGCCAGCGTGTAGACGGGATAGGTGACTTCCCGCATGGTAAAGCCCTCATAGTAGTGGAAACGCCCCTGCAGCGCCGCCGCCACATGGCGGCCCAGCCGCCCGATGACCAGATTGCCCGCATGCCCGGCCACGGTGGAGCGGGGGAAGTGGGGAATGTCTCCGTAGGGAATAACGGTCTTGTCCGTCATAGCATCCACCAGACCGCCCAGGCCGCTACACAGAATGATGCCCACGGTGGGAGCCAAAGGTGCGTGCTGCCGGATGTAGTCGGCGGAGGCGCTGACCTTGTCGTAAAACTGTTCCATAAGAGGACCTCCTGTATGGCGTAGTTGCTGCCATTGTACCACGGCGTGAAGCGCTGCGCCAGCGGGAATGCAGATCTTTCGGCGGATAGTGCCCTGTTTGTGAAAATATCCTGCGGTATGATACATGCGGATATCAAATGATCGTATCCGAAGCGGGCGGTACTTCATGACAGCAGAAGCTCTATCAGTTCCTCATTTTTCAGCCCGCTGAAATAGCGGCCCGCATCCTCCTGCGCCAGCGCGCCGCGGAGGCTCTGCTCCTCCGGCCGCAAACCCACCAGCTTTTCCGCCAGCACCTCCGGTTCCACCACGCTGAAGAAATCGTCGGTGAACGCGATGTGTTGGATGATGCCGTGGTCGGTGGACAGGTGCGCCTCCAAGCCGCCGCAGACGGGGAAACGCTTTTTCTTGGTCATTTCGCATTCCCGGGACTGGCCGTAGTTCCACTCCCATGTGGCGTACCGCTGCTCCCGCAGCCGGGCGATCTGCGCCTTGTCCTCCTCGGTAAAGATATACTCCTCACCGGGCTGCTGCGCCAGAATGTTGTCCAGCAGCACGCGGCGGAACTCCTCCAGCTCTACGGGATGGGGCATGTGCTGCCGCACGGTGGTGACGCGGCTCCGGACGGAGGCCACGCCCTTGGCGGCGATCTTCCCCTGGTCCACATGGAGGGCCTGCGCCACCCGGTCCAGATCGGAGTCGAACATGATGGTACCGTGGTGCATGACCCGGCCCTCCTTCAGATACTGGGAGTTGCCGGAGAATTTCTGCCTGTCGATGGTCATGTCATTCCGCCCGTTGACCTCAGCGGTGACGCCCAGCGCCGCCAGCGCAGCCACCACCGGCTGACAGAACAGCTTGAAGTTGATAGACTCCATGTCGCCGGCATCGGCGATGAACGTGAAATTCAGGTTGCCCATGTCGTGGCACACCGCACCGCCGCCGGACAGCCGCCGTACCACCCGCACACCGTTCTCGCGGACGAATTGCTGGTTGATCTCGGCAGCGGCGTTCTGGTGCTTGCCGATAATGATGGCGTTGTCATTCTGCCACAGCATGAAATAGGTGCGATCCCGGGGCAGCGCGTCAAACACGTACTGCTCCGCCGCCTGGTTCCACGCCGGATCGGTGGTATAGAGGTTCAGATAAGAGAGTTTCGGCTGCGTCATGGTGGTATAATACGATCAATCTTGAAGCAGGAGGACGGAACTATGCGTAAAAATTTTGGAGCAAAGCCCTGGCTGTACCCCCAGCCTGTTTTGATCATCGCAACCTATGGCGAGGATGGCACTCCGGACGCCATGAACGCCGCGTGGGGCGGCATCGCGGACATGAATCGCATCGCCATGTATCTCGGCGGCAGCCATAAAACGGTGAAGAACATCCTGAGCCGCAAGGCATTTACCGTCAGCATGGCGGACGCGGCCCATGTGGACGCCTGCGACTATGTGGGCATTGTCTCTGGCAATACAACGCCGGATAAGATGGCGCGTGCCGGATTCCATGTGACCAAGAGCGAGGTCGTGGACGCACCGATTATTGATGAACTGCCCATGACGCTGGAGTGCAAACTGATCAGCTTTGACGATGAGTCTGAGCTTCTGCTGGGCGAGATCGTGAATGTCTCCGCGGACGAGCGTATTCTGGACAGCGAAGGGAAGATCGACCCGCAGAAGTTGCGGCCCATCACCTTTGACCCTGTGCACAACGACTACCTCGTCCTTGGCGAGAAAGTCGGCAACGCCTTCGAGGACGGCAAAAAGCTGAAATAAGCACAAAGCACGGAGCCGAAAGTCTCCGTGCTTTGCTTCACCTCAAAAATTGTCTGCGAGGAAAAGTGTGCAATGATTGCACACTTTTCTTTCCTGCCTTTATGGCATACAGCCTCTCCTACATGTTTTAACTGATAGCCATTGCCGTCAGCGCCACCGCAAGAAAGTCTTGAAAGCTCTTTGCATCATCAATTCCTTTCTTCAGTAGCTCTTTTTCTGCTGGTGTTAACTGGCGCTGTCCGTTTTCGATTGCCCACTTGCATAAAAACTTGGCTTCTTGTTCTGTCATATTTCTCCCCCTTATCGTTCTTTGGCTTTTCAGGCGTTTCGCATCTACTAACAGGTCGTCTATATTTTGTGAGTCGTCCTTACCATAATACCGATATTTAGCTGCCGACAAAAAATCCATTCTATGCTACCCCTATACCTTGATATATCTCGTTGTCCGTCCTGCACCGATCCGCTTTACCGAACCGGTCTTGACCATTGCGCCGAGAACGGCTTCGACGGTCGTGGGGCTGACATCGGGGAGAATTTTGCAAATCTCGGCTTTGGATAGCGGCGTCAGGCTGTTCAGGACGGTCGCCTCCACACGGGCTTTCTTCGTGATCTTCTTGCCATGTAACACCGCAAACCGCTTGTCCAGCTCCTTATAGCACATATAGAGTGTGGAAAGGAAATTCTCAATAAAGGGGAAATAGG
>OLSQ01002191.1_pt1 | contig 14631 bp, 11 predicted proteins | sample 1672561 | NCBI WGS metagenome assembly OLSQ01 (sample SAMEA3136699, study PRJEB25190) | human gut metagenome | biome: human gut; feature: human-associated habitat; material: faeces | place: Austria | collected 2013 | reverse complement strand
TTGGGGAAGGCTAGGATGGGTTATCCTTCGGGGGAGGCTAGGTGGGGGCTGATGTCATTGGCTGAAGAAGTCTTTGACAAAGCAGGGTAACTTATTCCTTCCCTTGGGGAAGGTTAGGATGGGTTTGAGGTTAGGTGGGGGCTGATGTTCATTGGCTGAATTGATTTGCTGAAGTCTTTGACAAAGCAGAGTAACTTATTCCTTCCCTTTGGGAAGGGTAGGATGGGTTTGGAGGCTAGGTGGGGGCTGATATGATTGACTGTAATCAGTTGCAGAGTAACTTGTCCCTTCCCTTTGGGAAGGTTAGGATGGGTTATCATACGGGGAGGGACAGATACTCTTGGTTCGTCTAAAACAACAAGAGGACAAGTGAAATTCAGTCTTTTTTAAAAAGCCCAAACGGAGTCTGCCATATTGGGGACAAATGGGCAACATCCGTGCAGCAAACGTGCCCAAGTGGGGTAACGTGCTTGCCCATGTTGGGTAACGTGCTTGCCCATGTTGGGCAAGCACCGTGCCCCAAAATGGTACAAAAGTATTATATGAAACGCCTGTAAAGAAACGTATAGCAAAAGCCACAGAACTGATGACCGCTCCGTGGCTTGGTGACGGTGAAAAAAAAACTTGGCATGATTTGAGCCTCATATTTTTTCTCACTCAAATCATACCAAGTTATTATATTACCGTCACTTATGTCTATCCCCTGGCGTCAATCGTCGCCCCACTTGTCGCTGTTGGATTCTCCCCACAATGTTTTGTACGTGCCATCAGTCTTGGTCACCGTTTCGTCTACCACCTGAAAGCTGCCGATACATTCACTCTTGAGATTTCCTTTATACACGCTCGCCACCCGGAAACTGCTGCAGAGAGCCTCAACATACATCACATCTATCTTTGGACTTATATATTTCTTTTTCATTTTGCGTCACTGTTGTTTTTGGGTTATCTGATTATCATCTTCTTTCCGTCCACCACATAGAGGCCCTTGGGCAATCCCTCCAGACTGCTGCCACGGCGCACCATCTGTCCGTTCATGTTGAACACGCCGTCTATGCCGCGCTTGTAGGATGTGCAGTCGGTGCTGCCGTGTATGTCGGCGATGCCTGTGGTGCTGTCTTCCATTCCGTCGATGAGCAGCGAAATGGATTTGCCCGTTGTGCCTCCGGCAGAAGTATTGCCCGTCAGCTCAAACCAGCAGCGGAACGCCTTCAGTCCGTATGAATACCGTTCGCCGCCGTTTTCTTTAGTGCCGCTTGGCACCTGTATCAGCTTTCCCTTATACATGAAGTAGTCGCCGTTGAGGTCGTCTCTGCCCGAGATAATCTTGTTCTTGCCGCTTTCGTCCTTGTCGTATGTCTTCGCCATAGTGCCTTTGCAGACCATGCCACCGCCGGTGGCAGAGACGGTTGTTGTTGACTCCCAATTGGTGGTGTTTACATAGTCATTCAGCTTCTCCCTGTCGAGCGACACCATCGTGATGTCGTAGTGGTCGGCTTTCAAAGTCTTCGTCAGTCTGTTGTTTTCGTCGGAAGTCGGTTTGTAGTCGGTGCCCAGCCACTGGGTGTTGTCCTCGCCCTCTGATGTATAGAAGTGTTCTACGGTGTAGGCTGCCGACTTCACCTGTGTGTATGGCGGGAAAACGATATATGGCTCGAATGCCCTTACCATCACGGCTTCGTCGCTGTCTGGCTCCACGGTGACGAACTGCACGCTGTTCTCCGTCAGCGCCGCAAGCTTCGCCACCTTCACGGCATCTCCGAACGTGCGCTTCATCTGTCCCCATGTCAGGTCTACGGGCAGTATGAGCGAGTTCCACATGTTATCGTTCAGCTTGCGGTTCAGATGCAGCACGCTGTTCTTGTATTCGTCTGCAGCCTTGGTCAGATAGAGCAGGTCGGTAGACTCCTCGTCGAGAATCAGCTCCGGGTTGCGTCGCGGTCCTGCATAAAGCAGTCTGAAGTTGTCTACGGCGGTCAGCTCGTTGGCGGATACAGCCGGCTTTCCGTCGGTTGTAGAATCTACGTAGAAACCAATGCGGAGAGTCACGGGATTGTCGTTTGATATTTCATTCCCATTCGGGGCTTTGTCGAGACATACCTGCACCTGGTTCTCATACTCTCCCTCGAAGAAGGCATGTCCGATACCGGCTCCAGCGTAGTTCTTGCCATTGTGTGTTTGGGCAAGCGCCTCGGCATCAGTCTGACTGATACCGTTGAGGGCTGCAGTTGAGTATTTATCGTTAATCGAATTGCTGTTGGCATCGACCGCCGTAATGAACAGGTTTGCAAGCGGTCCGCCGTTCTGCTTGATGTTCTCCGAGCTGTTCGCTGTGCTGAATCCGTTGCATCGCAGCAGGTACCATCCTCCCTTGTGTACCTGCACGTCCTGATAGAATGTGAAGCCGCGCAGGCCCTTGGTGTAGCAGTAGAAATACTGGCCGTAGTCGCGCTGATGAGCTCCTGTATAGTTTTTCCAGCTATTGGGACCTGTACTCTGTAGCTTGTCATGCGTCTTATACATATTTTCGTCTCCAAAGCGCATATAGCTTTCCCAGCCTGTTGGCAATTTATTATCTCTACCTGTGATGTTCCATTTTGTAGCGTCCGCATTATTAGCTCTGAAATCCGGACATGCAATAAGGAAAGAGGCATCGACAGCCGATTTCATATTTGCAGGAGATATGTTGAAGAGTTTGTAATACTCATTCTTTGTAATCACCTTCCACTCCTGGTTCTTGTATTCCGGAGTGCCCTCGGCGGCTATTGCCTGATGATCGCAAAGTTTGTCCTCGTTGTCAGGATAAGCAGTGAGATAACCTAATGTTTTTGTATTGCCGATTCTGACGAGATAAACCTTGTTGGTTTCTGAATAGTCATTGGCTCTATCAAATCTGATAGCGCTTCTCTCTCCGTCTGTTGTGTCCATAAACACCTGTTTATGCTTTGTGTCGATTCCCAGATATGGATGTGCTACAGAACCTTTCACCTTGCTCTCCAGAGAATACGTTTGTGAACCACTATTCCATATCATATAAATGGGATATGGCGTAACATCCAATGAGGCATGAGTACCCCACATACCGCCAACGCTCAGAAACTTTTTGGCACCGACGTTATACAGACACACAATCTTGTTTCCGTCGGTTTCATCTGTGTGCTTAGTTGTACAATAAGTTTCCGAAGGATCAACGCCATAAAGGTCGTCAACACCTACAAGAATCGTTTTTTCTATTCCGTTGTCTTCCGCCGCTTTATTTTGCGCCGAGGCTACAGTAGCATTTGCAGCCATCAGCACTGCGGCAAAAGCGACAGCCGCAATGTTTCCTCTTGCCTTGGCAAAAGAAAACAGATAACTTCCAATCTTCATAATTTACTAATACTTGTGTAGATCAATATTTCCTAATACTTGTCGCAGACAATTTCGCTAAAACTTGTCGCAGACAATTTCGCTAATACTTGTTGCAGACAATCCCGCATAACCTGTTGCAGATTTTTATATTTCCTGAATAACACTGATTCACCCGAATGTGCCATTTATGTCAATCGTACCATCGAGTCTGAAAACGATTTGCAAAGGTATGAAAAAATCATTTTTTCATCCACCTCCTCCCCCACCACCATTATTTTTTATGATTTATTAGTATTGACAGAGATACATGTATCTTTAGACAAATGAAATCAACGTGCAGGTGACATCGAACTTAATACAAGTTAGTCAACGAGAGAATCAAGACCATCTTGTTACCTTTTATATTTATATCATTCAGCATCAACACCCTTTTGCAGTAAATTCAAAGCGATATTCCTTTCTTTCTCGCTTAGTTCTCCAATAAGACGATTGACATTTTCTTCAGCATCAGTTGTCTTAGTCTCATTTGCAAGCAACAATTCTCCATTTTCTGTAAGTAGGTATCGTTGATTAGGACTTGTCGGTTTGTCCGGATGAGTCATACAGACAAGTTGTGCTTCAATCAAAGGTGTTACATATTTTGCCTTGAACTTTGAAGAGTTTGACCAACCATACAAAGTTTTAAGATCGGAGATAGTTGTTGGCTGCTGTAGCGTAACAAAAAGTTCCTCAACTTCATCCCAACTTAGTCCCAGCCTAGTCCCGACTTGCTCCCAGCTTAAGCCCATCTTGGTTTCAACCTGTAAGGAATCCATAGTATTTCGGTTTTCATATTCCATTGAGTAAATTATGGTCAAGAACTGACTGGAAGTAGATTTGAAAACAGGCATACGGTCTGATTTGAAGGATTCCAGTTTCTTGGTCTCGTTACAGATGCGTTTCAAGCCACTACCCCGCTTTTCCATATAGTCCAATTGTGACATCACATCGGCAAGTATAGGATTTCTTCTGTCAGAAGATATCTCGTCAATAGGAATATTCTGCACCTCTTTTCCATTGTACATGCCTCCAGGAGAAGTAATGGCCAGTCTGTTATCATATATATCAAGATGGACTTCTCCACCCATTACCGTATAATCGCGATGGATAAAATGGTTCACCAATGCTTCAAGTACAGCTCTCTCCGCATACTCAGGTTTGTTTTTCCTTCCATTTGGTAGTTTTTCCCAACCTTTGCGAGTATTTGCCTTGACAAAATTCATAGACTCTCGTAGTAGTAGCAAGATGTTTCCTTTGAACTCCGCATCATTAACCGCATCATCTTTTTCTAATCCATTCCATCTGGTGCAATATAATCTGGACTGACTTAGATTGCAGTCATCAGCAAACAAAGCTCCTGCATTAGTCAAGTGACCCTCACTTGTCACAAGTCCAAAAGAGAGTAGATACTTCTTGTTCCAATCTTGGCCAGTACGCTGTTTGAACGAATTTGCCAGAATAGAGAAGGAATTGTCACCGGCTTTGTAACCAGTATGTAATGAATCAAAAGTTTTGTTGGAGCCATTCAGTACCAAGCGAACCATCTGTTCTGCCGTGGCAGGAAGACTTTCATCACCAACTCGAACAAATGCAATACGCTGGCCGTCTCCAACGTAGTAATATGGGGTATAATGCCCCGCATTGACTTTTAGTTGTAAGATATGTAAACCATCTATATCATGGGGAATCATCTCCACCTCTGGCAGAGGATCCATGTAATCCCGAATCTTACTGCTAATAGCTTCGCAAACATGCTGCACATCATCAAGTCCTTTGACGATCCCATCATTATCAATGCCAAAGAAAAGGGAACCACCCAAGCCATTGGCAAAAGCGCTTACGCCTTTCAGCCAACTCTTAGGTTTCTTCTCTTCAAGCATTACCTTGTAGTCGTATGCAGTGCATTCGCTGATCAGATTATCAATTTTCATATCTCTTGAATTTATATGAGCCACGGACGAATGGTAGATTCTTCCAAGTAATGCAAAGATAATAAATTTCCTTCATTTACTAAAAAACTTGTAGCTCAATATGAGGTCCTGATTATGTCTTTCATACATTTTTAGCATAAACAAGCCAAGAAAAAACGACAAAAGAATGAAACCATCTTCCCCCACCACCATTATTTTTTATGATTTATCAGTATTGACAGAGATGCTTGTAACTTTAGCTAAATGAAATCAACGTGCAGGTCTGTTTGTAAAAGTTTCGTAAAAAGGAGTATTGCCATACTGATATATAATCAAAAAACGTTATCTTTGTCAATTAATACAAAAAGCAATTATACCAATGTAGTTACTAACGAAAATAGATATGGATATAAGTTCTGTTCGTAATGTCAAATAGTCCTGAATAAACTTAAATCATAATTCCATCAGAATGGATTGCTGTATTTTTGCATAAAAAAATGGAAAAAGGAGATGAACTAAATTCATACGTCTTTAATTTATTCGTATATGATTTGGACAATGGCGTTTTTGAGTTTTTTACAGGCTGGAAATTCTTTGGTATAGATGTTAAAGAGGCCGTTTCAAATGCTGAACAATGGATAGAAAAATCATTTCCCAATTTTGACAGCCTTGAATGGGTTATTGAAAGAACAGATGTAAAGAGACAAACGCATTTCTTTATAAATAGTATTCCAATAGACAAATATATATCAGCATACAATAATGTAAAAAACAAATAATTCAGATGTCAATACAAGAAGAATATAAGTACTTTATTGAAAACTGCACGAGTACTCCCAAAAGCTATAAAAACTATAGCGACTTTTCGCGTATATGCAAGACCTTTGCATATATAAGAGGATTGAATGATTTTGATATATACAGTATCACGACAGTAAAAAAACTTGAAGAATTAATCATTACTCTTGAAAGTAATGATGATTTCAATAAATACAATAAAAAAGGAGGAAATCAATATTCTAATGCGCTACATTTCTATTTGCGATTTTTAAAAGCAAAAGAATTCTTTTCTTCAAAGGATGAAAGTGACAATGTTGCAAAAGAGACGTTGCGTCCTTCTCTCCAACAAATATTCTACGGTGCCCCAGGCACCGGTAAGAGTCACACAATAAAGGAGCAGACGAGGGGTGAGGATGTAGTTCGCACTACGTTCCACCCGGATAGCGACTACTCAACATTTGTAGGAGCATATAAGCCGACGACCAAGACTGTGCCTGTAACGACTGTTATTGGTACGAAAGCCGTACCCGTTGAAGGAGCTGACGGCAAGCCCATGACAGAAGACAAGATTGTCTATGAGTTTGTTAGTCAGGCGTTTCTGCAAGCCTATATAGAGGCATGGCTGAAATTCAACCAACTCGGTGCCGGTGAGGAGGCAAAGAAGGAATACCTGATAATCGAGGAAATCAACCGTGGCAATTGTGCCCAAATATTTGGCGACCTGTTCCAGTTGTTGGATAGAGGCGCACATGGCTTCTCTGAATATCCGATAAAGGCGGATGCCGACATGCAGAAGCAGCTGCATAAAGCATTTGCCGGAGTCACCATACCGCAGGAGGACGAAATCAATAAACACTTTGATGAAGAAGACATCGTATCTCAGGTGCTGAATGGCGAAGTGTTGTTGTTGCCGAGTAATCTGTATATCTGGGCAACGATGAACACCAGCGACCAAAGCCTCTTCCCGATAGATTCAGCCTTCAAGCGTCGTTGGGATTGGAATTATGTGCCAATAAGTGATGCCGGCGAGCGTTGGGCGATAGACGTAAATGGTGCGAAATACGACTGGTGGCAGTTCCTTGTTGCAATAAACAGTCGTATCTATGACGCCACATATTCAGAAGACAAAAAACTTGGTTATTTCTTCTGCAAGGCAGAGGACGGCGTTATCAGCGCGGAGAAGTTTGTCAGTAAGGTGGTGTTCTACCTTTGGAATGATGTGTTCAAGGATAGTGAGTTTGAGGGCGAGGCTTTCAGCGACGGAGATAATGGCAAGTTGTCATTCGACAAGTTCTATATTACTGAGGCAGGCAAGACGGAGGTCAACGAGAAAAAGGTGGAACGGTTCTTGAACAATCTGGAGTTGAAACCAGTTTCAGAAAGTGATGACGATGAGGAATACAAGGGTCAGAAAGAAAGCACAGATGATGGAGAACAGAGTGAATGGACGGAAACAGAGAAGAAACGCTATGAGTATTGGGATGCATTCTTGAAATACGCTCCAAAACATAGCCAAGATTTTGCAACCTATTTTGGCGGAATAAAGAAATCCACCAAAAGCCATTGGAAGAATTTCTTTGTAACTGGAACGGATTTTTATCTTGTTGCCATCCAACAGCGTAGAAGACATGCTATTGAAATGCAAGTTTATTATGACCAAACTACTGATGAATACTATAGGTTGTTTGCCCATAAAGACGAAATAGAAAAAGAGATGGGTGTAAAATATGAATGGAATGAAATTCCTGACAAGAAATCAAGTATTATCAGCGAAGAGAAACATGATGTGGACTTTGAAAATAAAGAAGATTGGTCAGTCCAGTTTGATTTCATCATAGACCGTCTGCTACGCATGAGAGCGGTGTTCCTCAAATACGCTAAAAAGTAGAAGTCATGCGCATACTGATAGAAGAATATCAATACGATGTCGCCGATGTGCGTGATGTGCTGCAAGGTATTGATGCCTTGGAGAACGTGGAAGGAAAGGTATCGGTGCATTATGTGGGATATTTTTATAATGTCTCACAGGGCGACTGCGTGTTTATTCTTCCGAAGGTGCTGCTGCGTGATGTGGACGGACAGGAACTGGCTTTCGGGAAGTATCGTCCGGAAAGCATAGTAATGCCCGAAGGTCAGAAGCAGTTGACCAATGATGAGCGGGATTTTCTGTATGGATTCGCAGTGTGGATCTACCGTGCGATTGTGGTATACAAGAATGACAAGACGAATGATTCCACCATCGTCTATCAAAAGAAAATCACACAGGCTGGGTTTGGCAGTCGCAGACTGAGCAACACCTTTCTTGACATATTGCTTGCGTTGTTGCAGTTCAACAAAGACAACCAGAGCTTCTTCTTCTTTGTGCTGAAAAATCTCCATGCAGGATACAACAAGATAAACTGGACACGCACTATAGGCACGACAACGGCGATAGTGCAAGACGGGAATGCGGTGTATCTGAATCCCGTGAACAAGAAAAGGACGATAAACTTTGACGAGGAACTGCTCGTGATCTTCTTCTCTATTCTGAACTATATAGGCGACACGTATGGATTCGAGAAGAATATCAACTGCAACTTCGAGCTGATTCGCGGAAAGCAGTTTGAGAAATACCGCAAAGGTTATGGCAAAGTACGTTTGCAGCAAATCAAATATAAGTATTTCTCTGACAAGGCATTGCAGCTGTGGAAGCTCTGTTATGCCTTCTTTGATGAGTCAAGGCAGGTGTTCGTGAATACCAACCAGAAAGAGTATCTATTGGTGAAGAGTTTCCATATCGTGTTTGAGGCAATCATCGATACATTGATAGGAGACAATCCGTTGCCGGATGGAATGGACAAGAAGCAGGAAGACGGCAAAATCGTAGACCATCTCTATACTGCCAAGAGTCTTGTCGAGGGCGATACCGGCAATACCTATTATATCGGAGACTCAAAGTATTATAAAATGGGAAACGAGCTCGGCAAAGAGTCCGTTTACAAACAATACACATACGCCCGAAATGTGATACAGTGGAATCTCGACATTTTCAACGATGGCCGTATTCCGTCATCAGGCGTGAAGCTGCGTGATGACGAGACAGAAGGATATAATATCATTCCAAATTTCTTTATCTCGGCAACGATGGACGGGAAGTTTGATTATGGCAACGACGGCATAAAAGAGACCGACCGCAAGAGCAACCGCTATATGTCGAAGCAGTTTGACAACCGTCTGTATGACCGTGACACGTTGTTGCTGTTCCATTATGATGTTAATTTTCTGTTTGTGCTGTCCCTGTATGCCAAGAACAATGGTGGCGAGCAGAGGAATTGGAAAGGAAAGATACGCAAGAAGTTCCGTTCGGAGATTCAGACCTGGCTCCAGCAGGACTTCCAGTTCTATGCCATGAAGCCACGGCCGACGGTGAACGTAAAGGAATATGTGGAAACGCATTTCAGACAAGTGCTGGGAAAAGTATATACCCCATTTGAGGAGCAGGATATTTTCTCGCTTGCCCTTGACAAGAGTGATAAAGAGAAGAATGAGGTGTTGCTCGCAGAATTGGGAAAGTCATTTGTGATACGCGAATGTGAGTTGGGAACAGATCCCAAAGACGTGTTGCCGACGAAAGAATCCGGAGCCATGCCAGCTATGCCGGGTGATGCTGGTGAGAAGAATGTCTTTACCTGTCTTGTACGCAAGACCGACGAGAATTTCAAGGCGTTTGCGGAACACCGAGGGAAGTATTATGTCATGGAGAGAATACCAAGCATAAACTTAATAGGCATCAAGTATCTCCTGCCGATGGTCGGCGGTATGATAGACGGTTATTACGATGTGCAAAGAATCGGCATCACAGAATATGACGGCAAGGCGGCACTACGCATCAGACTTGGTGATTATCATCCGATAGGCGAAGAGTGGGTGCAGATATACAGAGTGAAGATGCAGCCAGGAGAATTGATTTCGCTGGATTATACTATGAAAATGTATACAGATTAACCAAATAAGTATATGGAAGAAGTAAAGCGAGGAAGAGCTAAGAGGAAACTTCTGAGGGTGATGTTTCCTGATGGAAAATCAATATGCTATAAAAACGTTACAGACACGATGATTGCAACGTTGCAAGAACTTGGCACGGAAGTCATATCCGACATCAGATTGGACTTGTGTCATCTGCCTTTGTTGTCAAAGGAAGTTTATCCAAAATACAAAGACTGGATGAAACCGGTTTGTGATGGATGGTATTTAAATACGCAATCAAATTCAGAAGGAAAGTTTTTGCAATTGACAGCAATAAACAACCAGTTGTCTTTGGGCTTGAATATAGAACTTGGTACTGATTTTGAGGCACAAGAAAATCCCAATAAAGAGAGACGCACAAGAGTAAAAGACAAGTTGTTGGTAAAATTCCCTGACGGCAGATATTTTGCCAATAACAGTACTTTAGACACGTTTCTTGAGGTGGTTTGGGAAATCGGTATTGACGAAATAAAGCGCAAGGAACTGTCGTGGGGCAGTAATCCTTTGGTAACATCAACAAAGATGTTCAACAATCAAGTGCAAGTAGACAGCCAACGCTGGATAATAGTGCCCAATACGACAAGAGATAAAGTAAAACTTCTTAGAGTTATAGGTGCTATGTTTCATATAAAAATGGAGATTACCTCTATCTAAATGGATTTCGCCAAAATCGTCCAAGACAATATAAATCTGAGACCACATCAGATAGAAGCCAAAGCCAAGATTTTTGATGCGTGGTCAAAATATGATTCAGTGATGTTGCAGATGCCTACAGGCACAGGCAAGACCTACTTGTTTACATCATTGATAAATGACTTGTTGTGCAATTACAAAAGGGAACACAAAGAAATAAACATATTGGTAGTGGCACACAGGACAGAATTGTTGGACCAGATATCTGCCACATTGTCTCGGTTCGGGATAGCGCATGGATTTATACAAGGAGCGAGAGAGCAGCATTTATGGAAGAGAGTGCAAGTAGGTAGCATAATGTCACTTCTGACGGATAAGAATTATTATAATGTATGCAGACAGAGATTTGATTATATAATAGTGGACGAAGCGCATCATTCCCTTGCTGATACATATATGAAATTATTCAATCTGTTTCCGGAAGCCAAGAAATTAGGAGTGACGGCTACGCCGTGGAGATTAAATCACGAGTCGTTTCTGTCACTATACCAGCACTTGATAACATCACCACAGATTTCTTGGTTCATAAACAAAGGCTTATTGGCAGATTTTGATTATGTTTCCATAAAGCCGAATTCAGAAGTGCAGAAGCTCGTGAATAATTCAGAAGTTGCTTCAACTGGGGATTTCTCAAATACAGACCTTGACAACACCTTTAACAATCAGCGCATACGCGCAAAGGTTTATGAATCATACGAGAAATTCGCCAAAGGCAGACAAGGTATTATCTATGCCATAAACAAGCGCCATGCAGCAAATATTGCTGAACTATACAGTAGTCATGGAGTCAATGCCGTAGCCATTGATTGCGACACTCCAAAAGAAGTGCGCCATGATCTCATTTCATCCTTCAAAGAAGGAAAGATAAAAGTACTGGTAAATGTAGACATATTCACGGAAGGCTTTGATTGCCCGAGTGTGAGTTTCATACAACTTGCACGTCCGACAAAATCGTTGGCATTATACATACAGCAGGTTGGACGTGGACTTCGTGTAGTAGAAGGAAAAGAGAAGACCATTATCATAGACAATGTAGGACTATACAACTATTTCGGTTTGCCGGATGCTAACAGAAAGTGGTTGTATCACTTCAAGGGGCATGAAGATGTCGTGCATGAAGAAAACTCACGCCTTTTTAGTAATGAGGGCGAATTTGTGGCAGAAGTTGATGAAAGCAGGTTCAGAGAAGACAATGAGAGAATGATGGTAGTCCGTGGTGCTCAAGACGCATCAACAGACGATAGCGCTGAACCGAAGAAAGCATTGCGCCAGAAAATGGAAATAAAAGAGTTCTCACTATGTGACTATTATCTTGTTCGAGGGACAGAAATGGCTTTCAAGGTCTATCCATTTGTAAAGAAGCATGGCAAATCAACGGAAGCTGTAGGAAATTGTGTTTATGAATACAATGAGAAGGCAAAGAGAATTGTGTTTGGCACAGATACCTTAAAGAATCATGCAATTGCCAATACCAACATCAAGTTGCAGTCACTTCTTTCTTTTGTCGCGATGTTGGCAAGTATTAGCTATGATGATATTCTTGATATAAGCAAACTCTATCCTAATGTGAGTCAAGATGAAATGACATTGTTTGAAATGCTGGAAGCGATCAGCAAATATAAGAAACAATGAAACTGTGATGGATATTGGAAAGGCCGGATATCTTAGCTCGCAGCTGACAATTCCAATCTGTTTTTCAATATCCCCAGTGTTATCTCATAAATATCAGCTTTCTGCTTTTAAAAAAATAGTGCTCTAATATGATGATTCTTCACTGTTTTTGTTTTTATCAATTATCAGACGCTTTATCCCCAATCGGTCATCAGGGCTTGAATATTTGTTAAAAACGGATTCAAATATTATTTTCTTTCCGCCGAACGGGCGATATGAAGGAGAAAAACACTATATTTGTAAATTCTTAGAAATCCCTGCTGTCATTTTGCGAAGCCTCAACAACCGACGCCAAGCGAATAATCGGAGCACTGCCGAGGAGGAAAGCCTTGCCTATGGCATCGGCAATATGACTGTAAACCCCAATCGGTCGTTATGGCTTGCTTGGATTTTGAGTTTTTAGAAGAGTGGATTTTGTTTGTAATAGCGAGCTATTGCGAATTAAAAACAGACAAAAGACGCCTTATAAAAAACAAAAGACTGCAAGCAGTATATACAAAAATACTATAAACGGCCTAATGAACGATTTGGGGGTAAGCACCCCATGACTCCAGAGGCAGCAGGACACGGATATAAACAAATAGGAATCATAACAAAAAAAACATAACACCACACGATGACCACCACGCCGAAGACAACACTACCAGAGGAGTTCTCCACATACACCCGGGAAATCTTGGGAGAGCAACGGTGGACGCGTTTCGCTGAAGCCATGGACGAGGAACCGCCGGTGAGCGTGAGACTGAACCCGATGAAATTCCGCTCCGACAGCATGGCACTGCCGGCAGAGGAAGACGAGCCCGTGGAATGGTGTCGGGAAGGACGCTATCTCAAGGAGAGGCCGATGTTCACTCTCGACCCCCTGCTACACGCCGGAGCATACTACGTGCAGGAGGCTGCCTCGATGTATATCACCCAGGTGATACGCGACCACGCACCCGCCGACCGTCCGCTGATGGTGCTCGACCTGTGTGCCGCACCGGGAGGGAAGTCCACCGCCATGCGCAGTGTGCTGCCCGAGGGAAGTCTGCTGATGACCAACGAGCCGATGCGCCCCAGGGCAAACATCCTGATGGAGAACATACAGAAGTTCGGACACCCCGACGTGATAGTGACCAACAACTATGCCATCGACTACCAGCGCAGCAGACTGCAGTTTGACGTGATACTCGCCGACGTGCCCTGCTCCGGCGAAGGGATGTTCCGCAAAGACGAGGGGGCGATAAGGGAATGGTCGGTGGCTAACGTGAAGAAATGCGCCGCACTGCAACGGGAGATTATCACCGACATCATGCCGTGTCTGAGAGACGGCGGACTGCTCGTATACTCCACCTGCACATACAACAGGCAGGAGGATGAGGAGAACGTGGACTTCATCTGCTCTGAATGGCAGATGGAAAAGCTCTCCGAGAGGCATTTCATTCCGGGCGAGACCCGATCAGAAGGTCTGTATATGGCGGCTCTGCGACAGACGGGAAGCGACGCCTCGCAGCAGACCACAATCAGTATGCTCGACTCCTCGGCAACGAAAAAGGACAAGAAGCAGAAACGACGCGGAAAGGCATCGGCAGAACAGGCCGTGAAGGGGGCTAAGGAGATGAGCGGATGGATAAAGGGCAACGAGGACTTCAGCATCACCACGCTCGGACAGCGCTTCGTGGCGGTGAGGAAACAGTGGTGGAACGTGTATGACACCGCACTGGAGAAGTTGCGCGTGATGCATGCCGGCATCGAACTGGGAGAGCCGAAGGGCAAGGACATCATACCTGCCGAAGGTCTCGCCCTCTCAACGGCATTCAACCCTGAAGCCTTCGCCACGGCGGAACTCGACCGCGACACTGCGATTGCCTATCTCAGACGCGAACCGATACAGTTGCCGCCAGACACGCCGCGCGGATTCGTGGCTGTGGGGTATCAGGGGCTGAACCTGGGATTCGTGAAAAACCTGGGCAACCGCACCAACAACCTCTTTCCGCAGGAATGGAGAATAAGGATGCAGAATGATGCATAGGTCTGGTGTCAGCCACACCTGACCGCAGACCCATCATAACCGCAGACCCATCCTAACCTTCCCCAAGGGACAACCCATCCTAACCTTCCCAAAGGGAAGGAACTGGTTACTCCGACTAAATGGTGTCAGCCCCCACCTAGCCTCCCCCGTAGGGGAGGGACAGATACTATTGGC
>OLSQ01002189.1_pt1 | contig 14648 bp, 16 predicted proteins | sample 1672561 | NCBI WGS metagenome assembly OLSQ01 (sample SAMEA3136699, study PRJEB25190) | human gut metagenome | biome: human gut; feature: human-associated habitat; material: faeces | place: Austria | collected 2013 | reverse complement strand
CGTGGCCACGATCCGACGCTCCCGCGCCGGCGGCACCGGAAAAGCGTGACCGCAGCCGCACCGGCGCACTGTGGGCGCGCTTTGCGGAGCTTTCGCAGATCCCCGCAGGGGAGAGCTTTGATAAGATCCTCCTGCCCGTGGAACGCATTACGCCGGAGATCATTGAAACGTTCGGCGAACGGCTCATCGGCGTCCTCCCGGCGATCCTCTGGCCTGCGGACGAGGAAGCGCTGGAAGCGCGTCTTGCGGCGCTGAAAGAGACCGGGCTGCGCGAGGTGTACGGCGACAACATCTACGCCATTCCGCTCACACGCCGCCGGGGACTCACGCTGCACGGCGGCGCGGGGCTCAACATCCTCAACACCGAGGCGCTGCGCCACTATGAGGAAGAGGGGCTTGCGAGCGTCACAGCTTCGTTTGAGCTTTCGATGCGCGGCATCAAATCGCTCGGGGGTAGAATCCCCATCGGCGCGATCGTCTACGGGCGTCTGCCGCTCATGCATTTCCGGAACTGCCCGCTCCGCGCGCAGATCGGCTGCGCGGCGTGCCGCGCGAGAGGCGAGCTCACCGACCGGCGCGGCGTCAAATTCCCGGTCGAGTGCGGGGAGAAAAAGTATTCGACGCTTTTGAACAGCGTGCCGCTGCACATTGCGGATAAGGACCTGCGCGGACTGGACCACGGCATTTTGTGGTTCACGCGCGAATCAACGGCGGAGTGCGCCGCCGTCGCGGCGGATTACCGCGCGGGAAGAAAATCGGAGCGGGAGCGCACCGGCGGACTGTATTACCGGGAACTTCTGTGACCGGAGAATCAAAGGAGGAACGACCTATGGCGACCGGAGCGGAATTTTTTGCCCAGCTGGAAAAGCGCTTCAACCAGCTTTCCGCGGAGGAAAAGCTGGATAAGATCGTGGAATATCAGAAAAAGCTCACCGCATTGAAGGAACAGGGGCTTTCCGAGGAGGAGGCCGTGGCGCAGCTAGAAAGCGAACTGCCGCTGCCGAGCCCCGTGCCACCGGAGAACGACGAGTACGGGCGCATCTCGCACCCGAAAAAGCCGCTCGTGACCGGCACGCTCTACGCCGTGGCCCTCGCCGCGGTCGTCGCGGCGGCGGTGCTGCTCTCGAAGATATTTTAAAACCGGAATATTTAACGGGGTATGACGAAACGTCATGCCCCGTTCCGACTGTCAAAGGCGCTGGGGATGAAAAGATGAAATACGAAACAATGCAGGAAATCGGAAGATCATGGGGAAGCATTATGAATGATTCCGATGCAATTCCGTAAATGGCTTTGTGCTGCACGAATATGGATATGAAATCGAAGTTTGACCCGTGCGGAAAGAAGGATATACCATGAAAACGGAAATCAAAACAAAGAGATTGACGCTGTGTCCCATGTCGGACGCGGAGATCGAAGCGCTGATCGAGCGCACGCCTTCCGACGAGCTTCGCGCCGCTTACGGCGAAATGCTCTCCGGCGGCAAAAGCGATCCGGGAAACCGGGTCTGGTACGCGCCGTGGTCGATGGTGCTGAAAGATGCGCAGGAGTATGTTGGCGATCTTGGCTTCAAAGGGCCGGTCAAAAAGCATGCTGTGGAGATCGGGTACGGTGTTCTGCCGGAGTACGAGGGGCTGGGCTATACCACCGAAGCGGTGCAGGCCATGACACAATGGGCGTTTCAGCAGAAGGATGTGGTGTTTGTGGAGGCCGAAACAGACCCGGAGAACAAGGCTTCGCAGCGTGTTCTCGAAAAGTGCGGCTTTGTGCCGGACGGAACAACGGGGGAGGAAGGCCCGCGCTTTGTGCTGGAGAGCCCGCTTTCCAGCCAGGTATCCATCTATATGCTGTTTGGTATCGCCATCGGTATGTCCGTTGGACAGATGTGCGGCCAGATGGTCTGGGGCTTGGCGCCCGGCATCAGTCTCGGTTTGCTGGCCGGCGTGCTGCTCGACAATGCCGCAAAGAAAAAACGTGAAGAGCTCCGGCAGCAGCGCCGGTCTGATGTGTGATTTTTTTCGCATATTGCTATTGACATGGAAACTGTAAAGTGATATATTTACCACATCGAATGTGATAAATATATCACTTGCTGCATTATGTGGGGGCATTATATGAAAATGAAAAAAGTATCGCTGCGGGAACTGGTTGCGGACAAGATTGTTTATGCCGTTCTTCTTGCCATGACATATTGGCTGTGGGCGCGGAACGACTGGAAGGACTATTATACGACCATCCAGTACGTCATTGATGTTTTCGCGTTCTTTTATTTTGTATCCCGTTCTATCCGCGTCAAAAAATATAAGCAGGAAGAGCCGGATGAGATGTCGGAGGCAAATCTCAAACGGTGCGATGCGATCTGCCTGAAGATCGTCGTTGGGCTGATCGTGGCGCTCGGCTTTGTCTGCGCCGCCGGGAGATTTGCGATCTCTACGGAGATCATCGGCTACGGCCTGATGGGGACGCTGGTTTTGCTCGCGGTCATCCGCACGGTTTTGTTCTGCTATATGGATAAAAAGGGAGTCTGAGATGGCGCTGACGACCAAGATCCGGGAATACCGGGAAAAGCAGGGACTTACGCAGTCAGAGCTTGCCGACCTCGTCGGTGTCCGGCGCGAAACGATCGTCAATCTTGAGCGGGGACGGTATAACCCCTCGCTGAAGCTGGCCATGGATATCGCCAAGGTCTTTCACGTCACCGTGGAAGAGATATTTTCCTATACGGAATAAGAAAACGCCGACGTATCCCGCTCAAGTATCGCCGCAAGAGCGATCTCACCCACGCCGGATACAAAAGCGTAAATACCGCTTGTGAGATGGGAAAAAATCTGCTATAATTCCCCTGTTACAGAGCCAATTCACCGCAAGGAGATAAACGAAGCTATGAAACTTGGTATCGAGGGCGATTCACCTGATTCTATATCTCAATAGTACTCCATAAATACCGATAATTCTTGATTTCAGCGTATTTTCTGCACAAATGTCCACTATATAACTTCATGCAATTCCATACTACTCCACGCCGAAATGGTGTAAAAATGGTGTATGGAAAATCGGATTGCAGATGCGAAAATGACACACTACTACCGCCCCCCAAAATCGAATGAAAGCTCTGATGGAACACACAGCCATCGGCATGACCGTCCAACGGATATGCCGATGGTTGTTTCATTTTCTGCTGCATTTCGGGGCGAATATGGAGAAAAATATCGCCAGTACGTCGCTTGGATTTCCTGCCTATCTTGCCACTCCGCCTTGTGATAACGGCATTTCGTGTGCCAATAAAGGGTGGAATCTTACATTTGCAGGGCTTTGCTTGAATAGCAAAGCCTTATCTGAAATCATTTGTCGAATTTTGTATTTTATCAGTTATAACTTATGTTTTTGTAATTTCTCCATTGAGTTTCAATCGTAAATGTGATATACTGTGGTCAGCCACGGAAGGAGGGTGAAGTTTTATGATTAAACGCGAACTGTATATGAGCCGTATCCGTCCGTTCATCGGAACGGAGCTGGTCAAGGTCATGACCGGTATCCGCCGCTGCGGAAAGTCGGTCATGTTGGAGCTGATTCAGCAGGAGCTTGCGGAGTCCGGCGTCAGCCGGGCGCAGTTTATCTCCATCAACTTTGAAGATATGAGCTATTCCCACCTGCAAACCGCGCAGGCTTTGCATGATGAGATCACCGCAAGAGCCGCAGAAATAGAAGGCAAGGTCTATCTCTTTTTCGATGAGATCCAGGAGGTCAAGGACTGGGAGAAGTGCATCAACTCTTTCCGCGTCTCATTGGACTGTGACATCTACATCACCGGCTCCAATGCAAAGCTGCTGTCCGGTGAGCTTGCGACCTATTTAGGTGGACGCTATGTGGAGTTTGTGATCTATCCGTTCTCATTTGGGGAGTTCATGGAGCTTTACCGTTCGATTGCGCCTGATGCGTCCATCCAGCAGCGTTTCCAAAAGTACCTGCTTGCCGGAGGGATGCCCTATCTTGCAAATCTCCGATATGCGGATGCGCCGTCCAAGCAATATCTTCACGATCTATTCAACTCTGTCCAGCTCAAGGACATCGTGAAGCGGAATAAAATCCGGGATGTAGATTTGCTGGAACGGATCATTGCCTATGTGATCGCCAATGTGGGAACGGCCTTCTCGGCGACCTCTCTTGCAAAGTTCCTGAAAAACGAGCAGCGCACCGTCGCCCCGGAAACAATTCTGAACTATATCAAATACTGCTGCGAGGCGTACCTTTTCTATCAGGTGAAGCGGGAGGACTTGCAGGGCAAACAGATCCTTGCCTCCAATGAGAAGTACTATATTGCCGATCACGGCATCCGCGAGGCTGTTTTCGGCGGCAATATGCGGGACATCAATCTCATTTTGGAGAATATCGTGTATCTGGAACTGCTGCGCCGGGGCTATGAAGTGACTGTCGGCAGAACGGGCGATAAGGAAATTGATTTTGTATGCGACAAGCGCGGCGAAAAGCTGTATGTTCAGGTCACTTATCTGCTGGCATCGGAAGAAACGGTCAACCGTGAGTTTGGCGCGTATGATAATATCCGCGACAACTTCCCGAAGTATGTTGTTTCCCTCGATGAGTTCGACATGAGCCGAAACGGTATCAAACACCGAAACATCCGCGATTTCCTCCTGGCCGAGGAATGGAACTGAACGAGAAGCCCATCATCACGCCAAATGGTGTGATGATGGGCTTCTTAAAATTCAAAATGGCAAATTCCAATAATGATAAATGCCTTGATCCCCCCCCTTCTTCCTTGTCTATTGCGACGCAGCTCGTGCGCCGCTGTCCACCGCAGAAACCACTTGCATAACCCTGCCCGCAGAGATACAATACGACCGATTGAAACGAGAAACGCTTCCTGCCCGACACCGGTGAGAGCTCACCGGGAACCGGACGGGAAGCGTTTTGACCACATAGATTACCACAGACAGCTACGGAGCACACGGAAACAGCGGAACTAAGAGCACCAAAGAGTAACTGAAACCAAATAAAAAGGGCTAAAAACCACTATAAACAAGTAGAAAAAATTTTCTCAAGAAGTTTGGGACTATGAGACAGCAAGTTCGACCTGTGCTGCTCTGATGCGCGCTCCGTGTTATCCCGCAGCCGTCCTCGTCAGAATATCTGCCCCGGAAGCCGCAGCTTTTCCTTCGGCGGGAACTGTTTATCAAATTCCTCGGCCTCCGCTTCGTCTACAAAATAGCCCTGCGGTGTGGCATACTCGCCGGTGATACTGTTGAGATAGCCGGGGATCAGCTCGCGGCAGAGGAAGAAGGAGGCGTCCTCGCCCTCGGGCAGACCGTGGTAGCGGATGCCGAAACAGCTGGCATAGTCGAAACCGCTTTTGCCGTAGAAGTCTATGTTGCCCTCGAAACACAGCGCACCCGCGCCGAGCTCCGCCGCCTTTTCAAGTGAATAGTCCAGCAGCATCTTGCCGTAGCCATGACGCTTATACTCGGGCGCGATGCCTATCGGCCCCATAGTCATAATGGGGACGTCTCTGCCGTCGTCCGCGTGTATGACGGTGCGTATGAATATGTTCTGACCGATGAGCTGCCCGTCCTTTTCCATCACGAAGTCCAGCTCCGGGACAAAATCCGGGTCATCGCGGAGCTTATGCAGAACATAATGCTCCAGACAGCCGGGGCGGTAGACGTTCCAGAATGCCTCGCGCACGAGGTTTTCTACCTCATGCTGCTCTTCGGGGCGTTCGAGTCTTATAGTGCAGTTATCTTTATTCATTGTTATTCCTCACTTCTTTATAATTTTGGTAAACGGTCGTTTACCAAAATTATAGCATCGCTGGTATTGATTGTCAAGCGCTTTGTTTATAACTGCCTATGGCGCGGCGGAGCATGCTGTGGTATCATATGGGGCACAGTATGACCCGTGGAGGGATTTGTAAAATGAGATTTGATCGCATTACGGACACACAGCATGAGATGTACAAAAAGGCCATGGAGCTGTATGCAAACAGCTTCCCGATGCACGAACAGCGCGAGGCAAAGTCTCAAGCCGCGATACTCGGCGACAGTGAGTACCATTTTGCACTGGCCTATGACGGCGAGACCTTCGTGGGCGAGGTGCTGTACTGGGAATGGGACGGTTACATTTACGTCGAGCACCTCTGCATCCTGTCGGAGATGAGGAACAAGGCCTACGGCGGCAAAGTTCTTGAGCTGCTGGCAGCGGAGAACAAAAAGGTGATCCTCGAGATAGATCCGCCGGTCGACGATATATCCATCCGCCGCCGCGGCTTTTATGAATGCAGCGGCTTCGCGGAAAACCCGTATGCGCATGTACACCCGCCGTATCACCGGGGGTATAAGGGGCACGAGCTTGTCGTCATGTCCCGCCCGGGGGAGCTGAGGACTGAAGAGTATGACTGCTTCCGGGATTATCTCAACGGACATGTTATGAAGAATGTTTTTTGAATGGTGAGGTACACATGAAGAAGGCTGTTATATTCGATCTTGACGGGCTGCTTATCGACACCGAGTCCACCTGCTTTAAGATATACGGCGACCTTGTGCGCAAATACGGGCACGAGCTGACGCTTGCCGCGTACACCGAAAGGTACAGCGGCAAGGCGCTTATCGACAACGTGAACCAGTTTATAGCGGATTTCGACCTGCCCATAACGCTTGAGGAGGGCGCGGAGTTCTATACTTCAAATGAAAAGGTATATTTCGACCGCGGCATACCGCTTAAGCCCGGCGCTGAGGAACTGCTGAAGAAGCTCAAAGCGCGCGGCGTGCGCATCATCCTTGCTACCTCCAGCGTCCGTGACCGCGCCGTGGGCGTGCTGCGCGCAAACGGCGTGGACGGGTACTTTGACGATATGGTCTTCGGCCCCGAGGTCGAGCACGGCAAGCCCGCGCCGGATGTTTTTCTAAAAGCACACGAGAAAGCGGGGGAGCGCGCGGAGGACTGCCTCGTGCTTGAGGACAGCGAGGCCGGAGTCCAGGCGGCGTATGCTGCGGGGATAGACGTGATATGTGTACCGGATATAAAGGCTCCGTCAGAGACGGTGCGGCGCATGGCATGGGCTGTGCTGCCGTCGCTGTATGAGGTCAGCGGCATCCTGCAATTATAAATAACGAAAGGAACCTGACGGACATGGACGCTGAGTTTATCGACCTTGCCCGGAGAATATCGGGGATGAGCACCTGTGCTGTATAATCCGTTCAAAGAAAGGCCACCCCGGCATTGAAGCAAAGCGCGCATGGCTCTGGGAGCGGCTCGGAGAGGGGCACGTGTTCCGCAAGTTGAATGTCAAGGGCTGCGCGTTCATCGAGTATGCCCCATTGGAGGCGGCATGGGTGCCGGTCGTCGGCGACAACTTCTATTATGTATACTGCCTTTGGGTGCAGGGCGAACCCAAAGGGCATAGCTATGGACGCACATTGATGGAGAGCTGCATTGAGGATGCCCGCGCGCACGGCAGGTCGGGCGTGTGTATGCTCGGCGCGGAGAAGCAGAAGGCGTGGCTGTCCGACCAGAGCTTTGCGAAGAAGTTCGGCTTCACGGCGGTGGACAGGACGGACAACGGCTATGAGCTTTTAGCGCTGTCCTTCGACGGCAGCATCCCGCGCTTTGCGGCAGGGGCGAAGCAAATGACCGTTGACGCCAAGGGGCTGACGGTTTATTATGATCTCCAGTGCCCGTATATTCCGCAGCGAGTTGAAAAGCTGCGGGAGCGCTGCGATTCAAACGGCATACCGGCAGAGTTTATTCTTGTCGATTCGCTTGAAAAGGCAAAGGCGTTGCCCTGTGTGTTCAACAACTGGGCGGTGTTCTATGACGGGAAATTCGTGACCGTGAACCAGATAGACGCGGCGATGCTCGAAAAGCTTATCAAGCGCTGATTTTATTCCGGCAGAGGAGGAAGAGCGTATGGACGAAAATAAAAATGCGCCCAAGCATGAGCGCAAGACCCTGTGGCAGTTTATAAAGTTCCTGCTCGTGAGCGGGATCGCCGGCATACTTCAGATCATTCTGGTGAACCTGCTGTGCTGGGCGCTGGCCGATTGGAAAGCGCCGCTGCCGGGCTTCCTGACCGGGATATTCAGCGCGTCCGTCGTCGGCGCTGGGAACGACAACTGGGGCTATGTGTTCCCGTTCTTCGCCTCGAACCTGCTCGCGAATATCTACGGGTACATTCAGAACAAAAAGACGACCTTCAAGTCCGATGCACCCGCGTGGTGCTTTGCGGTGTATCTGGCGCTGATGGTCTGCCTGATCCTGTTCTCAACGTGGCTGCAAGGCGTAATCGCGAACGCGCTGCGCTCGACCGGCGCGGAGCTGTGGAGCGCGCTTGCGCCGACGATAGCCGCGGCCGCCGCGGGGACATTCCAGATGGCCGTGCTCTTCCCAGTGGAGAAGTTTATAGTGGGACTTAATCAATTTTCAAGAACAGAATTACTGATAGGAAAAGAAGGAATAGAAAACAAAAGGGCGTGCTGCATTTCTTACAGCACGCCCAATACGTTTATTAGGAACAGTTTTAAAATTCCCGCAGCACGAGATCCGTCTCACCGGGGTTCAGCCCAAGCTCTATCCTGAGCACCTTCGGGTGCTTTGCGTACTCTTTGCGTATTCCGTCCCGCAGGGAAGTGCCGCCGTGATAGCCATGGATGACGCGAATGCGGTATGCACCGGCGCTGCGGCGAAGCTTTGCGTCGATCACGACCTTTGCCTGATAGAGCGTCATACCGTGTACGTCAAGTTCAATTATGCTTTCGGTCATAGGCGGCTCCTTATCTGCCGTGCGCCGCACCGCCGCACGGCTCATAACACACCTATTATATTTGAAATGGGCTGCGCTTGTCAATATTAAACATAATATTCGCAGCACGAATCAACAAAAAATGTATATATGCACAAAAACCGGCGCTTAAAATCATGGAGTATTGCTCTTGAAAGCGGGACGGGGATTTGGTATATTATCATCAGAAAGGGTGATACCGATGTACAGGTAAGAAAAGCCCTGAGTGCCAAAGGCAGCAGGGTCGGCGCTGCAGATCGAAATACGCTGGCGGACAGTAAGCACAGAGCCTATCTCGCTTCAGAGATCCCAGAGTGGAATTTATGAGTGCTTAGCTACAGTGTCCCGTGACAGGCGGTGCCGGAAAAATTGAAGAAAGAGAGGTAACCAAGATGTTAGATACTAAGAATTCACAGAAATGACCCTTGGCTGCTGTGAAAACGGTGTAAAGAAACCGTGCAGTCAAGGGTCATTTCGCATTTACGGGATAAATTTATATATCAAGGCCGTCGCGGAGACAACGCGGCGGCTTTGCCGTTTTGCTGTGCATTTCGGAATTTCTTTGTTAACAAAATTTGCATTAAATTTCGTTTCGTCCGTGCTAATATGGCTGCACGGCGTTTTATCCCCCGAAATCAACACTTCAAAGGAGGTCTCGTATGAAAAAGCTAAAACATATTATTGTTCTGCTGACCCTTGCGGCCATTGCGCTGTGCGCCTGCTCTCGGGAAACGCCCTTGCAGCGCGCTCTGAGCACAATAAAAAGCGAATTCGGCATAGACCTCAAAAACGAAAGCATAACCGTTGAAAGGCTTGCATACACCTACGATGACGGCAACATTTTCGGCGAAGGCTTTGCGGCGTATAAGATAGGCTTCACACAGGATGCTTCCGCGCATTTTGCCGGTCTCGACACAACGCCGGATATAAACGCCGATGACGGCATAGACCTTGCCCGACAAAACGGTGTCGAGCTGCCTGCCGCTCCGGACGGCACACCGTTTGCCTATAAAAGCGAAAACCAAGGGCTAAACAGGGTTTTTCTGCTTTATTACAGCACCGAAAACACCGCATATCTGATCACTTTGGATGCGTAAAAACAACGGATGTTCTCTCGAACATCCGTTGTTTTATTATTTCAGCTTATTCTGAAGCTTTTTGTACAGCTCGTCATAGCGCTCGGTGCAGTCGGCAATGGCAAGCTCAGGCTCGCGGCGCATTGCCCTGGAGTTAACATCGCCGGAGATGAGCGTTGAGTAGTGATATCTCTGAAGCTTCACGCACTCCATCGCACTGCGGCCGATGGAAACGGCAGCCGCCGCATCGGCACAGGCCTCGGGCGCGAGCTTATCGGAAACGGACTCTATCATGTCGATGAGCTTTATCATGCCGTAGAGCACCTCGTCGATCTCCGAGCACGCGGCAAACACGCCGCCTTCGATGCAGGCCTGACTTTTGCCCTCGGCGACCTCCTTATCCCACTCGGCGCGCGATTGCAGTTCCTGATCGACGGTCTTGAGGAAAAACTTGCGCAGGACCTCGATAAAATGCTCGGCGTTTTTCATTTCCGCATCCTCAAGCCCCGACTTGCGCAGCGCCTTTACCGCAAGCGCCGCCGCTTCCGCCGCGATCTCGGCCGAAACGTTGCTGAGCCACATGCGCCCGTCCTTCTGCGCGACGTCGGCAGTGAAGTCCCTGACCGATCTATCGGAATAGAGGTCTATCTTCAGGCTGCTGACATCAATGTCTTTGTTCATAATCTTACTCTCCTTTTTAAAGCAATGCCCAGCGCGAGCGCTGCGCAGCCGAGAGCCGCACCTGCCGCCGCCTTGAGCATATACTGCTGATTCATGTTAAGACCCTTCCTGAATCCGATGCAGCCTTCCCTGCCCTCGCCCGTTTGCAGGAAAATGAGGATATTTTCGAGCTTTGCCGCACGAGAAAACGTTCCGCTCATGCCCTCACGGCTGAGCGCAAGCACCGTAAGTCCGACAAGCGAAGGGAGATTTGAAAAGCGCTGCTTTCCACCTGCGGCGAAGAACTTTTTCTCGGCATGGTAGGCGCGTGTGTACGCTCGGTTGAGACGGCTGTAGCAGCCGGGGAAATCATCGGCTTTGATATCGGTCTCGCTCACCGTTTTGCCGTTGACACTCACGGAAAGATGAGCGTCCATACTCTCCGGCAGGCCTTTTTTGCCGAAGGTGGGCAGAGCATTGTGCCGAATGTCTATATTCGTGACCGACCTTTTGCCGAGCACCTCGTGGATATTCTCCGCGATAAGGCCGCCGGCATCGGACGAAATTTTAACAAGCTCCTGCTCTGAGCCGCCGTCGCGGCCGCTGTCACGAAGGACGGCGAAAAACGCCGACGCACCGCTGAGTATCTCAAAAACATGCAAACAGCCGGTCGTTCCGGCGTCCTTATAGATCTGCGAAAACTCAGTGAACGGTCTGTTTATGAGTTTATCACGAAGTGAGCGCTCCAGGCAAGCAAAATCGCAGCTTTTGCCCTGCGAGCCGCAGCTTTCCTCGTCGATCGTAAGCGAGACTATGCGCGCGCTTTCGTCAAGCTCTGCGCGCACGGCGATCGGCACCTCGCGGTAAAGGCCGCCGAAGCGATACATGCTCTTTTACCATGATACTATCTCAAAGCCTGCCGGCAGCTTTCGGCACACAGTACCGCGATAGCGCGTTATGAAATTCTTCTTTTCCCTGCTGTGTATATCAAACACAAAGCACGGAGATTTGAACACGTCGAGCTGCGAAAGCTCGGGCAGTCTGTCGGTTTTAAGCATCACCGAGCACCTTCTTTGCCGCGGCAAAATTGTCAAACTTTTGGCTATTATTAACGTTCTAAAGCTCCCCGAACGGGGAGCTTTAGCTTTATTTATTTTCTATTGCTTTCGGGCGCCATGGGTGAGTTTTAGCCCTTTAGTCTGACCGAGGAAAAATTCGTTCAGAGCGGCTGAAACGCCCGACGGGAATACTTTTTGTATTTCCTAGGGCTTTCGGGCGCTATGGGCGGATTTTAACCGGTCAGCTCACCCGGTCAGGCCTCGCGGAAGTCATAAGTGCGGTACTGTATAGCTTCCGCTATGTGCATCGCGCCTATAGTCTCCTCGCCTTCAAGGTCGGCTATCGTTCGTGCGACGCGCAGGATGCGGTCGTAGCTGCGAGCGGTAAGACCCATGCGGTCGAAAGCATCGTGCATGAGCTGCTCGCACTCGGGCGTGAGAAGGCAGTATGCGTTGAGCGCCTTTGTGCCCATGCCGGCGTTGCTGAGAATGCCGGTGCCCTCAAAGCGCTTGCGCTGGATAAGGCGCGCTACGTCAACGCGGCGCTTTATATCGGCAGAGCTTTCCGCAGGCGCGCGGTTTTTAAGCTCCTCGTACTCCAACGCCGGAGCCTCGACGATGATATCAATGCGGTCAAGCAGCGGCCCGGAGATGCGGCTGTGATATGCGCGCACCTCGTTTGCAGAGCAGCGGCAGCGCCCCGACGGATGGCCGTACCAGCCGCATTTGCACGGATTCATTGCGCACACGAGCATGAAGTTTGCCGGAAAGGTCTCGGTCCCGGCAACACGTGAGACGGTGACCTCGCCGTCCTCAAGCGGCTGGCGCAGCACCTCAAGCACATCCTTTCGAAACTCCGGCAGCTCATCAAGAAACAGCACGCCGTTGTGCGCAAGGCTGATCTCGCCCGGGCGTGGGACCGCTCCGCCGCCGGACATGGCAGCGCCCGAAACGGTATGGTGCGGCGCACGGAACGGACGCGCGGATATGATGGGATTGTTCTTCCCCGTCAGCCCGGCAACGGAATAGATCTCAGTGGATTTGAGCATTTCCTCCCGCGTCATATCCGGCAATATGCCGGGCAGGCGCTTGCTCATCATGCTCTTGCCGGCGCCCGGAGGACCAACCATGAGTATGTTGTGTCCGCCGGCCGCGGCAATCTCCATAGCACGCTTTACGTTCTCCTGTCCCTTGACATCCGAAAAGTCAGGATATTTGACCGTCGCCGGGTCGAGCTTCGGTATATCCATCGGCTTTATGCGAAATTCGCCCCTGAGATGCGCGATAAGCTCGGACACATTCTCAATGGGATACACCGTCACTCCCTCGGCATATGACGCTTCCTGTGCGTTATCGGCAGGCACGAACAGCTCACGCACACCTTCGCGCGCGGCGGCGACTGCCATGGGCAGCGCACCGCTGACCGGCCGAAGCGTTCCGTTGAGCGAAAGCTCTCCGAAAAATGCGCAGTCGGACTTCGGCTGACGTATCACTCCCGTTGCGGCAAGAATGCCGAGCATTATCGGCAGATCGTACACCGTTCCGGCCTTTTTTGTGTCCGCCGGCGCAAGATTGACCGTGACGCGGCTGACCGGGAACTTGAAGCCGTTTGATTTTATCGCGGCGCGCACCCTCTCGCGCGCCTCCCTGACTGCGGCGTCGGGCAGGCCGACGATATCAAAATTCACAAGGCCGTTGGACACGAAAACCTCAACGGAAACGCCGTAGCCGCCGATGCCCTTAACGCCGAGCGATCTTATCGTTGCAAGCATATTTTACCACCACTGTTTTCAAAAATAGGGACTGCGGAAAAATGCAGTCCCTTTATAATTTTTCTTATTCTTCGACGGGGCAGGTTATAGCTATGTTCAGCTCGTCAAGCTGCTTCTGCTCAACCGTGGAGGGTGCGCCCATCATGACATCCTGCGCGTTCTTGTTCATCGGGAACGGGATGATCTCGCGGATGGAGTCCTCGCCGGCAAGCAGCATAACCATGCGGTCAACGCCCGGGGCGATACCGGCATGAGGGGGTGCGCCGTAGCAGAAGGCATTGTACATAGCCGGGAACTTGGCCTTAACGTCGTCCTCACCGAGGCGAACCATTTCAAACGCCTTTATCATGATCTCGGGATCGTGGTTACGCACTGCGCCCGAGGACAGCTCAACGCCGTTACACACGAGGTCATACTGGAACGCGGTGATCGAAAGCGGATCGACCTCGCCGCGCTCGGCCTTTTCGAGGATCTCCAGACCGCCGTTGGGCATGGAGAACGGGTTGTGGCAGAACTCAAGCTCGCCGGACTCCTCGCCGATCTCGTACATCGGGAAGTCGACGATCCAGCAGAACTCATAGCGCTCCTTGTCCATGTGGCCGGGAACAGCCGCGCCGAGCATCTTGCGCATGACGCCTGCGGTCTTCTGTGCGGCGTCCTTCTTCCCTGCCGCGACGGCGACGAGATAACCCGGCTTCAGGCCGAGCGCCTCGGTGATGCTGTCCTTACGGTCATTGAGGAACTTGCTGATGCCGCCGACGAACTCGCCGTTTTCCTCGACCTTGAACCAATAGGGCTTGTTGCCGGCCTGCACCTCAACATCGGCGCAGAGCTTGTCTATCTGCTTTCTGGTCATCTCGCAGCCGGAGACGGCAACGGCCTTTATGACATTGCCCGGTGCAAAGGGCGCAAACTCCGTGCCCTGCACGAGCGCGGTAATGTCCTGCACGACAAGGTCAATACGCAGGTCGGGCTTATCGGAGCCGTACTTCTCCATTGCCTCAAGATAGGGGATGCGGGTGAACGGAGCCTTGGAAGCAATATCATAGGTACCGTACTTTGCAAAAATCGGAGGCAGCACATCCTCAAGGACGGTGAAAACATCCTCCTGAGTGGCGAAGGCCATCTCCATATCGAGCTGATAGAACTCGCCGGGGGAACGGTCGCCGCGCGCGTCCTCATCGCGGAAGCAGGGGGCGATCTGGAAATAGCGGTCAAAGCCGGAGGTCATCAGCAGCTGCTTGAACTGCTGAGGCGCCTGAGGCAGGGCGTAGAATTTGCCAGGATGGTT
>OLSQ01002184.1_pt1 | contig 14683 bp, 14 predicted proteins | sample 1672561 | NCBI WGS metagenome assembly OLSQ01 (sample SAMEA3136699, study PRJEB25190) | human gut metagenome | biome: human gut; feature: human-associated habitat; material: faeces | place: Austria | collected 2013 | reverse complement strand
CTGAGAAGCTTGTCTGGGAGTTTCTTCAAGCTGAAAAGTCAGCTGGGAGGCATCGGGAACAAATTTTTCCAGAAACAGAAGCGGAATCTGAAATACAATGGCTTTGTTTGGACGTGTACATAAAGTAGAATGTACCTTATTCGGCTGTATCAGCGTACATTGCCCGGAACGTAGATTTCTGGAAGTGCTTTCCGTATTTACTTTCAGTTCGCCCTCCTGTAAATAGAGGATTTCAATGGCGTCGTGCCAGTGAGGCGGCACATAGCTTCCAAAATCCACCGATGTATAAAAACGCACATTTGTCCTGAAATCAAGAGGAATCACTTCATAATTTGAAGCCGTGATCACTTTTTTCATAACTGTCTGACTCCATAAAAAAGAGAATATTAACCTATTACTTAGATACTATCATATCTGGAAAATTGAGAGCAAGTAATTTATTCTAAATTTATAAAAAACTGTTCGTGGGCAACATTCTGCGAGGTGATTTCCGGTCAGTCCGTGAACAGCAACTGATAATAACAATATTGACATTTTTGTACAGCCATTTTTAAGAAAGAGAGGTTTTTACGATGATCCAGAACCCAATTTTACCAGGCTTTCATGCTGATCCATGTATCTGCCGAAAGGGTGATGATTTCTACATTGCAGTTTCTTCCTTCGAGTGGTTTCCGGGCATTCCAATTTATCATTCAAGAGACATGAAAAACTGGGAGCTGTATTCCCATGCTCTTACCAATGCGGAAGATCCTGACTTGAAAAAGCTGCCAAGTGCAAAAGGAATCTGGGCACCTTGCCTGACCTACTGTGAAGCAGATGATCTGTTTTATGTAGTATATGGTGTTATGAATTCTATGAATGCCAGATATTTTGATGTAGATAACTATCTGATCACAGCAAAAGATCTGCGCGGACCCTGGAGTGAACCGGTTTATCTTCATTCTTCCGGTTTTGATGCTTCTATGTTTCATGATGATGACGGCAAAAAATATATTGTGGCTCTTGAATGGGAGACAAGAACAGAATACGAGAAACCGGGTCCAATCTGCATTGTAGAATATGATCCGGCACAGAAAAAAGTAGTGGGAATGCCAAAAGCTTTCTGGAGAGGAGGTACAGACCGTGGTTGTATTGAGGCGCCTCATCTGACTAAGCGTGGGAATTACTACTATATAATGTGTGCTGAAGGCGGAACGGGCTATTATCATAGCGTGACAATGGGACGTTCTGAAAATGTATGGGGACCATATGAGGCTGATCCATGTAACCCAATTGTAACTTCTGTTCCGGAAAATCATAACGAGCGTGCCGACTGGGATCACTTGAAGCCTCGCTATTATAATTCGGAGAGTAAGCTTCAGAAATCCGGTCATGCCAGTTATGTGGATCTTCCGAACGGAGAAACCTGGCTGGTACATCTCACTTCCAGACCTTTTGTTCCGGAGCTTCGCTGCACTCTTGGCCGTGAAACTGCCATTCAGCGTATGAAATGGACAGAGGAAGGCTGGCTTCGAATGGAAAATGGAGGCAATATGGCCCAGGAGTTTGTGGAGGAGAGTAAGCTTCCCGGGTATCCGGTGAAAAAGCTTCCGCAGAGGGATGACTTTGATTCTGAAACTCTTGGAATCGGTTATTATGCGCCGCGCATTGATCCTGTGACTTTTGTTGACCTGAAAGCAAGACCAGGCTGGATTCGCCTGCGTGGTCAGGAATCCGGCTGCTCTTTGAATAAGACAAGTATTTTGGCAAGAAAGCTGACAAGTGTACAGGCAGTGGTAACGACAAAGGTTGATTTTACTCCGCTGAGTTACCAGCATACAGCTGGTTTGATCCTTTATTATGATAATATGAATTTTGTATATTTGTATAAATATTTCAGCGATACGCTGAATCACAGTGCGATTTCTGTTATGCAGGTGGAAAATGGAATAAAACGGGAATTTCCGGAAGCAAGGACTTTTGTGGAAGATGGACAGGACATCTGGATGCGGCTGGAGATAAAGGGCAGAAAATCCTGCTTTAAGTGGTCACTGGATGGAGATACCTATAAAGAAATCGGACCTTGCTTTGATACTACGAAATTTTCGGATGAGTATTCTGAGTTTGGTGAATTTACAGGAACTTTCGTAGGAATCACCTGTGGCGACCGTATGCTTCATCAGCACACAGCTGATTTTGATTTCTTTGAATATGTGGCAGATGAGACTGCAGATGTGAAATAAATGTTTTTTTCAAAAAATAAAAATCTTAACACAGATTTTATAGGAAAGATGTTAAAATACGTTCAGACAAATAAAAAAATGCTGAAAGGAAAATTAAAAATGATGAATAAAAAAAGACTTATGGCAATTCTGGCAGCAGGAGTTCTGACAGCAACATCTTTCAATCCGGTTATGATCAAGGCTGAAAGTGTATCAGCAGAAGAAGCTGGCATGGCAGTTCCGGCAGATGCAGCAGGCATGAGCGTACCTGCGGATGCAGCTGGCGCAGCAGTTTCTGCAGATGAGGCTGGTGCAGCAGTATCAGCAGACGAAGCTGGCGTAGTGGCAGCCGGTGACGGTTCTGAGACAGCTGTTTTCTCTGAAGATGGCACACCTGTGAAAAAAACAGTAAAAGCAGCAGATATCAATATGAAGGTGCAGGATTCCTACGATTTCCCATTCCTTGGCTTAAAGGCAGTCCTTCCGGAAGAACTGAAGAAACAGATCGAAAACTCCGATATGCTTATGATTACAGAGGAAGAATGGAATGATGACAGTACTGGTTTCAATTATGCTTTTTTCCACTGGAATAAGCTTACTGAGGAGCAGAAAAACGAAGATGTAAACCTTCTTGGAACCGGCTATGAGGACTGGCTTAAGAGCATCGAAAGAGTTGGCACACTTGGTGTTTACAGCAAGGATGTGATCGATGATCTGGATTCTATCACAGGCTGCAACGAGCACAAAGAGCTTGGAACAAGCGAGGATGGAAATTATAAGTACTATCTCAGCATTAATAAAGATGCAGAGTCTGATCTGACAGACGAGATCGAAAAAATTGAGACTACGATCACAGAAATGACAGCATTTGATCCAAGCAAATCCGTATTTGATATGCCTGCAGAAAATGCCAATCCGGATGCAGAAAATGTAGGCGCATTTGAGACAACGGATATTGATGGAAATGCCTATACAGAAAAAGTATTCAGCGACTATGACCTGACTCTTGTAAACTGCTTTACAACCTGGTGCTCTCCATGTGTAAATGAAATGCCAGACCTTGATAAGCTTTATCAGGAAATGAAAGAAAAGGGTGTGGGAGTAGTAGGAATGGTTATCGATTCTGTAGGCGAGGACGGAACTACAGATGAAGATACTGTGAAAAAAGCGCAGATTCTCAAGGAAAAAACAGGAGTTACCTATCCTCTTCTGATTCCGGATGCAGGAAACATGAATGGACGTATCAGCGGTCTCAGCAGCTTCCCGGAATCCTTCTTTGTGGATAAGGATGGAAACATTGTAGGCGATCCGATCATGGGTAGCAGAAGTCTGGAGGACTGGAAAGCAGCTGTAGAGGATGCCCTGGAAAATATCAAAGCAGGAGAATAAGCATATGAAAAAAATCGCCGAGTCCAAATGGACCGGAATCGCCCTTGCAGCGGTGGGGATTCTGATGATGGCCTTTGGTATTTATCGTGGTGAAATGGAAGTTGTTTTTACAAAAGCTGTAAATATCTGTATGGAGTGTATTGGAATTGGATGATAAGAAAATGAACATAAAAAACTGGCCCAGACATACCATACAGGCACTTTGGGCGCTGCTTACAAATTCACATTTGTCCGGATTTGTAACTGGAAAAATATATACAGGAAAGCTGAAAAATGCCTGTGTTCCAGGACTGAACTGCTATTCCTGTCCTGGGGCAGCAGGAGCCTGTCCCATTGGTTCCTTACAGGCTGTGGTTGGAAGCTGGAACTTTAAATTTGCCTACTATGTAATCGGATTTCTGATTTTCGTAGGTGCGATTCTGGGAAGGCTGGTGTGTGGTTTTCTCTGTCCCTTTGGTCTGATTCAGGACCTGCTGAATAAGATTCCTTTTCCAAAGAAAATCCGTACTTTTAAATGGGACAAAGTACTTCGAAAACTGAAATATGTGATTTTCCTGGTATTCGTAATTTTGCTCCCACTATTCCTTACAGATATAATGGGACAGGGTGCTCCTTATTTCTGCAAGCTGATCTGTCCGGCTGGAACGTTGGAAGGAGGACTGCCGCTGGTGCTTTTGAATAAAGCGATGCGCGGTGCCATTGGCTGGCTGTACATATGGAAAAATACGATTTTGATCGTAACGATTATTTTGTCCATTATTATTTACAGACCTTTCTGTAAATATATTTGTCCCCTTGGAGCTTTTTATTCCATATTTAATAAGGTATCCATTTACAGATACAGTGTGGATATGGATAAATGTATCCGTTGTGGAAAATGTGCAAAAGCCTGTCAGATGGAAGTCAACCCTGTGGAAAACCCTAACAGTCCAGAGTGTATCCGCTGCGGACGGTGTAAACAGGCTTGTCCGGTACACGCCATTGCGAGTGGGTGCAAGAGATAATAGGGATTCACTTTATGTATGTTTTATAAAAAAAGCTTACTGCAATTTAGACATGGAAAAATGTATGTTTAAGTTGTAGTAAGCTTTTGGTATTTATGGAGCTCTAGAGCCTGTCTGCTGGGGACGTATCAGGAAATACTCTCAATCACTCCGCGGAGATAATCGTAGCAGATCTTAAGATTTTTCTTCCCTTCTTTGTCCAGCGGAATCTGCAGTGTGCGCTCCACGCCGTTTCGGGAAATGACGCATGGAAGGCTCATTGCGATTCCCTCCAATCCATATTCCCCTTCCAGGACAACGGAGGCTGGTACTATAGCGCGCTCATTTCGCATGATAGCACCCACAAGACGACATACGCTAAGGGCGATACCGGAGCTTGTGTAGCCCTTCAGTTCTACAATGTCCAGACCGCTGACCTTCACCTCGTGAAGCAGCTTCTCACAGTCAACAGGCTCCTTCAGGCCAAACTGTTTCTGAAAATCATGAAAAGGAATTCCTACTATATTAACTGCATTCCATGGGATAAAGCTGGTGCCGCCATGTTCGCCCAGGACAAAACCGGTGACATTTTTTGCATCCACGCCGCACAGGTCAGCCAGCATTTTGTTGAAGCGGGCGGTGTCCAGGAGCGTACCGGTACCGATCAGAAGATTTCGGGGATAATTGAATTCCTTCTGTGCGATATAGGTGAGAACATCCATAGGATTTGAAACATTGATAATAATGGCAGAACGGGTGTAAGTGGTGATCTGTGTCATGATCTCCTTCATCACCTGTACATTGGTCTGCAGCAGCACCATGCGGTCACGGGAGTTACCCGGCTGAATGCTGGGTCCGGCAGTATTGATGATGATCTGGGCGTCCTTACAGTCTTCGTAGGTTCCCACGCGGATGTTGGCGTTGGCACTATATGCGAATGCGGTGGTGTGGCTGGCATCCAGCACAACCCCCAATGCTTTTTTCTCATTTCTGTTTATGACAACAATCTCATCTGCAAGATTCATTCGCAGAAGAGAATCCAGAATGGCAGAGCCTACATGACCTGCGCCGATTAAAACGATCTTTCCATAACTTATGTTTTCCATGATGTAAGTCTCCTTTAGAAACGTAAACTTTCATATATAGTGATGTCACCGACAGGCGACATGTCCATTTTGAGAATAAGAATAGCACTTGTGTGATGCAGAAACAAGAGAATTTTGGATTGCACTGTAAAAAATACGGAATGATAAAAATGAAAACGATTTTCATATTGACTTTGAAAAAGAATCTGCTATAATATGAAAATGATTTTCAAATTGGAGGCGCAAGCAATGAGCGAAAAAGCACAATACCGTACCAGACAGATCACAGAGCTGGAGAATTATCTGTGCTCTATGGAAGGAAAACATGTTACGGTCAGCGATATATGTAAATACTTTAAAAGCCAGGGCATTTCTATTGGAACCACAACCGTGTACCGCCAGCTGGACCGGATGGTGGAGCAGGGGCTGGTTGCCAAATATGTGGTAGATGGTACAAGCAGCGCATGCTTCGAGTATCTGGGACATGAGGAGCACTGTCATAAGCATGTATGTTTCCACTGCAAATGCGAGAAATGTGGGAAAGTGATCCACCTGGAATGCCAGGAGATGACACATCTGGGTGAGCATATGCTGGCAGACCATGGATTCCAGTGGGATTTTACCCGGACTGTGTTTTATGGAATCTGCGAGGAGTGCAGAGGATATGTGGAGTGATTTGTATTTTGAAGTGAAGAGGTTCATTATGTATAAATTGAAAAATAAATTTAGGCAGCTTTTTCTGACAGCTGCCACAGTTGGCGTTGCCTGTCTTCTTGCTGGCTGCGGTGAGAATTCTGACAGTTCAGACAGCCAGAAGCTCCAGGTGGTAGCCACCATTTTCCCGGAATATGACTGGGTTAGGGAAATCCTGGGTGATCAGGCAGACAACGTGGATCTTACCCTGCTTCTTGGCAACGGAACAGACATGCACAGCTTCCAACCCACCATGGCAGATATTCTGAAGGTATCCACCTGTGATGTATTTATTTACGTAGGCGGCGAATCTGATTCCTGGGTAGCCGACGTTCTGAAGGGCGCTGGAAACCCGGACCGAAAAGCCATCAATCTGATGGAAGTGCTGGGAGACCAGGTGAAAGAGGAAGAAGTTGTAGAGGGAATGCAGGATGAAGATGGGCATACCCATGTAGAAGCTGATGCTGCCGATGCCCATGATAGCGATGCAGATTCAGATAAGGAGAGAACAGAAAGTGAAGTGACGGAAGATTCTTCACATGATTCTGAGGGGCATTCCCACGATGAGGGGACGGATGATGACTTAGAATACGACGAGCACGTCTGGCTGTCCCTGAAAAATGCTTCCTTATTCTGCGACACCATCGCCAGCACCCTGGCCGACGCAGACCCGGAACATGCCCAGCTTTACCAGCAGAACGCTGCGGCCTACGAAGAAAAGCTGGCAGCCCTGGATCAGGATTACCAGACCACAGTGGACGGATCCCAGTCCAAGACCCTGCTTTTTGCAGACCGTTTCCCATTCCGTTATTTAACGGACGATTACAACCTTACTTACTACGCTGCCTTCACCGGCTGTTCTGCAGAAACAGACGCCAGCTTCGAGACCATTACGTTCCTGGCTGGCAAGCTGGATGAGCTGAAGCTCCCGGTGGTTCTCACCATCGAGAATTCCGACCAGAAAGTAGCGAAAGCAGTGATTGAAAATACAAACACCAAGGATCAGAAGATTTTGACCTTAAATTCTATGCAGTCCGTGACAGCCCAGAATGTGGAAGAAGGCACAACCTATCTTTCCATTATGGAAAATAATCTGCAGATCCTGAAGGAGGCATTATGAGTCTGATCACCTGTGAGAATCTTACATTAGGATATGAAGGAAAAGCGATTTTGTCCGGGCTGAATTTCACCGTAAATTCTGGCAATTACCTTTGCATTGTAGGGGAAAACGGATCCGGCAAATCCACACTGATGAAGACACTTCTTCATCTCCAGAGCCCTATGAGCGGCAGCATCACTCTTGGAGATAATCTAAAAATCAATGAGATCGGCTACCTGCCCCAGCAGACCGCCCTCCAGAGAGACTTCCCTGCTTCGGTAGAAGAGATTGTGATGTCCGGTTTCCTGGGAAGAATGGGACTTCGCCCTTTTTACAATAAAGCAGAGAAAAAAGAAGCCCACGAACTGATGGAAAAAACCAGGATCACAGACCTGGCGAACCGCTGTTACCGGGAACTTTCCGGTGGGCAGCAGCAGAGAGTGCTTTTGACCAGAGCCCTCTGCGCCACAAGGAAAATTCTCCTTTTGGATGAGCCTGTCTCTGGCCTGGATCCGGTGGCGACTGCGGATATGTATCAGATCATCAACGAATTAAATAAAGAGGACAAAGTAACCATCATCATGATTTCCCACGATATCAGCGAGGTGGCAACCTATGCAAGCCATGTGCTGCATATCGGACAGAAGGTTTTCTTCGGAACAAAAGAGGAATATCTGAAAAGCAAGATCGGAAAGCGGCTTGTGGACGCTGGAGAGGAGGGAAAAGCATGAGCGGAATATTCGAAAAGCTGGCATTTTATTTCCAGTATCCATTTGTGTGGTATGCGCTGATCGTAGGTGTGCTTATTGCCCTTTGTTCCTCACTTCTGGGCGTGACGCTGGTGCTGAAGCGGTTTTCCTTTATTGGGGATGGGCTTTCCCATGTGGCATTTGGGGCAATGGCCATTGCGTCGGTGCTGAATTTCAGCAACAATATGCTGTTTGTCATGCCGGTAACGGTGATCTGCGCGGTGCTTCTTCTTCGCACTGGACAGAGCACTAAGATTAAAGGGGACGCGGCAATCGCCATGATTTCTGTGGGTGCTCTGGCTGTTGGCTATCTGTTGATGAATGTATTTTCCACAGGCTCCAATATTTCCGGAGATGTGTGCAGCAGCCTGTTTGGTTCCACTTCCATTCTGACGCTGACCGCAGCGGAGGTGTGGCTGTGTGTGATTGTGTCTGTGATCGTGGTGGCACTGTTTGTGGTATTTTATCATAAGATTTTTGCCGTTACCTTTGATGAGAATTTTGCAAAAGCTACTGGAACCAAAACAGATGTGTACAATCTGCTGATCGCGGTGATCACAGCGGTGATCATTGTGCTGGCTATGAACCTGGTAGGATCCCTGTTAATTTCGGCGTTGATCATTTTCCCGGCATTGTCGGCAATGCGGATCTATAAGCGGTTCAGCGCGGTAATTGTGTGCTCCGCGGTTTTATCAGTCGTCTGTGCTTTCCTGGGAATTATCGTTTCCATTCTGGGCGGGACTCCGGTTGGTTCCACTATTGTGGCAGTAGATATTGTGGCGTTCTTGGTGACAAGTCTGGTTGGGAAGGTTTTGGAAAAATAGAATGTAAGGATGATGTCGCCAGAAGGCGACATGTCCGTTTAGTGAGGCGCTCCTGCGAGAAGTTCAACTTGCAAAGGGCGCCTTGTTTTTTTGCGTGCAACGAGCCAAGGGCGGGGCTTGCACGAGACATTAGCAGCTGCTACGATAACGAGCAAAACCCGCAGAATGTGCTTGGTTTTGACTTTGAAAAGGGGGCTTGACGAAAATACTAACCAGAGTATAGTGCCTTTTGGGGGGAGGATTTCTTATAATATAGTTACAGCAGTTAAACTGGTGCAGTTACGGTATGTTTTTGGCATCAGACTACAAATTAGAAATTATATTTTTCAGGGAGGCGCTTATGAAAAGAAAAATAATTGCTGCAATATTTATCGGGATGCTAACCACCGCATTGTGTCCATCCATTGCCAGTGCAGAAATTGAAAACCCGGAAGACTACATGGGTGTGTGGTATGCTAACTATGTAATATACTCTGACGAGAGCAGCGAACGCCACAACGTAGCGGAATATCTGAATCAGTACATGGAATTGAGACTGATGGAAGACGGAAGGGCTTATGTTGAAATGTCCTATGATAGCCAGGATCCTGGTGCAGCGGAAGTATTGAAGGCGTCCTGGGAGATGGCAGATGGGCAGATCCTTGTTTCCATGGAAGAAGGAGATATTTATTTTGATACGGTGGATGGCGAGTTTGTGGGAGGTATCGATCAGGACACCCATGTGATTTTTGGACGGGAGCTGGTGCAGACAGGAAATAGCCAGAACCTGGATGATCTGACGGATAGCGAAAAGGTGAAGATCCAAAAGGAGAATCCTTATATTTATCATCCGGAAACAGATGATCCCGAGGATATTATTGCCTGCTATCTTGGCACAGTAAATCTGGAAAAAGGCTATGAGGTTTCCCTGGATGAAGAAACGGGAACTTTCACGGCTCATTGGGCGGGAGATGAATATTATGATCCCAAGGACTATATTGGAAGCTACAGAATAACGGATGATAACTATATTAACATTCGCTGGAGAGAGGCTGCAAATGAGTACGGCGACAACTGTTATGGTGCAGTTCTGATAGACCGCTGGAACCAGCTTACGGTGAAGGAGGATCTTGGAAATCTGGCGGAAGTTATGTCCGCCATGGCAAATGATGTAAACAGCGGCCATGTTTTTACTGCCCATATGACGGAAATCACAGAAGGCTCTGAAAACCAGGGTGCTGTGAAATTTATAGACGGGGATTATGAAATCTCCTATAGCTATCAGGTACTTCCAGGAGCAGATCCTATGGTGACACTGACACGGTATGATGAGGAATATGATTATGAGCAGGTGTGTACGAATTATCAGTTGAGGGAGATGCTGTAGGGAATTTTTGGCAGCTTACTTTGAAAGCTCTGGTTAGCAGCAGCGGCGAAACTGATTTTCAGATAGGATGATATGGTCTGGCAGGGCAAGGATAAAGCAGCTGCACCGGTTGAGATTACAACTTGATGCAGCTGCTTTTGTAGTAAAGGAATTGGGATGAAGGTTATTTAAGGTTTCGTTTCATAACGAATTATTGGAAAAATTTTACAATCAGTATCACAGCTCCTAACACTGTCAGCACAATACCCAGTGCCCTGTTCAGTGTCTTTGCAGAAGCCTTGTTTGCGAAAATTGCAGCTACCCGGGCGAAGAACAGGGTGCTGAGTACGCACAGAACCAAAACGGTAAGATCTGGCATGCCGCCAAGATAGAAGTGGCTGGCAGCGCCTGTAAATGCGGTGAAAGTCATGATAAATACGCTGGTTCCAACTGCTGTTTTCAGCTCATATCCAAGCACAGAGGTAAGAATGAGAAGCATCATCATACCGCCGCCTGCCCCTACGAAACCGCAGATCAGACCGATCACAATCCCACAGAGGATGGACTGGATGATCCTGGTTTTCTTATCTACTGCCATCATTTTTTCCTTGGTGGTCATGACGGGTTTTACAATAAATTTAATACCAACAAGCATGGTCATAAAGGTGGAAAAGCTTCCCATTGTATTTCCAGAAACGAACCTGGACAGAAAGCTGGCAATAAATGTAAAAAGCATAACGGTGAACATCATTACCAGTCCGTTTTTGATATCCAGGTTTTTGTTCTTTCCATACTCATAGGAAGAAACTGCGCTGGCCAGAACATCACTGGCGAGGGCAATTCCGATAGCCTGGTAGGGATCCATCCCAAGAAATGTAATAAGCATAGGGCTGATAACCGCCGCTGCGCTCATTCCTGCAAAGCCTGTGCCAAGTCCGGCACCCAGTCCTGCCAGGATACAGACGATAACTGTTGTAATCATAAGAAATCTCCTCTCGTTTGTTTCATATTTAAAATATTTGCCCTGAATTTCTGAGCCGTTTTCATGTAGGCATTCATTTCTTCTTCAGAAATCCCGGCGGTCATCTGCATACCGAATTCCCGCTGGCTCAGCCGTCCACTTTGTACGATTTCCTCACTTTTTTCTGTAAGAATCAGACGTGTGATCCGGCGGTCACTGGCATCTGGCTGGCGCTGAATGTACCCGCTTTTTACTAGCAGATCAACCGCTACTGAAGCAATTCCAGTCCGGATTCCACGGATTTCACAAATATCTCTTGCAGTGTTATATTCTGGATTATTGGCCAGAAACATAAGTACATCAAAGCTTGTCTGACTGAGCTGATACTTTTTACAAACAGGCTGGCAAAAGGTCTCGTAGGCTTTCATGGCTTTTGTGCTGATGGAAATGAAGTCGATTGGGTTCATGATGTTTTGGTTCACCTTCTTTTTTAAATGGTTTAAAATTGAATATTCTAATATTAGAATAAATAGCGAAAGATGTCAAGTGCCTGTGCAGATTCTTATTATATAGATAAGCGTAGACGGCTATATGAGCAAGAATAAGATAGAGGCACAAGGAAGGTTAAAATGGCCAGAGGTGGAAGTTAGTTTTTTATGGGTTGAATGAAAAAGTAACTTCCACCGTGTATTGTTGCAGATAGAATAAGGCTTTTTGCAGGACTAACTTCCATATAGTTCTGGATTATTCGTAAAACCTGACATATAATAAAGGCAGAAAACAGCGCTTTTTTCTGGAGAACGGGCATGATTTTGGGACCACTGGAAGTTCTTTTGCAAAAGTAACTTCCACCGGCCTGAGAATGAAACCAATACCGGAAAAGGATCCTGCAGTTACTTTTTCAAGAGTGATGGCTTAAGGATTACCTGGTTGGCGGGAATCCTTTCCAGCTGGCAGAGATCCAGCAGTTTTCGGTCTATCAGCAACTGAGCCAGTTCAAACGGGGTGCAGCCGTTTAAACTGGCTCTTGCTACGCTATTGATGTGGTTGGTGATCAGAGTTACCTGCTCCTGGTCCAAGCCTGCGAATGTCGTACCTTTGGAGATAATATAACGGATGAATTCATGATTTTTTTCCAGACGTCCTTTCTGCCAGGAAGCCATGGGATCGCAGTAAAAGACACGGGATAGAAGTTCACCTGCAGGCCGTTCAAAAATAGCTGGATCTTTGAATGAGGCACCATTGTCTGTAAGAATGACCGGAAAGAGTTTTCGATATAGATCAGCTCCCAGATGGGTATATATTCGCTGAAACACATCTTCTACGTTGTCCTTCCTGTCGGCATCCATAAGAAAAATAAGCATAAGGCTACAATTACGGAAAAGCATGGTCAACAGTACTTTTTCTGATTTTCCCCCGGCACCTTCCACCACATCTAATTCCACCACATTTGTATCTGGAAACTTTTCCAGATATCTCTCAAAATCCAGATAGGATCTGTCTTTTCTATATCCAGTGTTGTCAGGTTCTCTGCGGACCTTCCGACGTTTTTTGTAGCGGACCTTCCGGGGAAGGTCGAGGTTGATTGCAGTGAAATATCCCTGGTCTATATAGTTGTAGAGGGTCCTTATAGAACAGGGGACAGATTCCTGATTAGATGCAAAGATATGGGACAAAGGCTGTCCCCGCAGAAGCAGAGGGGAAACCAGACGGTCCAGCTGTTCCAGGGACTCAGGAGTCTGGTTAATCCCAGACCGTGAAGAAGATTTTGTTTCACTGTAAATATCGTTGGCGTAATTGGCCCTGTAGAAATAGAAGTCGTGGGAACAGCTGCGTATCTGAGGGCAGTCATTACACACATATGGGGGCTTTTTTAACCTGTCGCAGAGCCTGGGAGTAAAGTCCGGACAATACATGGAGCAGCGCTTGGGGCGGCATTTCCAGCATAAGGAATTACAAGTCTGATTCCCACAGATATGCTGTTTTCCACAGTTCTGATAATGCTCACATTCCGAGCGTTTTCGCTGGGTTTCATTTTGAAAATGAGGAACCCGGAAAAGATGCCGTCGGATCTCCTTGGATATGGTGGAAGAATCCTTGTTGATCCTGTGGGCAATCTGAGTAAAATTTTCCCCACAGCTGATTCCATGTTCAATGGCAGCACGATCAGCGAGGGTAAGGTGTTTTTTGTTTCCAGTAGCTTTCGTAGACATAAATGAATCCTCCTATGTAATAAAAATATTCCATTTCCGGTAGTTGGAGGATATGACCAGGGGGAGCCCTGGTATTTCTTATAGGATAAACGATTGCAAGACTAACTTCCACCCCTATTTCACAGTGTAGAACAATATAAGCTAAGGGTGGAAGTTAGTTTTTCATTTTAGGCATATTTATCGGAATTAGAACTTTCTCCCCATTGTGAGCTGCAATTGCGCCTTTTCTTAAAATCATCTCTTTCGTATCAATATAATTGTGAATTGTATGAAATGCCTCTCCTGCTTCCAGTCCGGTTCTTTCAATAATGATTTTAGCCATAAGCTCCCTATTTCTGCGAGCAAACTCCTGACAAATGACTACATCATGCAGATAATCTTCCAAATAAGTTCCATATAAATAACATAAATCTTCTGGAACTTGTGACTCCTTTTTCTCCCAGCGAAGCTGTTTTAATGCATTCTGGATTTCATTTCTTCGACCCGCAGCCTTATACTCTGCTATAATGGCATCCCGTTTCTTAAAATATTCCTCTTTACCAGAATGTAGTTCAATGGCTAATTGCTGATATAATTCAGCTACCTGTTTCCCCAGATTTCGGCTTCCGGAATGGATCACAAGATATTTCGCTCCATCCTTTGCTTCATCCACTTCAATAAAGTGATTGCCTCCCCCAAGCGTTCCAAGACTTCTTACCAGGCGTTTGGCATCCTTTAAAAAACGGTAACAACGAAGCCCGGTCAGATCATACTTCTCCTGCCTTCCGTCCCACACATTCGTTCCGGATGGAATAAAGTGTGCTGCTTCGTCCAGTCTTTCAAAATCAATAGCCGTTTTTCCCAAATTCAAGGTGTACATGCCGCATCCAATGTCAACTCCAACAATATTGGGAACTGCTCGGTTCTTAACTGTCATTGTTGTCCCAATGGTACAGCCTTTGCCAACATGAACATCTGGCATAATCGCAATCCTGGAATCTTTAGTAAATTCATAATCGCACATTCTTCGGATCTGCCCGATGGCTTCGTCCTCCACGACTTTCGCATAACAGAATGCTATATTTACTTTTCCTTTAATTTCAAACATAGTATTCTCCTTTCCCCGCTAAGGTCATTTGATAAATGCTCCACATGAGATTCG
>OLSQ01002182.1_pt1 | contig 14686 bp, 12 predicted proteins | sample 1672561 | NCBI WGS metagenome assembly OLSQ01 (sample SAMEA3136699, study PRJEB25190) | human gut metagenome | biome: human gut; feature: human-associated habitat; material: faeces | place: Austria | collected 2013 | reverse complement strand
GATGCGAAGCCCTGATAAGAAAGCTGCGCTTGCAGCATTAAATAAAAATTTATTAGTGAATGGTTAAAACTAGAGCCGGAGATGGTTTGAAAAAGATTTTTGCAAGGTGTGAGTTGACTGCTTTTGCAAAATGGGACATGCAGTTTGCTGGAATGGTTTTTCAAGAGAGTAAAAAAGAATAATAAAAAATAGAAGTAAAAAGGAACAGAAATAATATGGCAAAATTGAAAATTTGCGGTCTGACCTGTGAACATGACATTGCCGCAGTAAATGAAGTGAAACCGGATTTCGCTGGCTTTGTGATAGAGGTTCCGGGAAGAAGACGAAGTCTTAGCACAGAACAGGTAAAAGTCCTTGTTAAGGGACTGGACAAAGAAATACTTCCAGTGGGAGTATTTGTAAATGCAGCTCCTGAGCTCCCTATTTCTTTGCTAAGAGATGGAACGCTCTGGGCGGCTCAGCTGCACGGAGACGAGGATGAAGACTATATTGAGAAAATTCAGAATATGACAGGAAAGCCTGTGATCAAGGCTTTTTCCATAAAAACACCAGAAGATGTACAGCGCGCATTACGAAGCCCGGCTGACTACATTCTCCTGGATCAGGGAAACGGTGGAACAGGAGAGACCTTCGACTGGAAACTGGTACCACCTGTCAGACGGCCCTTTTTCCTGGCAGGAGGAATTGGCCCTGAAAATATCCGCAGCGCCATCGCAACCCTGCATCCTTGGGCAGTTGATCTGAGCAGCAGCCTGGAAACTGACGGCAAAAAAGATCCGGCGAAGATCCGGCAGATTGCCCGGATGTTGAAGCAGATCAATACGCTGGAGGTATACCAAAAAGAGCGTGAAGCGGATTTCTAACTAAGACAACAGAATAACAACAGAAAGGAACATCTTACCATGTCAAACGGAAGATTTGGAATCCACGGCGGCCAGTACATCCCCGAAACCCTGATGAACGCGGTGATCGAACTGGAAGAAGCCTATAACCACTACAAAAACGACCCGGAATTCAACCGGGAGCTCACCGAACTTTTAAATGAATACGCAGGCAGACCATCCCGTCTCTACTACGCGGCCCACATGACAGAGGACCTTGGCGGCGCCAAAGTCTACTTAAAAAGAGAAGACCTGAACCATACCGGCGCCCATAAGATCAACAACGTATTAGGACAGGTACTTCTTGCCAGGAAAATGGGCAAAACCCGTGTCATCGCTGAAACCGGTGCCGGACAGCATGGTGTAGCCACAGCTACAGCCGCAGCCCTTATGGGAATGGAATGCGAAGTCTTTATGGGAAAAGAGGACACCGAACGCCAGGCATTAAACGTATACAAAATGCGTCTCCTTGGAGCAAAAGTCCATCCCGTAACATCAGGAACCGCCACCTTAAAAGATGCCGTATCCGAGACCATGCGTGAATGGACCAACCGAATCGCCGACACCCATTACGTATTAGGCTCCGTCATGGGCCCACACCCATTCCCAACCATCGTCCGTGATTTCCAGGCAGTCATCTCCAAAGAAATCAAGGAGCAGATGCTGGAAAAAGAAGGCAAACTTCCAGATGCAGTCCTTGCATGTGTTGGCGGCGGCTCCAATGCGATCGGAACCTTCTATCACTTTATTGAAGACAAAGATGTGCAGCTCATTGGCTGTGAGGCAGCAGGCCGCGGCGTAAACACCGCAGAGACAGCCGCTACCATTGCCACTGGCAGGCTTGGCATTTTCCACGGAATGAAATCCTATTTCTGTCAGGATGAGTACGGTCAGATCGCACCAGTTTACTCCATCTCCGCAGGTCTGGACTACCCTGGAATCGGTCCGGAGCACGCCCACCTTTACGACATCGGCCGTGCCCAGTATGTGCCGGTAACCGACGAAGAAGCCGTGGAAGCTTTCGAATACCTTTCAAAAACAGAAGGAATCATCCCAGCCATTGAAAGTGCACACGCCGTTGCCTACGCAAGAAAAATCGTACCACAGATGAGAAAAGACCAGAGCGTGGTCATCACCATTTCCGGCCGCGGTGACAAAGACTGTGTGGCAATCGCAAGATACAGAGGGGAGGATATCCATGAGTAACCGAATTTCAGAAGCATTTGCAAAAGGAAAAGCATTTATCCCGTTTATCACCTGCGGAGATCCATCCCTTGAGATCACCGAGCAGCTTGTCTATGCAATGGAGGAAGCAGGCGCAGATCTTATTGAGCTTGGAATCCCGTTTTCCGATCCCACAGCAGAAGGCCCGGTGATCCAGGAGGCCAATGTGCGCGCCTTAAGCGGCGGCGTAACCACAGACAAAGTCTTTGACATGGTAGTAAAAATCCGCGAGAAAACCAGTATCCCAATGGTATTTATGACCTATGCAAACGTAGTTTTTTCCTATGGAACAGAGCGCTTCATTAAGAAAGCAGCAGAAGTGGGAATGGACGGCCTGATCCTTCCAGATGTTCCATTTGAGGAAAAAGAAGAGTTCGACGTAGTGTGCAGGCAGTACGGCCTGGACCTGATTTCCATGATCGCGCCAACCTCCCATGAGAGGATCACCCGGATTGCAAAAGAGGCAAACGGCTTTGTATACTGCGTTTCCTCCCTTGGCGTAACCGGAACCAGAACCCAGATCACTACCGATATCGGTGCCATGGTGAAGCTGGTAAAAGCAGCGAAGGACATTCCATGCGCAGTCGGTTTTGGAATCTCCACCCCGGAGCAGGCAAAGAAAATGGCTGCCCAGTCCGATGGCGCCATCGTAGGCTCTGCCATTGTGAAGCTTTGTGCAGCACACGGGGAAAACTGCGTGCCATATGTAAAGGATTACGTAAAGTCTATGAAAGTTTAATTCTAAAAAGACTATAAAAGAGGGCAAAAGCGTTGACATTTTGCCCTCTTTTTTTTATAGTATCATATGTGAATTAATTTTATGTGTAAAATAAATGGTAATGAAAAAGAGGAATGAAGTTGGAGAAAAAACTGGTATTTATTTTTAATCCCAAAGCAGGGAAAGGAAAGATCAAGACATCTCTGATGGACATAGTAGATATCTTTAACAAAGGCGGCTATGAAGTGATCATCCGCGCAACCCAGGCTCCCAGAGATGCTTATGAACAGGTGAAATTATATGCAGACAAGGTAGACCTGATCGTCTGCAGCGGCGGTGACGGTACACTGGACGAGGTGGTTACCGGCATTACAGAAATAGGAAGCAGGGTTCCGGTAGGTTACATACCTGCAGGAAGCACCAATGATTTTGCAAACAGTCTTTTTATGCCAAAGAACATGCTGGATGCTGCTTCCATGATCATGGAGGAGCAGGTCTACCGTTGTGACATTGGCAAGTTTAATCAGCAGACCTTTGCCTATGTAGCAGCATTTGGTCTTTTTACGGATGTTTCCTATGAGACAAGCCAGGATCTGAAGAACATTCTGGGACATCTGGCCTATGTGCTGGAGGGCGCCAAGAGACTTCTGGATATTAAAGCATATCACATGAAGGTGACAACAGAGAGCGGCGTGATCGAGGATAATTTTATTTACGGCATGATCACCAATTCCAGATCCGTAGGCGGATTTAAGAATCTGACAAGGGATGTGGATATGAACGACGGCCTTTTTGAGGTTACCCTGATCGTGCAGCCGAAGAATCCACTGGAAATGCAGGAAATCGTCCGCAATCTTCTCAGTATGGAAGACGCTACGGACCTGATCTATTCCTTCAAAGCGCGGAAGCTGTCCTTTGAAGCAGAGGAAGAGGTTGCCTGGACTTTGGACGGGGAATACGGAGGAAGCCCGAAGACAGTTGAGATCGAGAATCTGCAGCAGGCGCTGAATCTTTATCTGAAAAGCACCAAATAGGCTTCGGCCTGCCCAATGGACATCAATCCGGATAAACATCCAGAAACTGCAAAATGACAATATTGTTATGAAAAAATGAGATGGAAATAAAACCAGTAATGTGTGTGATGAACGAGAGGAGAGGAAAAATGGGAGATTATGTAAATGTGAAGGAATTATTTGGATGCGATGTATTCAATGATTCCGTCATGCAGGAACGTCTGCCGAAGAAAGTCTACAAAGAGCTGAAGAAGACTATTGAAGAGGGCAAGGAGCTTTCCATGGAGATCGCGGATGTGGTTGCCCATGAGATGAAGGAATGGGCCATTGAGAAAGGGGCAACCCATTACAGTCACTGGTTTCAGCCCCTTACAGGCGTAACTGCAGAGAAGCACGATGCATTTATCACCGCACCTATGGAGAATGGAAAGGTTCTGCAGAGCTTTTCCGGGAAAGAGCTGATCAAAGGGGAGCCGGACGCATCTTCTTTCCCGTCTGGCGGACTTCGTGCCACCTTTGAGGCAAGAGGCTATACCACATGGGATTGTACCTCACCGGCATTTGTAAGACATGATGCAGCAGGCGGAACCTTATGTATCCCCACCGCTTTTTGTTCCTACACAGGAGAGGCACTGGATCAGAAGACACCGCTTCTTCGTTCTATGGAAGCCATCAATACACAGGCATTAAGACTTCTCAGACTTTTCGGAAATACGACCTCCAAACGGGTGACACCATCTGTTGGTGCAGAGCAGGAGTATTTCCTTGTTGATAAAGAGAAATATATGCAGAGAAAGGATCTGGTTTACACCGGACGCACTCTTTTCGGAGCCATGCCTCCGAAAGGACAGGAGATGGATGACCATTATTTCGGAACCATCCGTCAGAGAGTTTCCGCATATATGAAAGAAGTAAATGAAGAGTGCTGGAAGCTGGGAGTTACAGCCAAGACGCAGCACAATGAGGTTGCACCGGCACAGCATGAGCTTGCGCCGATCTATGCACCTGTTAATATTGCAGCAGATCACAACCAGATCATGATGCGTATCCTGAAAAAGGTGGCAAGCCGTCACGGCATGCGCTGTCTGCTTCACGAGAAACCTTTTGCAGGACTCAATGGTTCTGGTAAGCACAATAACTGGTCCCTGACTACTGATGACGGAATCAATCTTCTGGATCCGGGCAAGACACCACATGAGAACATCCAGTTCCTTCTGGTGCTCACCTGTATTCTGAAAGCTGTTGACAAGCATGCAGACCTTCTTCGTGAGTCGGCAGCAGACGTTGGAAACGACCAGCGTCTTGGCGGTCATGAAGCTCCGCCAGCAGTGATTTCCGTATTCCTGGGAGAGCAGCTGGAGGATGTACTGGAGCAGCTGATCAGCACCGGTACTGCTACGAGAAGCAAGACTGGCGAGAAGCTGGCTACAGGCGTTAAGACACTTCCGGATTTCATGAAGGATGCCACAGACCGTAACCGTACATCACCCTTTGCTTTTACCGGCAATAAGTTCGAGTTCCGTATGGTAGGTTCCAAGGATTCCATTTCCGCATGCAATGTGGTGCTGAATACCATCACGGCAGAGGCTTTTAAAGAGGCCTGCGATGTGCTGGAAAAGGCAGAGGACTTTGACCTTGCCGTACATGACCTGATCAAGAAATATGCAACGGAGCACCAGCGGATCGTATTTAACGGCAACGGCTACGCTCCCGAATGGGAAAAAGAGGCCCGCCGCCGCGGACTTCCAATCCTGCCTTCTATGGTAGATGCCATTCCGGCGCTGACGACAGACAAGGCAGTGGAGCTGTTTGGCGGGTTTGGAGTATTTACGAAGACAGAGCTGGAGTCCAGGGCAGAGATCCAGTATGAGATTTATGCAAAGGCAATTAATATTGAAGCAAAGACTATGATCGACATGGCTACCAAGCAGTTCATTCCAGCGGTTATCAAATATACCACAGTGCTGGCTGAGTCCATTAACCAGGTAAAAGCGGTTGGACCGATCGATGTAAGTGTACAGATGGATCTGCTGAAAAAGGCAAGCAAGCTTCTGAAGGAAGTGAACAGTGCCATGAATAAGCTGAGCAAGCTGGTAGGTCAGGTTGAGTCTCATCCGGAAGGACGTGACAGGGCAGTGTTCTGTAGAGAGAAATTAGTTCCGGCTATGGAAAAGCTCAGAGAGCCGGTGGATGAACTGGAAATGTTAGTGGATAAAGAAATGTGGCCGATGCCATCCTATGGGGATCTGGTATTTGAGCCGTAATAGAAGTTGGGAGGACTGCACGCGCAGTCCTCTTTCTTATTAAAGGAGTAAAGTGGGGAAGGGCGCAATACGGACGCGCTTTCGCAGGCATTGTTCCACGCAGGTCAGTGTGACACCTGCAAGATTGCTGGATATGTGTTTAAAGTGATATGAAAATTGATATAAAGTTAAATAGAATGGAAGTTGGAAAAAAATGAGTGAATTTGATTTTTTAGAGGAACAGGGAGTTAACAGCGGGCTTATTAAGGCTGCTGAAGATTTCAGACGTGAGTTTGGTGTTTCAGAAGAAGCAAAGCACCGTCTGATAAAACCGGCGCTGCCCTTCTATGGAAAAGAAACCCTGGAGATGGCCATGGCAGCGGTGCTGGAGCAGGAGAATCTGCTTCTGGCTGGACCGAAGGCAACTGGTAAGAATGTGCTGGCAGAGAACCTGGCGTATATTTTTGGAAGACCGGTGTATAACGTGTCTTTCCATGTGAACACAAACAGCGGCGACCTGATCGGAACTGACACCTTCGTGGATAACCAGGTGAAGCTGCGCAAGGGAAGCATTTACCAGTGCGCAGAGGAAGGCGGCTTCGGCATTCTGGATGAGATCAACATGGCGAAAAATGATGCAGTTTCTGTGCTTCACGCCACTTTGGATTACCGCCGCTCCATTGACGTGCCGGGATACGATAAGATCGATCTTCATCCGGCAGCAAGATTTATTGGCACGATGAATTACGGTTATGCTGGAACCAAGGAGCTGAATGAGGCGCTGGTGTCCCGTTTCCTTGTGATCGACATGCCGGCACAGAATGAGGAAACATTAGGATTTATTTTTAACCGGATGTTCCCGGACGCGAAAAAAGAAGCCGTTGAGCAGTTTATCGGCGTATTTCTGGATCTGCAGCAGAAGTCCATGAACAGCGAGATTTCCACCAAGCCGCTGGATCTTCGAGGACTGCTTGCAGCAATGAAGATCGTGCGCACAGGACTTTCCCCATGGCAGGCGGTACGCATGGGCATTGTGAATAAAACATTTGATGTGTTTGAGAAGGAAATCGTGGAGGATGTGGTGCGAACCAGAATTCCACAGGGATGGATACGGGAAGATGTTTATGGAGAATAAAGATAACGAATCTTTAAAGCTTTCTGCAAAAATGGTTGATCTTGAAGATGCGGAGGAATTTTTGAAGGGATCATCTGCTGGAAAAGAAAAAATCAGAAACGCAGTGAGCAATAAGGGAACAGAAAGGTTTTTTACGGAAGTGACTGCTACGAAAGAAAGAGAAAAAATTCAGGAAGGAGAGGATGACTGTCAAGAACTAAGCCTCCAGGACTATCAGCTGGAACTGGAAAACCGTATCCGAAATCTGCTCTGGACCATCAGCGGTGACTATACCCAGCAGATGAAGCCGGATGTTTCCTTATTTCTGAGATCCAAGGATATTGCCCTGTATGACGGAATCAAGCAGGGAGCGCTGGCGAAGTTTTTCGATAAGGATTTTCTTGGAATGTATCTGGTGAAGAAGATCTTCATGGGTGCAGACGAGGCCGCGCTGACCTTTGTTTCACAGCTTTGTATAGAAGAAGCCATTGGTGACAGAATCTGTGAACAGCGCCCTGGAATCTGGGAGATGCAGAGAAAGGCCTGTGAGGACATTCTGGATCAGGAGTATGAGATTATGCCGTCGGCAGCGGATAAGCTGGGATATCTGAGAGTGAATCTGCTGAGAAGGAGAATTGATAGAGGAAAGAATTCTACTCTAAAAGAAAAAATAGATAGAAAAAATAGCAATGCTGAGCATTCAGAAGCTTTAAAAGTAACTGTAAATCATGAAAAAGAAAATAAAATAATAACAAAAACAACAAATAATGAATCAGAAATAGAAAAGAACAAAGGAATCTATCACTATATTAACCTAATTACCAACGCATCTGAAATCCAGGACACCATGTCCCTTCGACAAGGTCTATAACGAAGTCGTTGACCTGGATTTTTCCGGAAAGGCGACCTTAGAGCAGGTGCTTTCTGTCACTATGGAAGACCTGACCGAGTTCGACTGGCAGGATTATCTTTCCGAAGAAATGTACGAGGATGCACTGGAGAGCTATATGGAGCAGCTGACTTCCAATGTGGCAGGGATGGAGAATGCAGACGTTACCAGGGAAATGGAAGAGGAACGCCAAACCAAACAGAAAATCACCGTTCTCCCCCCGGAAGCTCTGGAGAAAGCCCATACTTACGTGGAGCTGAATTTCGGCAGAACCTATCTGAACGAGATGGAAGAGAAGCGGATGAACCAGCTGATGTGCCGGGACATTCACAGCGACTGCAGCCTTTATTTTACAGAAGGAATCCTGAAAAGTCCGGTAAAACGAAATTACCAGTATGAATATGCCAAAAGGTTGAAAAATAAGAATATCTGGCTTTATCATGACAAGCACCGCATTGTGAAGCGGAACATCGCCCTTCTCACGGAGATGCTGAAGAAGTCCCTGGTCATCAAAAGTGAAAGCCAGGAAATTCTTTCAGACCGAGGTGTGATCGTTCCTTCCAGGCTTTGGAGGCTGGGAAGAAGCAGTGAAGCACAGGTTTTTAAACGGGAACTGAAAGGGGATTCTTCGGATTTTGTGGTGGACGTGCTGATCGATGCCAGCGGTTCCCAGATGAGCCGTCAGGGCGAGGTGGCTCTGCAGGCATATATCATCAGCGAGGCGCTGAGTAATGCAGAACTGCCCCACAGGGTAATGAGCTATTGCACCTTCTGGGACTACACCATTCTCCACCGTTTCCGGGAGTACGACGATCCAAGAAGTGCAAACGAAAATATCTTTAATTATGTAACTTCATCCAATAACCGTGACGGGCTTGCTATCCGGGCAGCAGGCTACGGGCTTTTAAAGAGGGAAGAGGAGAAGAAGATTCTGATCATTCTCAGCGACGGGCGGCCTTATGATGTGATCGTCAATCGCCCTAATGCAAAGAACCCGGCGCCTTATCACGGCAGGTACGCCATTACCGATACCGCAGCCCAGATCCGGAAGCTGCGCAGCCAGGGCGTGAGTGTGCTGGGCGTTTTCGCCGGGGAAGAAAAAGATCTGGCGACAGAGAAGAAAATCTTTGGAAAGGATTTCGCCTACATTCGGAATATTACGGGATTTTCCAAAATTGTAGGCAGGTATCTTACGAAGCAGTTAGAGGATGATGAATAAGAAGGAGGTAACCTATGTTTCAAAACAACAAAAAAGCTGCCTGCCTGGACTATCTGATGATCATGGTAGGTACTGCTCTTATGGCAACTGCCGTAAACAGTGTCTTTGATATGATTGGTATGGTAACCGGAGGCTTTTCCGGTATTGCAATTCTGGTAAAAGAATGGACAGAAGGCGTGATCCCGGGAGGGATTCCCCTGTGGATCACGAACCTAAGCCTGAACATCCCGCTTTTCCTGATCGGAATGAAGATGGGGGGATTTCAGTTTGTAAAAAAAGCCCTGGTAGGAGAGGTATGTCTGTCCTTCTGGCTGGCAGTGCTGCCTGCTTTTGACATTGCAGGGAATGACCTTCTGCTGGCAGCTGTTTACGGCGGTGTGATCCAGGGCGTGGGAATCGGTCTTGTGTTCCTGGGAAGAGGAACCACAGGCGGTACCGATATGATGGCGGCGCTGCTCCAGCGGAAGCTCCGCCACTATTCCATTGCACAGATCATGCAGTTTATTGATGGAGCCGTTGTGCTGGTAGGTATGTATGTGTTCGGCGTGCAGAAAGCATTGTATGCCATCATCGCTGTTTATCTCGTTACAAAGGTTTCTGACAGCATGATCGAAGGCTTGAAGTTTTCCAAGCAGGCTTATATCATCACCAGCAAGCCCCAGGAGATTTCCAGGGAGATCATGGACAAGCTGGATCGCGGTGTCACCGGAATCCACGGCAAAGGAATGTATTCAGATCAGGATAAGCTGCTGCTTTACTGCGTGGTGGGACGAAAGGAAATCGTAGCGTTAAAGGAGCTGGTGGATGACATTGATCCAGAGGCTTTTGTGATCGTATCTGATGTGCGGGAGGTTCTGGGAGAGGGATTTATTGAGCGCAGATAGAAGAAAGTAACAGAGGAAAAGTATACAGAAGCAAGCTGCAAACCTCTGAATATGGGAAGAAATAAGTGCGAAGTATGGCTTAAAATGGGAGCAACATAGAAAAAGTAGAAAATAATTACTGGAAATTTGTAAAATTTTTCTACTTTCCTCTTCCTTTTTTGGTGATTTTGTATTAAAATAGGTTCATGGATTTTTTGAATCAGTAGATTTTTCTATAGTTGTCCAGTGCTTTGTGCAATATTACAGATAGAAGTAGATATTTTGGGGCACATATGGACTGCAATGAAGGACCGATTTATTCGGTGCACATAAATTTTACAAGAAGGGATGGAAGGGTAATGATATCAAATCAGGTACTGCAGAATACACTTGAGGGGCTCAAGGAGATATCCAGGACGGAGTTTTGCATCATTGATACAGATGGCAAGACCTTGGCGTCCACCTACAGTGAATTTGAGATTCAGCCACAGGATGTTCAGGCATTCGTGGAGTCCCAGGCTGCCAGCCAGCTTGTGAAAGGTTACCAGTATTTCAAGGTCTGTGATGATTATCAGCTGGAATATATTCTGGTTGCCCACGGAGAAGATGAAGATACTTATATGGTCGGTAAGCTTGCAGCTTTCCAGATCCAGAGCCTGATTGTGGCTTACAAGGAGCGTTTTGACAAGGACAGCTTCATTAAGAACCTGCTTTTGGATAACCTGCTTCTGGTTGATATTTATAATCGTGCGAAGAAGCTTCATATCGAGGCTGATGTCCGCCGCGTGGTTATGATCCTGGAGCTTGAGCAGGAGAGAGAGCACAGCTCTATGGAGAGTGTGAAGAGTCTTTTCGGCGGCAAGAGCAAGGATTTTATCACAGCTGTTGACGAGAAGAGCATTATCATTGTCAAGGAGCTTGAGGAGAATGAGGGATACGAAGAGATGGATAAGCTTGCCCAGACCATCCTGGATACCTTAGGCCTTGAGAAAGAGAATAATACACATATTGCATACGGAACTATCGTAAGCGAGCTGAAGGAAGTTTCCCGTTCCTACAAGGAAGCCAGAATGGCCCTTGATGTAGGCAAGATCTTCTCCCCTGAGAAGGACGTGATCGCGTACAGCTCCCTTGGAATCGGCCGTCTGATCTATCAGCTTCCGATTCCGCTGTGCAAGATGTTCATTAAGGAGATTTTCGGCGGCAAGTCCCCGGATGACTTCGACGAGGAGACACTGGTCACCATCGACAAGTTCTTCGAGAACAGCCTGAATGTATCAGAGACATCCAGACAGCTCTATATCCACAGAAATACACTGGTATATCGTCTGGACAAGCTTCAGAAGAGCACCGGACTGGATCTCCGCGTATTCGAGGATGCCATTACATTCAAGATCGCGCTGATGGTTGTAAGATATATGAAGTATATGGAGACTCTGGAGTATTAATTTTCATATCTGTAATTCTGGTGCCTGCTGCATTTGTTTGCGGCAGGCATATTTTATCTGTTGTACTTTACGTGTATGGAAGCTTTAAGCCTGCTATTTGAAAACGATTCCTGGCTTTGCTTTGTGTTTCCTTTGTGAAATCTATTGCGTTCTTAGTTTTCTCTGTTATAATAAATTACTGTTTGAAAATATGGTTATAGGGAAGCAGGAGTGTGACTCGTGTTACTGGTCACGGAGGGAACAGTAACTGATGAGTACTGCCATTTGCTTCTTCCGGTAAAAATAAGGTTGCATTTTTACCAGACATATATTACAATAATGTTACATAAAAATTAAGCAAACTTCTGAATTTAATTTTTACATGAAAATCTAAGGAGGATATCATGATCGATCTGATAGATGTGAGCAAGTCCTATGGACCAGGACTTCCGGCAGTGAATCACGCCAATCTCCATGTAGATAAAGGTGAATTCGTATTTATAGTAGGAAACAGCGGCTCCGGTAAATCCACGCTGATCAAGCTGCTTCTGAAGGAGCTGGATTCCACATCCGGCAAGATTATTGTAAGCGGCGAGAAGCTTGAGGGAATGAAGCACCGCCGTGTGGCCAAATACCGCCGTAAGCTTGGCGTCGTGTTCCAGGACTTCCGTCTTCTGAAAGACCGGGACGTATATGAGAACGTGGCTTTTGCCCAGCGTGTGGTAAACCGTCCTACCAGAGTCATCCGCAAGCGGGTTCCGGAAGTACTCCAGGAGGTTGGGCTTGCCGGGAAATATAAAGCATACCCGGACGAGCTTTCAGGCGGCGAGCAGCAGAGAGTTGCCCTTGCCAGGGCTATTGTAAACCGCCCGGACATCCTTCTTGCAGATGAGCCTACCGGTAACCTTGACCCGAAGACCTCCGAGGAGATCATGAAGCTCCTTGAGGAGATCAATGAGCGCGGCACCACCGTTCTGGTAGTAACCCACAATAAAGAAATCGTCAATTCCATGAAGAAGCGTGTACTGACCATGCACAATGGAGTGATCATCAGCGACGAGAAAGAAGGAGAATATTATGAGGCCTAGTACCATCTGGTATACTCTGAAGCAGGGTATCAAGAACATCAAGAGAAATTTCATGTTTTCCATTGCTTCTATTATTACGATGGCAGCATGTATTTTTCTTTTCGGAATTTTCTTTTCCATTGTAAACAACGTAAATACACTGGCACACAAGGTTGAGGAAGATGTGCCCATCACCGTTCTTTTTAATGAAGGAACTACACAGGAGCAGATGGATGCAGTTGGAGAACTGATCAGGCAGCGTCCGGAGGTTTCCAAGATCGAGTTTGAGTCCGGTGATGAAGCCTGGGAGAAGATGAAACAGGAATACTTCGGCGATGATTCTGAGGCAGCAGATGGTTTCAAGGATGACAACCCTCTGGCCAACTCCTCCAACTACCGTGTATACATGAACAACATTGAGAAACAGTCCGAGCTGGTTGCCTATATCAAGACTCTGGACAATGTGCGTGAGGTTAACCAGTCTGAGCAGGCTGCCAAGACACTGGGATCCATTAACCGGATTGTTTCCTATGTATCTGTAGCAGTGATTGTGATCCTGCTGCTGATCGCTATTTTCCTGATCAGCAATACCGTCACGATCGGTATTTCGGTCCGGAAAGAGGAGATCGGTATCATGAAGCTGATCGGTGCGACGAACCTGTTTGTAAGGGCTCCGTTCCTGATCGAGGGTATCCTGATCGGTCTTGTCGGTGCGGCGATTCCGCTTGGTATCCTTTATGTACTTTATAATAAAGCAATTACTTATATTCTTACAAAATTCAGTCTGCTGAATAATATTCTGGATTTCCTTCCGGTGGGGCAGGTATACAAAACACTGCTTCCGGTCGGACTTTTACTGGGAATCGGAATTGGTTTTGTGGGAAGTTTCTTTACGATTAGAAAGCACTTAAGAGTCTAGTCGCATAATATTTAAGGGAGACGAATATGATAAGAGGGAAAAAGATACTTGGGGCGTTACTGGCGTTTACGCTTTGCTTCAGTATGGTAATTCCGGCACAGGCTGATAATATTTCGGATGCGAAAAAGAAGCAGCAGGAGCTGGAACAGCAGAAGAATACGGCTGAGGCGGAGAAGTCGGAACTTTCTTCTGAACTGGATTCCATTGTATCAAAGATGGAGAAGACACAGTCAGATCTGACTGCAAAAGAGACGGAGATCAATGATGCAGAGACAGAGCTGGTAACCGCGAAAGCCAACGAAGATGACCAGTACCAGACGATGAAGCTGCGTATCAAGTATATGTATGAGAACGGGAGCAATGAATTTCTGGAGATCTTGATGGAAGCTAACAGTATTGCAGATCTGCTGAACAAAGCAGAATACATCAACAAGATTTCCAAATGTGACCGTGAACTTCTTGTAGAATACGAAGATACAAGAAAAGATGTCGAGAACAGAGAAAATGCACTTAAAAAAGAGTATGCAGAGCTGGAAAGCCTGCAGGATGAACTTGCGGGAGAACAGGCAAATGTAGAAAAGCTTCTTGCTGATAAGAACATTCAGATCAATAACCTGACATCTGAGATCAGCAGTAATGCTGACAAGCTGAAGCAGCTGATTGCAGAAGCAGAGGCGGCAGAAGCCCGCAGAAAAGAAGCAGAAGCAACGGCAGCCGCTCAGGCTGCACAGGCAGCGGCGGCAGCTCAGGCATCAGCTTCGTCAGGCACAAGCAGTTCAGGCGGCTCAGGCAATACAAGCAGCAATGCAAGTGCATCGGGAACCGGATCACTTACACATCCGGTACCGGGAGCAGCAATTACCAGTGGCTTTGGCGGACGTGTGGCACCGACTGCAGGTGCAACAACCGGTCATGACGGAATCGATTATGGTGCAGGATACGGAGCAGCGGTTTATGCGGCTGATTCCGGAACCGTTATTACCGCACAGTACAACAGTGCACGTGGAAATTACATCGTAATCAATCAAAGTTTTGTCGTATCCAGTGACCCGACTGTACAAGTTGGGGCGACAGAAGATGCAATTACGATTGAAAATGGCAGCAAGATT
>OLSQ01002181.1_pt1 | contig 14696 bp, 14 predicted proteins | sample 1672561 | NCBI WGS metagenome assembly OLSQ01 (sample SAMEA3136699, study PRJEB25190) | human gut metagenome | biome: human gut; feature: human-associated habitat; material: faeces | place: Austria | collected 2013 | reverse complement strand
ATATTATTTGCAATTATTAAAAAATTTACTTGACATGGTCTCGTTCATAACAGTAGTAAAAGGTGCTTATGTTTAATCTTCTTTTGTACTGTTGTAGATAGTTTAAAGGCGCTCTTTAAAGATAAGAGCTTTGAATTGAGGGTATAGAGATTTATGCCCATTCTAATATCTCAACCAAAGGAAAGATAAAAGTGAAAATTTACGACAGTATTACTGACTTGATTGGCAGTACACCATTACTAAGATTAAATGGTTATTCAAATTTTTAGGCTTAAATAACACCATTATTGCCAAGTTAGAGTCTTTTAATCCAGGAGGATCTGTAAAAGACAGAATTGCTCTTGCAATGCTAAAGGCTGCAATTGCACAGCATAAGGTAAATAAAGATACTCTGATTATTGAGCCTACCTCAGGTAATACCGGTATCGGTTTGGCTGTAGTTGCAGCTTCATATGGTTTAAAACTTGTGATTGTAATGCCTGACAGTATGTCTCTTGAAAGACGAAATCTGTTGCGAGCTTATGGTGTGACATTAGAACTTACACAAGGCTCTTTAGGTATGAAAGGCGCCATTAAAAGAGCTCAGGAATTGCATTTAGCTAATGAGAATTCTTTTATTCCTTCACAGTTTGATAATTTGGAGAATAAGAACATTCACTATCTAACTACAGGTCCTGAAATATACGAGGACACAGATGGCAAGGTTGATGTTCTGGTAGCTGGTGTTGGTACCGGAGGCACTATCTCAGGTACAGGTAAATACTTAAAAGAACAGAATAAAGATTTAAAGGTAATAGCTGTAGAGCCAGCACGCTCACCTTTCTTATCAAAAGGATATACAGGAGCTCATAAAATTCAGGGCATTGGCTCAGAGTTTATCTCAAACAATCTGGATATAAAGCTCATCGATGAAATTATCGATGTAGATGATACTGATGCTTTTAAGACAGCACAGAATTTAGCCAAATTCGATGGAGTACTAGCAGGAGCTTCATCAGGAGCTGCGGTATTCGCTGCTGCGTCTATTGCTAAAAGAAGAGAGTTTCAAGACAAAAATATAGCGGTCCTGCTCCCAGATACTGGTGAGCGTTATCTATCAACTCCGGTTTTTCTAAAGTAGAGCAAGAGCAACAAAAATGATAGATAAACACGAATCAATTACTGCAAAGATTTGCTCATTTGTAAGAGCCTATCATTCAATCTATTCGCATGAAAAGATATTTGATGACTCACTTGCATATGACCTGTTAAGTCAGCATGAGTATTTGAAAGTAGGTCAGTTAATTGAGCATAATTTTGATGTAAATAAGTATGACGATGACTATGTGTTCAATCGCGCTCAAATTGATGACACCGTAAACAGGTTTTTAAGTCCAATACCACTGTCACGCATTAGATACACTGAAGACAGTCTTTATGAATATGCAAAGAAAGGTCCTGTTCAGTATGTGTTATTAGGCGCAGGACTTGATACCTTTGCTTTTAGAAATACCAATTTGAATATTGAGATCTATGAATTAGATCATCCAGATACTGGTTATTACAAGAAAGACAAAATTAAATCACTTGAGTGGGTAGTACCAGAGAACGTGCATTTTGTGCCAATTGATTTTAATACCCAAAGTATTGAAGAGGTGCTTGCAAACTCAAGTTTTGATCCACGTAAAAGGACATTCTTTTCAATCTTAGGTGTTACCTATTATTTAAGTTTAGAGGTCTTCTCTAAGACTATTGAGACCTTGTCATCAATTACCAAAAACGAATCAGTAATCGTTTTTGATTATCCTGATGACACAACATTTACCTCTGATGAGAACTCTGATGTAACTAAGCTTCACCAAATGACAGAGCTTTTAGGTGAAAAGATGGCTCATGGTTACAAATTTTTAGAAATTGAAAAGTGTTTTAAAAACTATAAAGGCAGGGTTTTAGAGCATTTGACACCAGTGGATATCAACAAAAAGTATTTTCAAAATCGACATGATGGCATGCAAGCTTATACAAACGTGCATTTAGTCAAAGGAATAATAGAAAAATAGAGGAAGTTTTAACTATGGCAGATTACAAATTTATCGATTCAGCAGTAATTCACGGTGGTATCAGCACTGATCCTTATACTCAATCAGTAAACGTACCAATTTATCAGACCTCAACTTTCAGACAGGAAGGTATCGGTTTAAATCCAAAGTGGGAGTATGCTCGTACCGGTAATCCAACCCGTGCTGCTTTAGAGGCTTTAATTGCTGAGTTAGAAGCTGGTATAGCTGGTTTTGCTTTTGCCTCAGGAATGGCAGCAGTATCAACTGTGTTAAGCCTCTTTAAATCAGGAGACAAGATCTTAATCTCATCAAATGTTTATGGTGGTACTTACAGAGTTTTAGATAAAGTATTTAAGAACTTTAACATTAACTTTGAGAGTATTGATACTAGTGATTTAGCTTTAATTGAAAGCAAGATCACTCCTGATGTAAAAGCTCTTTATATTGAGACTCCATCAAATCCATTACTTGACATTACTGATCTTAAAGCGGTAGCTAAATTAGGTAAGAAATACAATCTGCTTACCATTGCAGATAACACCTTCATGAGCCCATATTTACAGCAACCAATCAAGTTTGGTGTTGATATTGTTATTCACTCAGCTACCAAGTATTTAGGGGGACACTCTGATTTAGTTGCAGGTTTGGTTGTCGTAAACTCTGAAGATCTAGCTAAAAAGATTGCTTTCTTACAAAACTCTGTAGGTGCCGTATTAGGACCATTCGATTCATTCTTACTCATTAGAGGCATTAAGACCTTATCTGTAAGATTAGACAGACATACAGATAATGCTCTAAAGCTAGCTCAATTCTTAAATTCACACAGTGAAGTTTCAAAGGTTTACTATCCTGGTCTTGAAGATCACAAAGGTTATGAGATCAACAAAAAGCAAGCTCGTAACGGTGGGGCAATGATTTCTTTTGAGTTAAAGGCAAATCATGATGTAAACAGGTTCTTTAAGTCATTACACCTGATTTCATTAGCTGAAAGTTTAGGTGGTGTAGAGAGCCTTGTATGCCATCCAGCTACCATGACTCATGCTGCAATTCCAGCGGAGGTCAGAGCAAAAGTAGGTATTACAGATAATCTCATCAGATTATCAGTTGGCATTGAGAACTTTGAAGATCTTAAAAATGCTCTTGATGCTGCAATTAAGGCTTCGGAGAAATAATCATGCATTACTATAATTCCATGCGCGACCTTATCGGTCATACTCCATTAGTTAAGATTAACTATGCTTTTGAACAGGTAGAAGGCGTAAACCTGTTTGCAAAATTAGAGTATTACAATCCATCTGGATCTGTAAAAGACAGAACAGGTCTTTATATGGTTGAAGATGCCATTAAAGATGGTAGATTAAAGCGTGGTTCTACCATTGTAGAAGCTACAGCAGGTAACACCGGTTTAGGTGTAGCCTTTGCAGCCTTAAATCAGGGCTTTCATGTGATTTTTGTAGTACCTGAAAAGTTCTCTGAGGAAAAACAGATCCTAATGAAAGCCTTAGGTGCGGACATTATCCATACCAAACGTGAAGACGGTATGTTAGGGGCAGCAGCTAAAGCTCAAGAGTTACTGTCTGAAATTAAAGACTCAATTTCACTGCAGCAGTTTAAAAACATGTCAAATCCTAAAGCTCATTATGAGACTACAGGACCTGAGATTTATCAGGATCTTGATGGAAAAATTGACTATCTGGTTGCTGGCGCAGGCTCTGGTGGTACCTACTCAGGTGTTGTAAAGTTCTTAAAAGAGCAGAATCGCAATATTAAAGGTATCTTAGCTGATCCTGTAGGTTCAACTATGGGCGGTGGTGAGCATGCTGATTATGACATTGAAGGCATTGGTAATGACTTTATTGCAGAAACCATGGATATGTCATTAGTCGATAAGGTCATCAAGATCAATGACACCCAAGCCTTTGATGGTGCCAGATCCTTAGCTCGGCATGAAGGTATCTTAGGTGGTTCATCTACTGGTGCTGCTTTTAGTGCAGCTTTAAAGCTAATCTATGAACATCATGTAAAGGGCAATATTGTCTTTATCGCACCAGACAGTGGCGACAGATACTTCTCAAAGCATCTGTATGCTTAAGCTTTATTTTTATCTACCTCAATTTAATATTTACAGTACAGCCGATTACAATATGTGCTTTTGCCTGCAAAGCTGTTTTGCAGGCTCTTTTTTAGCAAGTTCTTAAGTCATCTCTTTATTTTCCGCATATAAAGATAAATGAGTGGTTAAACGTTCATGGAACTGTGATGCTGTCGTGAGGTTCATTTACAGAAGGTACAAAAGATATCTTTAATGAACCTATCTTAGTAGAGATAGCGCAAAAGTATCATAAGAGCTGTGCTCAAATTGCTTTAAGATATCAGTAGCAAAACGTCATTGTGGTAATTCCTAAATCATCAATTGTAACGAGAATGAAATAGAACCTTGAGAGCTTTGACTTTAGTTAAGATGAGAGTGATCTTAAAAAGATAGAGTCACTTCATACTGGCAAATCACTTTTTAACTGGTACTCATATTTTGATATGCGTTAAAAATCTCACTTAATCATGCTGAATTTAAGTCTTTTTAGTTTGTTTTAAAAAGTTATAGCTATATACTGTGAATGGTTTTATTAAGACAAAGCAATTATGAACAGACAGAAAAAGCTCGTTATTTTAGTATTAAGGTACGTATCTATATTCTTAAATTTATTTAAGGATAGTGGATACCATAAGATCTTGTCACCATTTGATGGCAATATTGTACCTTCTGATATGATTGCAGAGTCTAACATATCACGAGATGTCTTTGGTAATTCTTTAGGTATCCAACCTGTTGAGAATAAAGTTCTTTCTCCATGTGCCTGTATCGTTGAGAGAATTTCTCCTGTAGGCAATGCTATGCTTTTAAAAGTTGGCAATGCACATCTCATCATCAACATAGGGTTGGAGTTTGAGAAGTACAAAAAAGAATTCTTTAAATTAAATGTAGTTGAAGGTCAGAGAATTTCAAAAGGACAAAAGCTGATGTCCTTTGATATCGAAAAGATCTACAAAGTGGATACCAACTTTGTATGTACAATTACGGTAAAACAAAATCGTACTTCCAGACATGTAAGCTTTATCAATGCAAAACACGTATCATTTGATACCATCTTATGTACTCTTAACGTGTTGTAGTTAAGAGTAAGTATCTTAAGTTTTATCTTAAGCTATTAAGTTAAGCTTTAAACATCTTTTAAATCATGTAGTCGTTTGAGTACATCTCAATCTGTTTGTCTAAAAGATCCTGTAGGGTGATTGAATCTAAATAATCAGTGATGATTTTGTATAAGCCCTGCCATACAGGTAGAGTTACACAGTTTGCACTTCTTTCACAATTAACAGGATCACACTCTAAACAGGCTACAGGAGCTAAATTACCTTCGGTTAAACGTAAAATTGCACCTAAGCTATATTCAGATGGTTCTTTTGCTAACTGGTAGCCACCCTGATAACCGCGAGAGGTTTTTAAAAAGTTAGATCTGTTTAATACAGGAATGATCTGCTCTAAATATTTTTTTGAAATGTTCTGTCTTTGAGCGATATCTTTTAAAGTAATAAATCCGTTGTTACGGTGTTCTGCCAAATCAAGCATCATGCGAATGGCATATCTTCCTTTGGTCGAAATTTTCATGTGATCTTTCCTTTAACACTTAATACTTATCATTTTACTAGGATTTATGGTATTTTTAAAGAGTGAAAAAAATATTACAATGTGAATAGCGTATCAGAACCGGCAAATTTAGAGGCAATTATGACCTTAACCCAACTTCATTATGCAATAACAATTTCAGAAACCGGATCATTTAATAAGGCAGCTCAGATCTTATATGTTTCTCAGCCAAGTCTTTCAAATGCTATTCATGATCTAGAAGATGAATTTTCAATCTCCATCTTCCACAGATCAGGTCGTGGTGTCAGCCTCACCAATGAAGGTGTTGAGTTCATTACCTACGCAAGACAGGTTTATCATCAGTACGAGTCTTTATTAGATAAGTTTGGTAAGAACGGTACTTTAAAAAAGAAGTTCGGTGTTTCTACTCAGCACTATTCTTTTGCAACCAAGTCTTTCGTGGAGATGGTTAAGAAATTTAATACCGCTGAGTATGACTTTGCTATCCGTGAGACCAAGACTCGTGAAGTTATCGATGACGTAAGCTCATTAAAGAGTGAAATTGGTATTTTATATTTATCAAACTTTAACCGTAACATGATCTTAAAGCTCTTAAACTCAGCTGAGCTTGAATTCCATCATCTGATTAACTGTCAGGTTTATGTGTACCTGTACAAAGAGCATCCTTTAGCAACATATAAAGAAATTCATTTCTCAGATCTAGCTGATTACCCAAGCTTATCTTTTGAACAGGGCGATAACAGCTCTTTCTATTTTGCTGAAGAAATATATTCTACTAAAGAGTACTTACGAACTGTAAAAGTAAATGATAGAGCCTCAATGCTGAACCTAATGCGTGGTCTTAATGGCTTTACCTTGTGTTCTGGTATTATCTGTCAGGAGTTAAATGGTGACGATTATGTAGCTGTGCCATTTAAACCTGATGAGGGCGATGAAGATGACAATATGAGCATTGGCTATATTGTGAAAAAGAATCAGATCTTAAGTCAGATGGGTACTTTATACATTGAAGAGATCAAAAACTACTTCCGCCGTCACGGACTTTCTGATTAAGCTAAATTGTTCCGTTCCAGAACAATTTTACTGCAGAACCATGGTTTAGACAGAATAATTTCAATCCTATGACATTTAAAGGAGTGACTTTTTGTTGCTCCTTTATCATTTATCCTCGTTTCACTCTATTCTCAATTTTAAATTTTAACTTCTACTTACTTCTTTAAAATCGCCTAAATAAGCCGTTCTGTCTTTTTTTTATTCATCTTTATCTTAAGAATTGACAATGTGTTATAAAAAATAGTTATAACTGACTATGTGTAATTATTATTAGACAATATCGTGGAAAATTTGGGATACTTTATTCACCAAATTTAATATCAAAATTCAAATTTAAAGAATAGATCACATACAAAAAGGTAAGAATAATGTACGAGTTTCTATGGCATGGTCGAGGCGGCCAAGGTGCATTTACAGCAGCCCGCCTTTTAGGTGCAGCCTACTCTTTAAAGAAAGATGGCAATTATGCTTTAGCTTTTCCATCTTTCGGTCCTGAGCGCAGAGGCGCACCAATTAGAGCTTTCACCAAACTTGATACTAAAAAGGTTGGAAACAGAGCTGAGATTGAGAAAGCTGACTTTGCTGTATATCTTGATGATACCTTATTCAATGATGATGCATTTTTAGAATTAAAAGAGAATGGTAAAATCATTCTTTGTACCAAGAAAATATTCACAAATTCAAAAATTATCACCATCGACGGTGTGTCTATTGCAGAGAAAATTCTGCACTTACCCATTACCAATACTGTAATTTTAGGCGCGATTGCTGCTGTCTTTGATGAGATTACAGTAGTTGATCTTAAGTTTGCTATCGAGCAGAACATGCCTCCAAAACTTCAACAAAGAAATATTGAAGTAGTTAAAGCAGCATTTGATGCTGTTAAGTCTTAGGAGGCAGTCATGAAAGTTGAATTAAAAGAGAACATCAAGTTTACAACTTCAAATATTCCATTTGCTCCAAGCTATAAGCCAGGCTTAGTTACAAAAAACTCAGGCTGGAGAAATGAAAAGCCAGTATGCGACACAGAAAAGTGCAATGGCTGTTTCCTTTGCTACCTGTATTGCCCAGATGGCGTAATTTCAAAACACGGTGACAAAGTAGAAATCGATTATGACTTTTGTAAAGGATGTGGCATCTGCCAGAAGATCTGTAAACACGGCGCAATTACTATGGAGTCTGAAAAATAATGACTAAGAAATTTTTATCAGGCAATGAAGCATTTGCGTTAGGTGTATGTCTTGCAAAGCCTCATGTGATTTCAGCATACCCAATTACACCTCAGACCACTGTTGTAGAAAAGTTATCTGAGTTAGTCGAGTCAGGTGAGCTAAAGTCTGAGTTTATTCATGTGGAGTCAGAGCATTCAGCGCTATCTGCTGCTATCGGCGCATCAGCTGTTGGAGCCAGAACCTTTACGGCAACATCATCACAAGGCCTTTTATATATGGCTGAGTGTTTGACTTACGCATCCGGCGGACGCTTTCCAATCGTAATGATGAATGCTAACCGATCAACAGCGTTACCTTGGAATATCTATGGTGATCAGAGAGATTCATTATCTTTACTAGATCATGGCTGGATCCAGGCTTATGCAGAGGATGCTCAAGAGGCTTTAGATTTAGCTTTAATGAGTTTTTATGTTGCAGAGCATAAAGATGTAGCAACTCCATTTATGGCTAATTTAGATGGCTTTACTCTAACTCATACCTATGAGGTTGTAGATGTACCTGATGCAGAGCGGGCAGATGAGTTTTTACCTCCATATGAAACTGATAATAAGATCTCGTTTGATGATCCTAAAAACTTAGGGTTCTCAGCAGGCCCTGATACAAATACTGAGTTTAAGTACAAAGAGCATTTGGGAATTTTAAATGCCCGCAAGGTTATTAAAGAGTGTGAGGATAAGTTCTTTAAAATCTTTAACCGTAAGTATTCAGGCTTAATTGAGACTTATAAGACAGAAGACGCTGATTTTGTGATTGTAACCTTAGGTACTATCTCAGGTTTGGTAAAAGAAGTTGTCGATGACTTAAGAGACAAAGGCCAAAAGGTAGGTTTGTTAAGAATTCGCTATCTAAGACCATTCCCTAATGAGGAAATTGTAGAAGCTCTTAAAAACGTCAAAGCCATTGGTGTTTTAGAAAAAGATATTTCCTTTGGTAATGAAGGCACTGTGTATACCAATGTAAATTCAGCTCTTCACAAAGCAAAACTTGATGTGGTTTCTTCAAATTATATAGCAGGATTAGGTGGCAGAAATATCGAAAAACATCAGATTGAAGACATCTTTACAAGACTTCAGTCGCTAAATCACGAAATTGTATTTGTTGGTCTGAAGGAGGAATAGTCATGCCAGTTAACGTAAAAACACTAACAGATGATGAATTCTTCTACGGTCACAAAGCTTGCGCAGGCTGTGGCGGATCACTAGCTGTTCGTATTGCTCTAAAAGTTTTAGGCAAAAGATCTGTTGCGGTAATTCCTGCAGGCTGTATGTCAGCTGTAGGTTTTAACTTCCCACAGCTGTGCTTTGCAAATAATGCAATTATTTCAACCTTTGCCGGTACTGCATCCATGATGACAGGTATTCAGGCTGGTTTAAAGGCTTTAGGCAAAACTGATTTTAATGTAGTAGGTTTTGCCGGTGATGGTGGTACCGCTGATATCGGTATTCAGGCGCTTTCAGGTGCCATAGACAGAAATGATGATGTTTTATACATCTGCTATGACAACGAAGCTTACATGAATACAGGTATTCAGAAAAGTTCGCTGACACCATTTGGAGCTAGAACAACCACTACTCCTGCAGGAAAAAATCTGCATGGAAATCTTTCAAATAAGAAAAACATGTTTGAAATTGTTGCAGCTCACGGGATCTCTTATGCAGCTACAGCAAGTGTAGGTTACCTTCCAGACTTTATGAAAAAAGTTGAAAAGGCAGCCTCCATTAGAGGTACCAAATACATCCATGTTATCGCTCCATGTCCAACCGGTTGGGGAATTAAAACAGAGGATTGTATCGAAGTTGCAAAAGAGGTTGTCGATTGTGGTTTATGGTACTTAGCTGAATTTGAAAACGGTGAGTTCCATATCAACCGCAAACCAAAAGAGTTTACTGATGTAGCAACCTACATCAAACGTCAGGGCCGTTTTAAGCACTTAGATGAGAGCGATATTCAAGCCATCATCGCAGGTCGTGACGCTAAATGGAATTTTATTAACAAGCATTTTAATTAGAGGTTTACATGGCTATCAATAAATCAAAATTCTGGGATGAGGCATTAGAAACAACTCCTCGTGAAGTCTTAGAAGCAAATCAGTTAAAAGATCTTCAGGAGATCGTAAAGTTTGCGTACGATAATTCTCCTTATTATAAGAGATCTTTTGATGAGGCAGGCGTAAAGCCATCAGATATTAAAACATTAAAAGATATCGAGAAGTTCCCATTCATCAATAAAAAGACTCAACGTGATACTCAGGGCGTAGGTTCATTCTTAGGTGAGTTATGTGCAGTACCTGAAGATGATGTTGTATTTATTTCAACCTCATCTGGTTCAACTGGTGTTCCTACCATCAGCCCATTTACTCAGAAGGATTTCGATGAGTTTCAGGATACTGAGGCTCGCTGGTTCTGGCAGGTTGGTGTAAGACCAAATGATCGTTACGTTCATGCTTTAAACTTCTCACTGTATGTAGGTGGTCCTGACGTAATCGGTGCTCAGAGAACCGGAGCTCTATGTATCTGGGGAGGTACCTTACCATCAGAGCGTTTATTATGGGTTCTAAAGACCTATCAGCCAACCGTAATCTGGACATCACCATCATACGCATGGCAGTTAGGTGAGAAGGCTCTAAAGAGCGGTATTGATCCTAAGAAGGATTTAAACATCAAGACCATTATCGTAGCAGGTGAGCTAGGTGGATCTATCGATGCAACTCGTAAGGCAATCGAAGACTTATGGGGCGCACAAGTTTATGACTTCTACGGTCTGTCTGATATCTTTGGTGCTTGTGCTGCAATGTGTGAGTACAAAGATGGACTTCACATCGCTGAGAACCATATCCTTGTTGAGACTGTTGATCCTAATACCGGTAAGGTTTTACCTCCAGGTGAAAAGGGAGAGTTCGTATTTACTACCTTAAGAAAACATGCTCGTCCATTGATCCGTTTCCGTACAGGTGATATCGGCTGGATTGATAACACAAAGTGCAAGTGCGGTCGTACCCATGGTCGTATCCACGTTTTAGGTAGAAAGGATGATATGTTCATCGTATCTGCAGTTAACGTATTCCCAAGTGACGTTGAGGCTGGTATTCGTTCAATTTCAGGTATCACCGGTGAATACTTAATCAGAATCTTTGAGAAAGACTTTACCTGCAAGTACTCAGTTGAAGTTGAGAAGAAGTTTGACAACAAGGATTCAGACGAGGAAGTAGCTGAGCTTGTAAGCAAGTCTTTAAAGGCGCGTATCGGTGTTAAACCATACACTGTAGTAGTTCATAAGGATGGTGGTCTGAATACACGTTCAGAGCACAAGTCAAAGCGTATTATCGATGAGCGTACTAAGAAAGACTAGTACTTAAAGTCTATTTAAACTGAAACACACAGTAAAAAGGCTCTACACCAAAATGTAGAGCCTTAATTGTCTCTAGTGTCTGATAACTAGCGCATGGAAAAGAGATTAAGCTGCAGTTTGTGCTTTTGCTAACTTTAACTGTCGTTTGTGCATAAATGTAATTAATAATACCATGACAATTACAGCGGCACCCAAACTTAATGGTAAGCTTCTAGTTACACCTGCAATTGCATAACCAATTAAGGCACTTACAGCTACGGTTAAAGAGTAAGGCAACTGAGTGTAAACGTGCTCGATGTGAACACAGCCAGAACCTGCTGATGATAAAACAGTTGTATCTGAAATAGGTGAACAGTGATCACCAAATACAGAACCTGCTAAAGTTGCTGATAGGGCAATGATGGTTAATTCCATTGAATTTGGATCAACAGCCTGAGCTACGATCACCACAATAGGAATTAAGATACCAAAAGTACCCCAAGCAGTACCGGTTGAGAATGATAAGAAACCTGCAATCACAAAGATCACAGCAGGTAGCACTACACCTACGAAGCCGATATCGTTCTGAACGATAGATGAGATGAATTCTGGTGCCTGTAAAAGATCACGGGTAACACCTGAAATGGTCCAGGCAAAGGTTAAGATCATGTTAGCAGGGATCATAGCCTGAACACCGCGCAGTACACCATCCATATACTCTTTTAATGATAGGAGTTTTCTTGGAACCATCATTAAGAAAGCAACAACTAATGCTCCAAATGAGCTTAACACTAAAGACTGTGATGAATCAGTGTTACCAAAAGCAGCACCTAGTGTGTGATATTTTTCATCCTCACCCCAGTAACCGCCTAAATACAGCATTGCAAGCACAGCAAAGATAATTAAAGAAATGATTGGTATTACCATGTCTAAAACAGTACCGTTGCCCTTTACTTCGATGCTCTCATCAGTATCTTTTACATCTGCTTTAGCAGCTTTTGTGGACTCATAAGCTTCTTTTTCAGCTTTGTACATTGGTCCAAAATCAACATTAAAGCAACAAACTAAAACGACTAACAGAATGCAGAGCAGTGCATAGAAGTTCCATGGAATGGTTGCACAGAAAGCTGCAATATCTGAATCAAAAGTATTGGTAGCTTTTAAGTTTGAACCAACTGCAGCTGCCCACGATGAAACAGGTGCGATAATGCAGATTGGAGCAGCGGTAGAATCGATAATATAGGCTAACTTTTCTCTTGAGATCTTATACTTGTCGGTAATAGGTCTCATCACAGTACCTACGGTTAAGCAGTTAAAGTAATCGTCGATAAAGATAAAAGCGCCTAAAGCTGATGTAGATAGAAGTGCTGAACGTCTGCCTTTGATTTTAGCAGTAGCCCAATTTCCATAAGCTTTAGAAGCTCCGGCCATATAGATAACATAAACTAGAGCGCCTAAAAGTGAACAGAAGAGCACAATGTTCAGATCGAACTTATTGCCCATAACTGATAAGGCACTTTCAACTGGTCCTAGAATGATATTACCATCAGTTTTTAAAGTGTAAATCAGGGTTCCTGATAAGATACCCACGATTAGTGATGAAAATACTTCCTTAGTAATTAACGCTAATACAACGGCAATTACAGGAGGGAGAATGGATAAAACTCCAACTGATACTGGATCCATAAGTACTCCAAAAATAGTAGAAATTATGCACTGTAATTATACAACTAAATTGGAGTTAAACTGAATATGCTCTTTAATGGTGAAATTGTGTATTTATGGAAGAAATTTAGGCACTCTCAGAGATAGTTTTAGTGTCCAGTGAAGTGGCATTATTTGAACTGTTTGAATTTGTACTGTTTTTGTCAGATGTAGCAGATGACTCATGCTTATTTAACTTTTGATTGTTCTCTTTGGTGTTTTCTTCAGAGAGCTCCTGCTGAGCTTCAGACATCTTTTGCTGAGCTTCAGCTGCAACTTTCAGATCCTGACCTGATGGTTGTGCTGGTGCATGAGCAGCACTAATCACAGTACGCATCTTTTCGATGGTTTTTTCTGGTGTTGATTCTTTACCAATATCAATATTCACATGACCGTCAGTTATGTACTTATTACCATCTGGTCCTGTCTTATATTCATACTGTGGGGATCCTGCGTATGAACCTCCTGCCGACTGATGTGCCTGCTCATGAGTTCTTACCTCGGTATCACGTGCTTTTAGTTGCTCAACCTCGGATTGCTCTTCATCAGTTAAATACTCACCGTTTTGCTTTTTGCCATTGTGATTTTGAGCAGCTTCCTTTTGCTCTTTCTCTTTAGCTTTGTCAGCTGATGACTTATTTACAATGCTCTTGTCATTGTCAGTATCATCAACAGGATCTGAATTTTTATCTGATCCTGTTAAAGCAAAAGTGTTCTCATCACTGTTATCCTCCTGCGTATCGTCATTTACAAGAGGATCTTTTTCACCTAGAGCTTCTCTTATTGAGGATACAGTATCTGACAGAGATTGATTTTGACTTTGATAAGATTGAGCAAATGAATTAGATAAGTAAGCTTTTAAAGCTTTGCTACGATTGTGTGAGTAAGAATCTTTATTATAAGACTGTGCTCCTTGAGAGAGGGTAACGCAGTCATCCTGCAGAGTATTCTGTTTCTTTTCGTCATCCTGTCTGTTGCCAACAGCAGATACAGCAATATTGTGGTTCTGAAATGATTGAACTTCAGATCCTTCAACAAAGCTATAGTTTGTGTTAACTAAAGACATAAGATACTCCACTAAGTTATCTTAGTTAACGGTAAGTATAGATCTGAACTTTAGGAAATTTTAAAGAAATTTATTCCTTACTAAAACTAATTTTTTCAAAGTGTCGTAAACAATGAATTAGCTTCTTTGGTAGATTACTGATATGTCAATGGTGAATTGATATCAATTCCTTTATATTTTTAGCGCCACAAATGTTTTATCTTGAGGCTCACAAAACTTCAGCTAAAGAGATCGGTAATAATCTTCGTTTGTAGCAGATGATACTAAGCACTGACAGCAGTCTTTAATAAAAGAACGGCAAACTTAAGATGGCATTGAGAACTTATTGTGTTAATTATAGGAAAATTCTTTTTTGACTCCTCTCTAATTTGTCAATAATTATCCCAAATTAGGGCAAAACAGGAGCTTTTCAATATATAATCTAGAAGAAGGTTTGGAGATAATTACATATGAAAGATATCAGTTCAACAGGCTCATTTATAAAGTTTTACCTAAATAATTACATTTATGTAGATAAAACAAAATATATTAAAGACCTGATAAAGCTGGAAAGAGTTTTTATCTCCCGTCCGCGTCGTTTTGGTAAATCTCTTACCTTAGATACCATA
>OLSQ01002175.1_pt1 | contig 14725 bp, 10 predicted proteins | sample 1672561 | NCBI WGS metagenome assembly OLSQ01 (sample SAMEA3136699, study PRJEB25190) | human gut metagenome | biome: human gut; feature: human-associated habitat; material: faeces | place: Austria | collected 2013 | reverse complement strand
GTCGTGATGACGGGTAATTTTTTTATCCCTTTTTAATTCATATTTAATTTAATGAAATACAATCTATTATGTTTTATATGAAACAAAAACATAATATTTTTATATTTTTTTAACATAAATATTATTTAAATTATAAGATTCCGTTTGTAATTTTGCAAAGCATAACCTAACGAACTGACCAAAGTTGAGTATCAGCCGGTAAGCTCTATTATTTAAACCGCATCGGCCCTTAAAACGAATGTGACATGCTTCAACCGTAGGTCCCCTTGTCGTAAGGTGAGAAGCCGGATCGTTATGTTATGTCGTTTTATGCGGACATTATTTTTATTTAAGTTTATATAAGTAGCAAAAAATAGTTGTTTTATAGATAATTGTGTATTGGGTGCAGGGCGTCGTGAGACAGCCCTGTACTTTTTTTGTATTGGTATATAATAGTGTAGTCGGCTATGTCGCAGAACATTTTGCAGGCCGTGTGAGTTATATGTACAAGGTTTTTGTCATCATAATTCATCAATACAACATATGAATTTTAAATATATCATTGTTGCGGTGACTGTGTTTGTCGCGTCACTTGCACTGAGAGCTTCGGATGTCCTTATAGTTCCTGTGAATAAATCAGGGCTTGCCGTCGTTGACAGGGCGGTGACTGCAACAGCCGACGGCGACACTTACCGCGCTTCGTCGGTTGAATTGGAATATGGTTTAATGGTCGCCGTCACGGACACTCAAGACAATGTACCGACATATTATTCACTGTCGGACGTAGCCGTGCATCCCGTGGTGATCGGATATCCTAACCCGTTACAGAAAGTTGACACATCGCAGTTTATCGCATTGTCTGCCGGGACTTACGACATTGCGGTAAGTGATATCGGATCTGAAATACCGACGATATGTATCAATGCCTCCGGCGCGGTATTGCCATATCCGAAGACTCTCTATCTGGTTACGGCCGATGGAGCAGTCGAGCGGGCCGACGGCGACGGCATATATACGTTCGATTGCATACCGGAGCATGAGTTTCTGCTCACATACGAACCTATTTACGATGTGATGTACAGTTTCGGGTCGCCATCGCGGGTATCGGGAGAACTTTCTTCGGGAGAGTCCGAGGAGATTATCTATGGTTCGCCAACTTACTTCAGCTACAACAATATCGGCGGCTACGATTCGCCCGCTTTGTATCAGCTGACGGTATCACTTGTTCCCGGTGACAGCTACGTGGAAGTTACCCACAAGATTGTCAGCGGTGCGGAGATTCAGGAATCGGTAGCAGGCGCTCAGGAAATAATATGCTGTGACCTGAACGGCCGGCGCATGACAGGCACACCGACAGCAGGGATATACATTGCCGTCGGTGTTGATGGCGTCGGAAGGGTGGTCAGAACCGGAAGGTAGCGCCGACGAGCCCGTGGAGTTTCTGGGAGCTGATGGTCGGTACGATGAGATAGCGGCGTCCCAGCAGGTTCTCTACGTTGGCGAAGACGTCGAGGCGGTCGGTAAATCTGTAGGTGGCGCGCAGAGCCAGGTCGCTGATGCATCCCAGCGATGTAGTCGGGGTATGCCGGTGTGAGCGGAATATGTAGTCGATTCCGACTGCAAGCCGTTCGACGGGGCGTACAGTGCCGTGAGCCTTTATCTGCCAGCGGGCGCCATCTGTCCAAAGGTAGTAGCCTTTGCCGGAAGCCGCGTCGCTTGACGCAATTTCAGCAGAGGCGCCTACACTGAACAGACGCTGTTCGTAACCCAGTTCCAGGCAGCCGTGCCAGCCTTTGGCGTCGCGTTCGCCCATTGGCTGCGACAGCATCGCGAGGCCGGGCATCAGCACATTCTTGGCGTGTGAGTATCCGCCGGAGAGTGTGGCCGTGAATCCGGCAGCCGGTCCGACTATAATGGCGCCGGATATGTCGTAGGGCACGCGGTAGCGGCCGAATGATCCGAAAGCCGGGAGCAGCCGGCACTGGTCGAGCATGGAGCGCACGCTGTTGAAGCCAGTGCCGCCGGTGGCGGTCACGTGCAGAGCGAGGATCTGCGCGGGTGTCCAGGCCAGGTCGATTGCCGGCGACACATGGACTTTGCTGCCGGTTCCACCGGTGAATAAATCGACGTTTAGTCCGGCCGATGCTGAAACATCGCCGCTCTGCAAGCTGTAGTAAGGCCGTATGTGGGCGATGCCGAGTGTTGCCGAGGAGCTGTAGGCGAAGCGTGTGTCGCTCGTCGAGTGCATGAAAGTAGCCGAGAGATCGACACCGATCTTATTGTCCTCGCCGAAAGGCAGCGCCGCACCGAGGTCTATGCCGTAGAGCTGCTGTCGCAGTCCGTCGTAAGGAGTATTGACGGTGCCGAGGTCCAGACGTGTGTCGCCGAAAGCATCGATGTCGGCCTTGATGGCCGCGCTGTATTCGAGTCCCTGCAACTCTGACTCCCAGCCCACATTGATGTGACCGGCATTGCGGCTCTGCGAGGTCGTATAGTAGGTTGCCGCCGAGGCGTATGTATAGTCGGCAGAGGCGGTCAGACGGGAATATCCGTTTGGCTGCAGCGAGTAGTCGGCGCCGATGGTGCCGCCGTTGTATTTATTCTTTTCGTCGGCATCGTCCCAGGCCTTGTAGTCGAAGCCGTTGAACGAGGCATGCACGTCGAGGGTTGACCGTGCGTCAGAGATCACGCGGTACCCCGCGGCAAAGCCGAGGTTGTAGACAGGAAAGTAGCCAAGCGACACGTATCCGCGCCATGGTCCTTCGGTCGGGACGTCGGCGCCGCGTGCCGGCTGCAGACTGGTGTAGGCCCGCACTACCGGCGACAGGCCAGTGTACGAAGCCGTCGACAGAGTCACCGTGCCGACTGGCGGAAGCAGCAGTACCGGAGTCATTCCGCTCGGACGTGTGGCCGCCCGCTCGACGGGCTGTATCGATCGTTCGACCACCACTTCGGTGGTGATGTCCTGGGCGCAGGCGCCGATGCCTGCGGCAATGGCGGCGAAAGCTGCGGCTGTATATTTCAGAGGCATTTTCATTTCAGATTATTGAGTCGGGTGTCAATCATTTGGAAGATATCGGTCTCGTCGCCAGGATAATTCTCGCGCAGCGACCGCAGATATTCGCGGGCCTCGAACTTCTGGTCCTGTCGTGCGAGAATGTCGCTCAGCAGTATGAAGGCTCGGGCCAGCCAATAGGTGTGCGGTGTGGCGGAGTCGATGATGGCTTCGGCGTGTCGCCGGGCGTCATCGGTCAGACCGTCGTCGAAGTACGACTGTCCCAGATACAGTGCGCTTTTGACTCCGTTGATATCATCGGTCAGGCCGGCGATTGTCTGCCAGTCGGCGCGTGCACCCCCGGCGTCGCCCGAGCGCAGGCGGGCCATGCCGCGCATGAAGATCGCTTCGTTTCGGTCCTCGGTTCCGGCGGTAGATGATGCCAGCAGGGCGTCAGCGTTTTCGATCACAAGGGCGTTGTCGGCCATGTCGTGTGCCACTCGCATGATGCCCGTGCGGGCGCGGTTGAGCATTGCCGGCGTCGAGGCGCGCCGGGCAAGTTCCTGCCACGAGGCCAGTGCGTCGGCGCCAAGTCCTAACGAATGCTCGGCCGATGCTTTCACGGCCAGGGCATCCTCGGCCATGCGGGTGGCGGGGTAGTTGTCTACGATAAGAGTGGCGAATGTCAGCGCGTCGCCTGTACGGCCGCCTGAGGCGGCTGCCTCCATCATGTAGTTCCAGGCGTGTCCGCGGTAGGCGCCGTCGGGGAACTGTGTGAGATAGGATTCTATGCGGGTTGTCGAGCCACTGTCGACATATGCGTTTTCGGCGGCTTCGAATGTGAGGCGGTCGGCTTCGGCTATATCAAGCTGCGGGGCATTCTCGACTGACTCGAGAAACGCTGCCATTTCGCCCAGGGTGCCGTCGGCGGCTGCTATGCGCTGCAGCTCTTCTACGGCCACAAGAGCTTCGTCGCTTGTCGGCGACTGCCGTACGAGCTCGCGGTATGTGTCTACGGCTCCGGCGCGGTCGCCGGTGTTGAGCAGCGTCATGGCCAGCTGAACATAACCTTTGCGGCCCTGCTCGGTGTCGGGATAGTCGGCCACGAGCCGACGGTAGGTTGCTATGGCATCGTCGGAATTGCCCAGCTGCAGATAGCCTTCGGTCTTTTCAAGAAGAGCATCCGGCACCAGGGTCGACGAGGGGAAGTCGGCCAGCAGCCGGTCTATGGCCTTGATCTTGGCCTTATAGTCGCGTTGGTAGCCTTTGATGACAGCTTGCTGGAACAGGGCATAGTCGCCCGATGCCGGGGCCTTGTCATAGGCTTTGCCGTATAGTTCAGCCGCTTCGGCAAGGCGGCCGTCGTAGAGTGCGATATCAGCCAGACGGTTATAAGCGTCGGCCACAGCGGTCGCAGGCATGTCGCCCGGAGCGTCGGCGAATGCCCGGAACGCTTTAGCCGCCTGCGGATATTCTTTCAGGGCGAACCGTGCGTACCCGAGATCATAACGTCCCAATGGCAGATTTGCGTCGTTACGGGCCGCAGTGCTGAGGTAGGTGTCAATGTTGCTGACAGCGCCGCGGTAGTCGCCCAGGCGATAAAGCGCCTCGCCCAGCGACAGATGCGTCGATGCGCCTATTGTCGGATTATAGCGCTGCAGCGCCAGCGACTGGACGAGATAGTCGCGCGCCGCTTCGGGATTGTCGGCAGCAAGGGCGCGTGTGCCCAAAGCATAGAGTATCTGCTGTTTCGCTGACAGGACTTTATCGCCTGGATTGCTCATGCGGTTGATCGACGCCAGGGCCGTATCGTAATCGTGATCTGTAAGATAGCCGGCCACAAGGTATTCCTGGACTCGCGGTGTGTAGGGGCCGTCGGGATAGCGGCGCAGGAAGTCCTCGAAAGTGGCGGCACTCGAACCGAACGGTATGGATCCGCCACCGAACTTGGCCACGGCGTAGTTGTAGTAGGCTGCTTCCTGCACTTCTGTGTCAAAGTCGCGGCGCAGCGCGTTGTCGAACGCCATCAGGGCCGCGTCAGTGCGACCGAGCTTCATCAGCGCTTCGCCGATGTAGAGATACGCGCTCTGGCCCATGGCGCTGTCGACAGTCGTGACCGGTTCGAGGTATGCCACGGCCTGTTCGTAATCGCCGCGGGCGTAGCGGGCGGTGCCCAGGATGTATAAGGCTCCCGGCTCGGGCGATTCCGCCTCGGCCGCATAGCGTTCAAGATAAGGCAGCGCCTCATTCGTACGGTCAAGTGCATACAATGCCTCACCGGCGATTCGGTTGGCTTCGGCAGTGTAGGACCGATCGCTCATAGTCGGATTGGACAGCATGTCACGCGCACACGAGAGAGCTTTCCTATATTCGCCCTGCACATAGTAGATCTGAGCCAGATAATAGTCGGCAGCCGCTCCGGGCAGTCGGGTGCGGACCGCTTTTTCAAAGAAAGGCACGGCCTTGGCATAGTCATGCCGCACATATTGTATATAGCCGAAATAGAACTGCGCTTCATCGGAATACTCCGTGCCGGAAATCACCGACATAAAATCATGCAGAGCGCGGTCGAACTCGCCCAGGCGCATCAGAGCATAGCCCCGGTGGTAAGTGAGGTCGGCCAGCAATGGTTCGCCGGGATTGATTTCGCCAAGAGATTCATATATGGCAAGCGCCCTGGCAGGCTCGCTTTCGAGCAGAGAGTTTCCCATGTAAACCTTGGCTGCCAGACGGTGTATCGATGCCGGATAAGCTTCAGAGAAAGCGTCAAGCGCATGGAAGGCATCCGCGTAGCCTCCGCGGTAGGTGGCTACGGCGCGCAGCCACGCAGCCTGTTCGCGTTCGGCAGCCGACAGACGGCTCGCGTCAAGCAGCGACAGCTGGTCGAGCGCACCCTGATAGTCACCCTCGGCGATCATCAGCCTGCCCCGTTCGAGACATCCCGGTGAAGCCGGATTATTTACCTGGGCCGTAGCGGCGATGGCGCCTGCCACCAGCGCAGTTTTCAGCAATATGATTTTTTTCATGTCTTGGCTCTAAATTTACCCGCAAAGATAACCATTTTTCCCCAACTACCGCCAAAAAATCCCCGTATTGACCATAAAAACCCCTGTGCGCCCATTTTTATAGAAAGCAGCAATAGCACCGACCCAAAGTTCCGCGCCATGCCATTATACAATCATGACTGTAATTCTGGCTGTCGGTTCGATGAAAGAATTTGACGGAGAAGTTTGTCTGTAAGGTGGTTTTACTTGGACTTCATTTCGTTCAGGAAGGATCCCAGTGTTCTGCCTTCGGCATCTTTCCAGTCGGTCTTTCCGTTGCTCGGACGACCCAGGACGAGGCCTGAGGCCCCGCTGGGAGAATCCATCGGATAATCATGTTGCAGGATTATTTCATCGCCTGCGATTTTGCAATGCCTGGCGATAATTTCCTCCCTGCCCTTGAATTTATAACTTGGGACAGGCTTTGCTGCCAATTTGCATCCTTTCAACAGAATAAATTTCCCTGAAGTCGGATCAAAATATCCTGATCCTTTTGCCGGGCGGTCCGTAGCGCTGACATAGAACAGATGCTTTTCATCCTCCTTTTTCTCAGTCGATGGTGCATCAAATATAGATACGCCATAGAAATTAGTCAACAGTACAATGTCATCAAAAAAGTTCTGCATGTCATTGATTCTGTCTGGCGCGATATTCGGTTTTTTAGGAACGGATGAGTTGAATAATGGCCACGCGGCAGCTTCCATAGCGCGTTTGATACCGAGATATTCAAGAAATTTTACATCGTCTCCGTAAATTTTGTGGTTGTCTGAAATAAAGACAAGAGCCGTAGTCCACCAATCCTTTTTCTGGACATGCTCATTTTTACGGCTTGAAAAGTCGGTTGTCTGACCGATATAAGCCTTTTGAAATCCGTTTTCGCTGCCGATAAGAATATAAAAAGCGGGATGTTCTGCGATATCGCGGATTTCATTAGCATAAGATATCTTATTGCGGGGAAGTACATACAGATGGCAGGTGCGGTTGGCTCCCATATAAATATTGCGGGCGTCGGAAAGACAACCGTCGATCAATTGCGTATGTATTGTAAATGCCTTCTGATTCATGATAAATATATGCTAAGGTAAAAGGAAGTGGTTCTATCGCGGCCAAAATCAAATATTATAAAACCCCAAAAAGCTATCAAGTAGCTAATTGGGGTCTACGGTGCCCAGAATAGAACCACTAAAACTAAATTTTATTACCGTCTAATACTTTTATATTATGCTCAATGTTAGTGATTTATAAATTTGATATGATTTTTGAGCCTCGTTGAATTACTTAAAATAGCGGAATTTTGCCTGTAAATTTGCCTGTAAAATTATTTTGAGTTACCTTTGCTGCGGGATTCAGGTTGAACCCTGCCTCTATTACAGGTAAAAGTTGCCTGTAACCTTTTTAACTCTAATAATCTCTCCAAATGGCGACATTCAGATTTGAACTCAACGGGCGACCGACAAAGAATAAAACTTATGTGGTGTATCTCCGCGTAACGGTTGGCGGCAAAAGAAAACTTATCAAGACGATGGTCGAGATTGCCCGGCCATCTGACTTCAACGCAAAATGCAAGGGCGAGAACTGGGTACGTGGGGGTGTCCGTGATGCGAAGGTGCTCAACGCGCAGCTCGCCGATATTCTCGCAAAGGCAAAAGAAACATATAAGGAACTTGACAGGGAGGGCGAGGTTACGACCGTCGCGCTTGCCAAAGAGATGAACACCGAAATTGTTTCTCCCTCTTTCTTAGCTTTTGCGCGTGAACGGGCACAGATGATTTACGATAATGGCGGCTGGCGAAACTGGCGCAAATATTGCGGGCTTATCAATAAGCTCGATGCATTTCGAAAGAAGCGTCGGATGGCTGACATAACCGTTGCCGATATGACGGTTGAGCTGTTGACTCGCTTTGACAACTTCCTCCACAAGTGGGAAAATGAACGCGAACCGGGGAAACTGTTGCATCCGAATACTATAGAGGTGCAGTTCAATATACTCCGCACACTGGTTCATCGCGCAATCGAAGTCGGTATAATGGTGGCTTCCAAAGATCCGTTCCTCGTATTCCAATACAAAGGAGTAAAGACCGTCAAGGAAAAACTTGATGATTCCGAGATGGAACGCATCATTAATCTTGAATTGGAAGAAGGCTCACTGATATGGCACTGCAAGAATTATTTTCTGTTCAGCTACTATTGCGCCGGAATCCGCGCAGCTGACCTCATACAGTTGCGTTGGGGAAATGTTACCGGATCCGAACGACTACATTATCAAATGGGCAAGAATCACAAAGAGCGCGATCTCCTTCTCGTTGAACAAGCCGTAGAAATTCTTCGCCATTATCATCGCGAAGATGTCAAAGCGACGGATTATATTTTTCCGCTGCTCTCGAATGATGCCGAATACGCCGGATATGTCACGCAAGCCGATAAAGACCGGATGAAACCGGAATTACGCCACAAGATGTATCAAGATGTATCATCGAAGAATGCGCTAATCAACAAATATCTGAAAAAGATTGCCGAGAAAGCCGAAATAGCAAAACCCCTCTCAATGCACATCAGCCGTCACTCGTTCGCCCACATAGCTCAGGCGGCTGGAGCCGAATCATCCGCCATCAAGAACATTCTCGGACATAGCAATCTCGCCACGACAGAGCGATATATGGGCAGTTTCGACACATCCAAAACCGATGAGACACTACGCAATGTGTTCGCAAAGAAACAATCATCGTCAACGGTAGCAGAAGGAACAACGGCAAGCAAAGAGGAACAAGCCATCGAGTTGTTAAAGGGGATGACACCGGAACAAATCATGGCAGTAATTTCGGCAATCAACAAATAACGGTTGCGTAACAGACAAATTATGAGTAAATTTGCACATATGATTACAAAGATATGCCTCTGACTAAAGATGAAATAAGGTCGCTGTTGAGCGACATAGAGAATGAGCGCGTAGAGCGCACATTATCCACTGACAACGCCAAGAAAATGTCGGAGGCGATATGCTCGTTTGCCAATGACATCGGCAACACGAAGAAACCGGGCTATTTTATGATTGGTGCCGATGATGACGGAAATCTCGATGGGCAGACATTCACCGACGAACAGTTGCGTTCATATGCGGGACTCCGCAATTCCGGGACAATTCTTCCACCACCCGCTATGATGGTCTATAAAGAAACGTTTCCTGAAGGAGAGATTGCTGTCATCGAAGTTCAACCAAGTGAGGATACTCCTGTCAGGTATAAGGGCGTGATTTGGATTAGAATCGGAGCCAGAAAAGCCGAGGCAAATACGGAGGAGGAACGAATCCTGACTGAAAAAGGCCAAATACATAGTTCTTCTTTCGATGGTCGTCCATGCCGTGAAGCAACTATTGAAGATATTGACGTGGAACTATTCAAGAAGGAATATCTTCCCAAAGCTGTTTCGCCCGCGACATTAGCTAAGGATAAGCGCACGCCGATTCAGCAAATGGCATCGTTACGTCTTTTCGACACTCGGTTTAATTGCCCAACCTACGCCGGAATCCTATTGCTGGGACACGATCCTCAGTATTTCATTCCGGGAGCATATATTCAGTATGTTAGGTTTGCCGGTACTACCCGCGCAACCAAGGTATTGAAAGAAAACCGTTTCAAGGGCAACCTTATAACGATGCTTAAAGAGTTGGAATATTTCATCAAGTATTCCATTGAGAGCAAGCGTCCAGAGTTTGTCAGTGTACTCCGCGAAGAACCTCGCATCAACTATCCATGGGAGGCAATACGCGAGCTTGCCATGAATGCCGTGATGCACCGTGCATACAATGGAAATAATTCTCCGATAAAGTTTTATGAGTACAGCGACCGCATCGAGGTTGACAATCCCGGCAATCTCTATGGTAAAGTGAATCTGGAGAACTTTCCGAATGAGACTGACTACCGCAATCCGAACATTGCCGAGATAATGCTGAATCTTGGCTATGTCAATCGCTTTGGGAGTGGTGTTAATACAGTTTCGACGCTTCTTGAAGAAAACAAAAATAATCCTGCTGAATTCTTGCTTGGCGATTACACGACCTTCAAGGTGGTTGTTCAGAATGCTGATGTCATAGAAAGTGGCACCAATGTCATAGATAGAACGCCTCATGTCATAGTAAATGTTACAGAGAATGGCACCAATAATGACACCAATGGAACGATGCGGAACGATAAACGGAACGATGGAACGATAAGCGGAACGATGCGGAACGATGCGGAACAATCTGAAGATATAGAAAAATTGATACTTGATAAAATGAGGGCAGACAAAAGAGTTAGCGTAAAACAGTTATCGAAGTTATTTGGCAAATCAAAGACTTCAATGTTCCGAATTATTGAAAAACTTAAAGCAGACGGGAAAATCCGTCGATTAGGTTCTGAGAAATCCGGCACATGGGAAGTCATTGAATAGTGGAAATCTCTCATGATTGAGCTGGAGTCTGATGAACTAAGCCGATTGCGGACCGAAAATGCCCGACTGATGGCATTGTTGGCTCGTCATGGAATTGCAGCGGACGAGCCAGAACCGGCGACGCCTCGAAAGCCGGTACTTTCTTTGGAAGGGAAGGTCGCTTTGTTTCGCAGTCTGTTTCAGGGGCGAGAGGATGTGTTTGCTCGGCGATGGTTCAGTAATTCAACCGGAAAGTGCGGATACCAGCCAGTTTGCAGTCGGGAATGGAATCGTGAGTTTTGCAATAAGAAGAAATACAAATGTGCGGAATGTCCCAACCGGGAATTTCAGCCGTTAGGATATGATGACATTTATCGTCACCTTGAAGGCAAGGATTCTAATGGACGCGATGTTGTTGGTGTGTATGCGATATTTCCGGACAATACCTGCCGGTTTCTTTGTTGTGATTTCGATGACAAGAGCTGTGAGCATGGCTATCAGAAGGACGTGAAGGCTTATGTGTACGTCTGCCGCGATTGGGGGATTCCAGCGTATATCGAGCGTTCAAGATCGGGCAACGACGCACATGTGTGGATTCTGTTTGATGAACCGGTCAAAGCTCGGGCAGCCCGGTGTCTCGGCAACGCCATTCTCACCGAGGCGATGGAACGGGAGGGGCGGATGTCGTTCAAGTCATACGACCGTTTCTTTCCGAATCAGGATTTCATGCCTGCCGGAGGTTTCGGTAATCTTGTCGCGTTGCCGTTGCAGGGACGAGCGAGGAGAGCGAGAAACAGTGTGTTTGTGGACGATGACTTCGTGCCATATCCTGACCAATGGTCATATCTGCAAGGCATGAAGAAGATGTCGGCGGCAGAGGTTGATATGCTGGTATCACGATACGATAAAGCACCTCTTGGAGAGCTGTCAAAGTCAAACGAGTCAGCGCCTTGGGAACGGCCTCAGCCTCAACCGATGACACGAGCCCACTTCCCCGGGATAATCTCAATCATTCGTTCATCCGGCATCTACATCCCGACGGAGTGTCTCTCTGCAAAAGCAATCAATCACCTCAAACGCATTGCGGCCTTTAAGAATCCGGAGTTTTACGCAAAACTCGGAATGCGTCTGCCTGTCTATAATTTGCCGCGAATCCTCTCCTGCTCGGAGATGACGGATGATTATCTGATGCTACCCCGAGGCTGTGAGGAAGCTGCCGTTGACTTTTTCAAAAGCAACGGTGTTGACGTCAGGATCAAAGATAAGACCAATCCCGGCAAACCGATTGATGTTAGTTTCAACGGTTCGCTGTATGAAGAGCAGCAACGTGCTGTCGAAGCGCTAGCCTCGCATCGCTGCGGAACACTCTATGCCATTACTGCCTTCGGTAAGACCGTCACGGCCGCAGCACTGATTGCACGGACGAAAGTCAACACTCTCATACTGGTCCACACCAAGGCGCTGCTTGAACAGTGGCGCAAACAATTCAGAATATATCTCTCAACCGATTTTCAGCCCGAAGTGCAGCCCAAAGGACGAGGCCGCCGTAAGGAATTCCAACAGTTCGGAGCGTTGTCCTCCACAGAAAACACCCTGAACGGCAAAATCGACATCGTACTGCTTCAGTCGTGCATGTGCGATAATGAAGTCAAGCCATTTGTTCGCGATTACGGTATGGTCATAGTCGATGAATGTCATCATGCTCCTGCTGTCAACTTCGAGCGGGTGCTTCGTGAGGTCAATGCTCGCTATGTTTATGGCTTAACAGCTACGCCGATACGTAAAGACGGCCATCAGCCGATTATCTTCATGCAATGTGCTGTCATCGATCAGCGTATCGGTTGGTACGGAAGTGTGAATCTTGTCGGTCGCTCTCTTGCCGACTCCAACGTCATCCGGATGGTTACCTCTGAGTTTGCCAATGTCCTGATTGATGCGTTGGGCTTATTAGAATGCATGGGGACTGCGACTTCGGAGCGGTTCCAGACCCCGCCACGGCAAGGATATTTCGTGGTAACGACGGAGTTACCCGAAATCCAAACGGTAACGATTTGGACACCTTGCTGTGGTCGTATGACCATCATCTGTGGAGTGGAATTGAATACTAAATATCAAGTGTATACTGAGGTATACATGTACAACCTTGTGCTATATCCGGCCAAAAATGTTTGGTCGGAACGAGAAATAATCCCTTACTTTGCACCGTCAACGACACGGAATGCCTTCGACGGAAGGCGCCGAAACCGGGTCGATGATATGAGACGTCTCTTAATAATACTATGACAAATGACGGCGATCGACTGATTAGCCAACCACGAAGTGCTCGCGAGTGGGCTTGACCCACCGCAATCAGTCAAACAACTGAATCACTGTCAAGTCACCATTGATTTTCAGCGCGATAGACTCAGTTCTATGCGTGGATGGTAAATGTTACCGACCTTATGACCGTCGATTGCTGCCGCCCATGCGGTCCCCCGGCACTTCAATCGACATTTCACCCAACTGATTATGCACCTGCTTGATTGACCGGGTAAAGCATCAACCAATCGGTTGATTGCCTGCCTCGCCAAACAGTCGATTGTATGACTGATTGGTTAGTCAGAACGTTAGTACCGCTATTGTCCAAAGTGGCAGGACTGCAACTGATCGATTGCGATAGGTCAAGCCTACACGCGAGCACTACGTGGTTGACTGATCAGTCGAAATATCGCTCGCCTGATTGACTGAAGCCATACCCAATCAATCGCCCACCCAATCATCTGACTGCGCAGTTGCGCGATTAATCGGTTGATTGGTTGATGTCCTGATTAGTCAGCACTTCAACCAATCAGTCAGTCGCCTACCTGTTCGGTTGGTTGAGTGAATGCTCAATCATGCAATTAGTTGAGTGAGCGGTCAAGCGATTAAACAAATGAATTATTAACCCAATTCCATCCATTCAAGCGATGGAATCAGACTTTCACGCCCGAATGCAAAGCACCATCCCCAATATCAACTCATCAACCCTGCTTTTTGTCATACCTGAAGAAGAATGGCGCAACCTCCATGATACGCTGAAACAAATCATGGACTTAATTGCCCGACGCAATGCAGAAGATGCCAAAAGCGAGTGGATTGAATCCGAAGATGCGAGGAAAATCCTCGGAGTCTCTCCAAAGACCTGGCAAAACTACCGCGACAAACGCATTATCCCCTTCTCGCAGATCGGCCGCAAAATCTACGTCAACCGCGCCGACCTCGACGCCTTCCTACGCAAACATCGTATAGGTTAATGCTATAAATATCCACACCGAGAGAATGCACTCTTTTCGGAGTGTGTCCCCTTGATGTATCTTGTAGACAAATCAACAAAAAATTCAAATGGCTTCGATAAAAGTAAAGTTCCGACCCTCGACTGTCGCTAACCACGAGGGCACAATCTACTATCAGATGATCCACGAGAGAAAGGTGCGACAGCTTCTGACCGAGTACAAGGTGTTTCCTGCCGAATGGGATGAAAACCGTTCAATAGTTACGAATAATCAGAAAAGCGAGCGTAAATCGTTCATTCTCTCAATCCGTGAGCGTATCCGCTGGGACATCGAACGGTTGACCAAAATTATGACGAATTGGATTTACTACAAACCTGTTTGATTCAAATTCAAGTTTGAGATGGGTTTCCAATTATAATGCAATATTTCAAATATGCAAAAAAAGTTTGCCTGTCAATAATTTTCCGATGCGCAAGAATGCTTATTTACAGAAATAATGACTAACTTTGCAATTGGGCTTACAGACTGTTTCACGGAGGTGAAAGCGTTGGCCTAAATAATTGAAGCGAACATCGCTTTGTTTCTCGGCTCTTCGGAACTTCGCAACTTTTGAAAGCTACGCCGGAAACGACGCAATGTATGTCTCGCCGATATGCTTAACTTTATCTCGGCAAGTATCGAGATATCTAATCATATCCACGTGAGGTCTGCATTGCTCGTTCAATCGTAGCTGGCAATGCGAAGGCCTCGAAGAGAAGAACGAGTGATCGCCTCACGTTTTTTGTTAAACATTATTTCATTCACAAGCAATTGCTAAAGCGAATATCACATAATCCATATAGAGTGCTTGGAGTTTACGCTAACACGACTCTTAAAGAACGGATGGCTAACGTTAATCGATTTAAGGCTTTTGAGAAAGTCGGTAAATCGGTTAGCACTAATGTGGACTTTGATGGAGTTATTGGCGCATCGCCTGAAAGACCTCTAACGATATTGCAGAAGCATCCCGTGAACTCAATCTCCCTATTGACCAATTAAAGAACGCTCTG
>OLSQ01002172.1_pt1 | contig 14743 bp, 7 predicted proteins | sample 1672561 | NCBI WGS metagenome assembly OLSQ01 (sample SAMEA3136699, study PRJEB25190) | human gut metagenome | biome: human gut; feature: human-associated habitat; material: faeces | place: Austria | collected 2013 | reverse complement strand
GTGCCGTGCGCGGCGCCATCAAAACCGGAAAAGCGGTAAGCGGCGCGGCAAAAGGCGCTGCTGCCGCAGGCCCTTACGGTGCGGCGGCAGCGGCACTCTGGACACATCGCAAGGCGGTTGCTGCCATCATTGCCGGGGTGCTGGTGCTTCCCGTCCTGTTCATCATGCTGCTGCCCTCCCTGATCTTCGGCGGGTTGACCAAGGCAGGGGTTGACGGAAGTCCAGACACACCGATCCTCAACGACAACGCCGCCGTTGTGGAGAACATCAATCAGATCTCGCAGGCAATCAGCGACTTGCTGGAGGAAGGGCAGGAGGATGTTCGCGCCCGTATTGACACGGATTTTGCTTCCTCCGGTGCCGACCAGAAGGAGATCATCAATCCATACGAAAGCTCCCCGACCTACAATGCCAACCGCTTCATTGCCATGTACTGTGCCGCCAAAAATCAGGACCACGCATCTATCTCCCTCAAGGATATGGAGGATGTGATCCGTAAGGCCAGGGACGCACTCTATACCTTCACGAGCACGGAGGAGCCTCGCACGACTACGGTAACGGAAACGAATACGGATCCCAAAACCGGTAAGGTCACGGTGACGGAAACGGAAGTAACAGAAATATGGAAGATATATACCATCGTCTACAACGGAGAGGCCTGTTTTGAGGATAAGATATTCGCTCTGTCGGACGAACAAAAGGGACTGGCGGAAAACTACGCCCAGAACCTGAGCGTATTCCTGGGCGATGGTATGATGCAGGGCTTGCTGCCCGCCGAGTCCGCCGGCCTTGTATCTTTGGGCGACATTCGTTTCTCGGATGGCGCGACGCAGGTGGTCTACTATAATCAGTTGGACAAGCGGTACGCGAGCAAGCCCTACGGCACCGACGACATCGGCACCTACGGCTGCGGGCCTACCTGTATGGCAATGGTGGTATCTTCTCTGACCAGCGAGACGGTCGATCCCGTTGAGATGGCGCGCTGGGCCTATGAAAACGGCTACTGGTGCAGCAAAAGCGGTTCCTACCATTCGCTGATCCCCGGCGCTGCCAAAGCGTGGGGCCTGCCGGTGCAAGGCTGCGGGAAAACGGAGGGACAGCGTATTGTGGAAGCGCTCTCCCATGGCAAGCTGGTGGTGGCGATCATGCTGAAGGGGCACTTCACCAGCTCTGGCCACTTCATCGTGCTGCGCGGTGTGGAGAACGGAAAGATACTGGTGGCCGACCCTGCCAACTATACCCGAAGCCAACAGGCATGGGATCTGTCTATCATCCTGAATGAAGCCAGCGGTCGTGCCGGTGCTGGTGGGCCTTTCTGGATCGTAGGGTAGGAAGGAGAACTAAATGTGAGTAAACCAAATGAATATGACACCTATATCATCCCACCCAATTTTATTGAGGGCGGGACTTTTTTCGGCGGACTGCTGAAGCTCCGCAATACAGCCGAGGCACTGGTTATCGTGCTGGCTATCGGCATGCCGGTGTTCTCGGTGTCCGCACTGACGCTGACTGCCAAGATCATCATTCTGTGCCTGACCGCGCTGCCTCTTGGCATCATCGCGTTGGTTGGCATCAACGGCGAAAGCCTCTCGTCATTTATCTTTCTTGTTCTGAAATATCTCTGCAACCGCCGTGTTATTACACGCAATGAAGAGGAACAGGACAAGCGGAAAAAACGTAGGAAGCGAAAAGCTAAGAGCGGTGACGACGCGCCCAAGTACATCAATCCAGTGGCAGAATACCTGCCTGTGGAGAAGATCGCAAACGGCATCATCTACACACGGGATCACCGTTACCTGAAGATTGTCGAAGTTATACCTATCAACTTCCTGCTGCGCAGTGCCGGAGAGCAGCGAAACATCATCTATTCATTTATTTCGTTTCTGAAAATCAGCCCGGTCAAAATGCAGATCAAGGTCATTGCCAAGCGTGCCGACCTGAACCGGCACAGAGAGATCGTGCAGCAGGAGATGGCGCAGGAAACCGATGAAAACTGTCGCCTGCTGCAGCAGGACTACCTGACGCTCATTGACCGGATCGGTGCACGGGAAGCCACCTCGCGCCGGTTCTTCATGGTATTTGAATATGAGGCATGGGCAGGCCGGAAACGGGATAACGAGGAAGCGGAGGCCATTGCCTCCCTGCAAACGGCAGCCCGCACCGCAGTCAATTATCTCAAGCAATGCGGCAATGAGGTGCTGATCCCGGAAAACGATGATGAATTTACGGTCGATACCCTCTACCATTTGCTGTGCCGCAACACCACTACATCGCTGCCGGATCGAGTTCGCCGGATCGTTGCCCAGTATCAGGAGAAAGGACTGGAATCTGAGATCGACGCCATTCCCTGTACGGAGTTTTTCGCCCCTGACAGCATCGACTTTACCAACGGGCGGCATATCTGTATTGACGGACTCTACTACGCCTATCTGCTGGTACCCTCTACCGGCTATAAGGCGCAGGTACCAGCCGGCTGGCTGTCCCTTATCGTCAACGCCGGGGATGGCATTGATCTGGATATGTTCATCAGCCGCCAGCCGAAAGCCCGCATGGTACAGCGGCTGGGACAGCAGCTTCGTATCAACCGCAGTAAGATCAAGGACGCCAGCGATACCAACACGGACTTTGATGATCTGGATGGTGCTATCCGAAGCGGCTACTTCCTGAAGGAAGGGCTGGGCAACAACGAGGACTTTTATTACCTAAACCTGCTGATCGCAGTGACAGCTCCCACAGTGGATGAACTGGAATGGAAGGTCAATGAACTGAAAAAACTGCTCGTGTCCCGTGATATGGACGTGTGCAGCTGCGCCTTTCATGAGGAGCAGGCGTTTCTATCGTCGCTGCCGCTGGTCAGCATGGAGAAGCACCTCTTTGAACGCTCCAAGCGCAATGCGCTGACCACCGGCGTGGCAAGCTGCTATCCCTTCACGTCCTATGAGCTGAGTGATGAAAACGGCATCCTGTTTGGCCTGAACAAGTACAACAACTCTCCGGTCATCATCGACATCTTTGATTCCAAGGTCTATAAGAACGCCAACATTGCTGTATGCGGCACCAGCGGCGCGGGCAAGACCTTCCTGATCCTGCTGATGGCGCTCCGTATGCGGCGCAAGGGCATACAGGTTTTCATGCTGGCACCCCTGAAGGGTCATGAGTTCCACCGTGCCTGCGTCAACACGGGCGGCGAGTTTATCAGTATCTCCCCCGCCTCCAAAAGCTGCATCAACGTGCTGGAGATACGCAAGATAGACAAGTCCGTGGAGGAAACGCTGGATGGCCCCGGTATCGAACGCTCTGAGCTGGCAGCAAAAATTCAGCGGCTTCATATCTTCTTTGCCCTGCTGATCCCCGATATGTCCTATGAGGAAAAACAGCTTTTGGACGATGCCCTGATTCGTACCTACGCACGGAAAGGTATCACCCATGATAACGCTTCTCTCAGTGATCCGGATAACCCCAACGTTTACCGCCAGATGCCTGTGCTGGGCGACCTCTACGACGTTCTGCGGGAGGAAAGCGATACCAAACGCCTTTCCAACATCATCAACCGCTTTGTACATGGCTCGGCCAGCACCTTCAACCAGCAGACCAATGTGAATCTGGACAACAAATTCACGGTGCTGGACATCTCGGAACTCAGCGGTGATCTGCTGCCTATCGGCATGTTCGTAGCTCTGGATTTCGTGTGGGATAAAGCCAAAGCCAACCGCACGGAGGAAAAGGCCATCTTCATCGACGAATGCTGGCAGCTCATCGGCGGCGGCTCCGGCACCTTCGGCGTCGGCAACCGTCTTGCGGCCGAGATGGTGCTGGAGATCTTCAAGACCATCCGCGCCTATTCCGGCAGCGGCATTTGCGCGACGCAGGATCTGAACGACTTCTTCTCCCTGGACAACGGCAAGTACGGCAAGGGGATTATCAACAACTGCCGCACGAAAGTCATCTTGAACCTGGAGGACGAAGAAGCCCAGCGCGTTCAGCAGGTATTGCATCTCTCCGAAGCGGAGGTCATGGAGATCACCCACTTTGAGCGGGGCAATGGCCTAATCAGCAGCAATAACAACAATATCACAGTGGAAATCAAGGCCAGCCCACTGGAACGCGACCTTATTACCACAGACCGACGCGAGCTGCTTGACCTGCTGCGCCGCATGAAAGATGCATGAAAAAAGCGAGACCTTGCCTGGAAGAGATAATATCCCCATAGGAAATGTTGAATTTGATATGTCACGTGTTCTTAAATATGCACTTTCAAATGGAAACTCTGCAGATTTTGACGATAGTTGTTACGGAAATAATTGCAATCCTGAGCAGAACCAGATATACTAAAAAAGAGAAGTATATAGGTTTTTTCGGGAAAGGGCAGTATATGTGCAAAAAGAAAGAAGCAGAAAGTACTCTCGATTCGCTGGTATTTATGAACACGCCGATTACATCTGCAGATGAGGATGTAATCGGGTTCTCGACCTATGTGGAAAAATTGGATGCAGCTATTACAGCCGGGGGACAAATGATTGCGCTGACATCTCCTTTTGGCGCAGGCAAAACCAGCATTGTTGAACTTTTACAGGAAAAATACAGAGAAAACCAACATAAGCGCGTTATCAAGATATCTATGTGGTCTAACCTCTTTCCAACAGGGGGCAACGGGAAGGCAGACAGGGAAGAAGGCCAGAAGACGCACATACATAGTGGTGATACGACCGAACTTCACAAAGGACTTGTTTACCAGCTTATTAGCCAAATCAACTGGAGAAAAGGTAATTATGTGAGTCGGCGTCTGAGCCAAAACTTCGGATTGTTGAAAGTTCAGACGGATAAACTTCCCTACTGGATAAGCATCTTAATGGCGCTCGTGCTTTTTTCCTTGGGGTACATCTTTCCAAAGAAGCTTGAGGTCTCCATTCCATTTTTCGGAGAAGCGGCAGCTATCATTGAGTGGTGTATGCTACTGATAGCAGCAATACTCGTAGCAATTGTAATTACACGAGCAGAAATCGTATTTTCCTCAAATAAGTCGGAAGGGGATCGTAAGATCGATGCCAATGAGATCATGCAATTCTATCGCTCGGATGTCCTTCGTTACAAAAGCGGCAAAGCGGTTTTGCAAAAAGTGCCTATATTAAAAAGGAGAAGTCGACACTATATTGTAGTGATTGAGGATTTGGACAGAACAGATGATAACGACGCCGTTGTTAATTTTCTGAAGGAACTACGAAAGTACTATGTCCCCGACAGTGTGGCTGGGCAGCAATGCAGATACCGGAACAAAGTTACTTTTCTCATCAATGTAAAACCAGAAACCCTTCTCTGTTCAAAAGAAAATGCGGGAGAAGAATATGGGCATCTTTACGAAAAACTGTTTGACTATGTGCTCAATTTGCAAACTATAAATATTGATGACTATAAAACCATTCTAAATGAACTTCTTAAGCAAAAAGAAGCCGATATCAAGAAAGTTGGTATTGAATGGGAAGGAGAGGTACTGAATATCCCAGGCATTCAGTGGATTATTCGCGGAACAAGATTGGGGCTTCGAGAGATAAAAGATAGACTCAATATAGCTTTTTCGCTTTTTGAATCTTTACATGAAAGGTTCAGCGGAAATGCTGGTGGGGATATAGAGTTTGAAAAGTGCGCCATAGTTGCTTATATAACCACGGAATTTGAAGAGGATTTTTATGCAACAGACGGGAAGGCTTTTCAAAAACTTGTAAATCTCTATCTAAAGAATGGATTTAAAGATGAGGAAATAGCCAAAATTTTGCCGGGTATCAGCGAAGGTTACAGGAGTGAAATACAACAGCTGGTAAAATCTAAAAAGATTGACAATAATTATCGGATGTATTTTTACAACTATCCCCAAAATAGCAAAGTTCTCAATGTGGACGAGCGTACAGTTCAACGAGCGATACTATACGGTGAAGAAATAGCAGGATTGGAGGAATCAATTGACAAAGTTATAGAGGGCGACTCCAAGATTATTGAGAGCACTTTTGAGGAGCGCAAGCGATTGGAACTGCCGTTGCCAGATGTAGTTTTTTCGTTTGAGCAACTCTACATAGAAGCGTTAAAACATGCTTTTTCGGAAGTCGTTAAGTGGGTGAGTGAACTCGACTATTCATCTGATGCAACTGAAAAAACAATTATGCAAATTAAAAAGATTCTCCGTTTTGACTCTGACAGGAAATTTTACACTGCAGTGCATGCAACTGATTTTGTCAGAGTGTGGGAGGAAAAATTTTCAGAAACGGCCCTGCTTCAGTTGAGGAAGGAATTATGCAGGGAGTTCTCGGGTGAAATACAGCGATATCGCCCATTGTTTTTTGGCGTGCATAAGATGGCTTCAAAAGAAGAACTGGATAATGTTACCACATTTGATGCACTGAAGATAGTCAATACCGCCAGCAAGGATTTCAACACTGATATGGCTTATTATATGATCGTGCGCTTTGTGCGAGAAGCAAGTGTAGATGCAATACAGGCCGACATGCGGAAATTCTTGACAGCAGCATGGGAAATGCTGCAGGATGCCTCGGTCTTGGTAGACATGCTGTTCTATCAGAAAAAAATAATGAGGATCACCCCTGATTTTGAGAGCTTGGTGTTTACTGCAATAAGCAATGGTAAGGGGGATATATGCGAGTCCCTCTTTGGGAAGTACCAGCAGCTTGTTAATATGGTAGCAGAGGAAAGCGAGGAGGGATTATCTGAACAGACAACGGATTATATTTCGACGCTTGGCAGATTTGAAGGATATACGCCTGCAGTAACAAAGGAGATGGAGATATATGGGCATTGGGCAGATGTTGTTTTGCAAATGCTATCTCGTGAGGATCCTATCCCGTTTGACTGCAATAGTGTTGTGACTGCATTACAGGAAGAGCAGGCTTGGTTGATAGAAAATAATGATTATCTTATGGCCATCCGTGAGCTTGTTTTGAAGGAGAAACCGGAGACCTGGAGGCGGTATAAGTTTCTGTTTGGCGAAGAGTGTCCTGTTATGACAGAAACTGAACTGCAGCGATTGTTCTATGCACCTATTGAGGATGTGATTAGCATGATCCCCCCTTCCTTGGTTACAGAGAACGAAGTCGAAATGCTGTCAAGGTGTTTTAACAGGAGAAAACAAGGAACCACCGAGTCGCACAAAATATTGCTATTTATTGCAAAGCTTGCTCCTGAGGTGGCAAGTAAGCTTTTCTATTCATTGGATTTTGACATGGTGCGCTATAGATATATGTCTGCGCAGAGAAAAAACAGCGTTAAAGGTGCTTTTGAAGCGATATTAAATCTTAATGCTACCACTGAAAAAATTCGATTCATGACGGCAACGCGGATTATGGATTCTGAATGGGAAGGGCAGATGCTAAAGAATGGTGAATTGAAAGAGGACGAAGACTTGCAGCAGGCATATGTTGATGCCGTTAATAGTAGTGATTTGAGCAAAACAATAACAAAAACTACTGTACAGTTGCTATGCTCTTTCGATACCATTTATACTGTGCCAGAGCAGGTTTACAAGAGATATTTCGATCTCAAACAGTATGAGCGGTATGTATCTTGCAAAACCCGTGCGCTGAGGAGGTTTGAGCCAGAGGATGGTGAACATGGGAAAATCTTATGGCCGATTTATCTTGCGATGTTTCAGAAGGAGGATTATTTGGACACGACAGAGTACATGGCGAAAAATGAGAACTTCATCAAGAAACTGATGTCGGAAAAAGCGTATGAAGGGACTTGCCCTGAAAAGCTGAGATTTTTCGCAGGCGTGCTACAGAGCAAAGATTGTATAGAGTTTGTGTTGGGCCTTGATGTAGAGAGTGCGTTAACATATCTGACGGCAATCAAAGGCTTTGAAGATAAGTCGGCTGCGACTGCATTCGTAGATGGAGTCGAAGGGAACGTCGAATTGCTGCGTTCCGATGGACTTTATGAGCATACACATGAGAAATTGCTGGATGGATACCTGAAAGGTAGGTATACACGGGCACGGACTAAGAACGGATTTGGTAAGGCGAGTTAATTCCTTTCACGGAAGAAACCAAGGTCTTGCCAGTCGATAGACTTGAAGTGATCCGAACAAAACGAATCTATTATAGGTAAATGAGAAGATAAGAGAGCGGCATTTGCCGCTCTCTTATCTATAAAGCCATAAAGCCAGAAAACACCTAATACGGCGTTTATACGGAGATAACACGCATTACAAAATCAATACGCATTTAATACGGAGTTAATACGCATTACGGAGGTGATGCCGCCTATGAGAAACAGAGAGCAGATCTATGGACAGGAGGCCGCAGAGCTGCTGCGGAACATAACCGTCTATCACTGCATGCGCCGTGACCAGCTTCTACGCCTGTATCCTGGCAAGGAGGGCGTGATTGAAAACCTGCTGCGCTATCTGGTCAAGCAGCAGCGGATATTTTATAACACTGACCGGGATTGCTACGGAGATGTCCCTGACTGCCGCGAGGACAGAGAACTGACAGCGGCACTATGGGTGCTGCTGGACTTTATCGAAAAGGTGGAGTATCACAGCCCTGACAGTATGCCGGCAAAGCTGGTATTCTTCGCCGATGGCGAGGTATATGAGGTCGTCTATGTAGGCCCGGGTAAGGAAGCGTTGCTGCAGCACGCGCTGGCCGCGGAAGATGATTCCGGGCAACGGCTCGTTATCATTGAGGAAGAAGACCAAATGCAGCACCTGCACATCCCTCATATCGCCGCCTACTGCATGGTGGATGACCAAGGCTGCGTACAGTACTTCAGGAAGGAGGAACCTTGTGGACAGAGCCACCCTCTCGCAGCGGATAGAGAGCATTTTGAATGAGATCACCCGCCTGTCCAACACGCTCTACGCTATGGACAACACGAATATCCAGCGGCATTCAGATAACTATGAAATGCTGTCCACAGAGGCCGCACTGCGGGGTGAGGTCATTGCCTGCCGGCTGCGGCACCTGATCTATGAGACGACCACCATCCGAAAAGCCGAGTATTTGACATCGGCTGGTGTCATGCAGGGCATCTCTGTTATAGAGAAAGATGGCATACTGGAAATCACGCTCCCCTGCCTACTGCCTAAGAAGAGCAAGAAGCATAGCTGCGAGTATCTGACAGACCCCATCTACTACACGCTTAGTAAGTATGCGCAGACACACACGCTGCCCAAGTTCCGGCACTGTGTTGTCTGCTTTTCTCATATCTACAGCCGCGAGTTGTCCCCGAACCGGGTGCGTGACTATGACAATCTGGAGCTCAAGCAGCTTTTGGATGTGATTGCCACCTTCGTTATGGAGGATGATACAGGTCTGCTGTGCGATGCCTATAACACGACGGAGATCGGCGACGGTGACTGTACCCGCGTGTCGGTGATGGATAAGGAGCGTTTTCAGGGCTGGCTTTCGGACCGCGAGAATCGGCTCAGATCTATATCCGATTTATAGTGTTTCGACCGTATCAAAAACAGTACACATGACAGTGGTACGGCAAAGCCTGTGTTTCTGGGCATTTCCACATGACCGGTGCGGGCGAAAAATACCGTGGTCATGGCAGTCTGGGTACTGCACACCAGAAGGAGGTGGTCAGTATGAGTACCCTACCACAGAAAGCTCCCGGTAGCCTATCACAAGCCTATCGCCTATTGGCGCTGGTCGCCCTGTCCGGTGAGTTGCCGGCCAGCCAACTGAGCAGGCTCGCCGGTGGCACCAGCTACAAAGAGAACGTGGTCAAGTCGCTGAAGCGTCAGCGGCTTTTGCTGTCCTACTATAAGAACGGACTGCGTGGATACCGGCTCACCGCCGCGGCGAAAAAGCTGCTGCTGGAGCACAACCCGGAGAGGTTTTCTTTCTACCTGTCCGGAGCCTGTGCCACCAACCACATCAGGAGCGAGCCGGAGCAGAGGCTTCGACTCCACCGTGTCTCTCAGACATTGATCACCATGCGTAACGCCAACGTTAGTATCTTCCGCGATGAAAAACCCGGCGTATTCCGTCCCGGTGAAACAGCAATTGGTAGCATCTGCACACCTGCCTTCTACTCATCCCGTGAGATCAAGGAGATGGGGACAACCTTTGTTAAAATCCGTGGTGCCCGGTCCGTGGGCGTTTTGCTGACACCGCAGCATATCCACGTGGTTTACAACATGGGCAACGCGCTGATGAAATGGAGCTATAAAGCTGAGATGCGGACAAAGGCACTCATGCAGACGGTGCTGTGCCGTGAACGAATGCCGCACCAGTACCACCCGGATTCCGTGCAAGGTCTTTTGCTGGGTGATAGCATGGAACTGGCCTATGAGCTGCTGACTGATCAGGGTGGCAAAAACTATTTCATTCTGGATGGCAGCTATGAGCGGTTCTGCTTCTTGACCAACGACCATCATGGAGAGGTGCTGCTGCGCCTCCTCTGTGATGAAGAACTGGACAATGACCTGCGCGAGCTGCTGCTCCTTGATCTGGAGCCCCGGCAGCTGAGTGAAACAGTGGAAAATGACGCCATGACGCCGGATGGTGCGCCGGTGCTGTTTGCCTATGACTGTGACCTGCCGCGGATCAGGCGGTTCGATACGGCACTGCGGCTTCAGGATCGCTATGACATCCTGATCTGCTTCGACCATCAGGCTGAAGTGCTGCGCCGTTACTGCGGCGACAGGGCTGTTGTGCAGGCCATTGACTTTGCTGCGTTCGAGAGGAGGTTTTTTCCGTAGAAAAAAAGAAACTGCGAACTCTGCTATTCGCACTCCCGCTATTTCTATCAGGGCTGCTGTTTGGCGGCGGCTATCTATCACAATTTGCCCGGAACTATCAACAGTGGAAGGACGCGGGCGGAACGCCGGGCGACGGAAGCTCCCCGGCCGCGCCGGTGCTGTCCTTCTCCGCTTGCTGCGAAGCGCTGTTCAGTAAGAGCGGGATCATCGGCGTGGGACTTTGCCTGTTGCTGCTGGGCCTGCTGATCGTCATGGTGATGCGCATGGGCTATTCCGATGTTGGGGAGTATGACGCGGAGCGCAACCTGACCTATTCCAACAAAGGCACCTACGGAACGGCTGGTTTCATGGAGAAAGCGGAGATGAAGGGCGTCCTTGATCTGGTGTCCGATATCCGCAAGCACAGCGGCGTCATACTGGGCAAGCTGGACAATCAGGTGGTGTGTATTCCCGAGAACTCCCGGCTTAACGGCAATATCGCCGTGTTCGGCGCCAGCGGCTCTATGAAAACGCGAGCCTACTGCATCAATCGCATTTTGCAAAGCGCGTCCGAGGCCCGCAACGGCCACAAGGAGTCCTTGATCATCACCGACCCGAAATCGGAGCTTTACGAAAAGACCAGCGAATATCTGCGCAGCAAGGGCTACGTGGTAAAGGTGTTCAACCTGATCCAGCCGGAGAACTCTGATTCATGGAACTGCCTGGCGGAGATTGAGGGTGATGAGCTGATGGCGCAAATCTTCTGCGACATTATCATCAGGAATACCGGCAGCGAAAAGGGCGACCATTTCTGGAACGCTGCCGAGATGAACCTGCTGAAAGCGTTGGTACTATATGTGGCGCTGGGCTATCCATCGGAGAGCCGGAACATCGGTGAGGTCTACAAGCTGTTGGTGCTGAACGCGGAGAAGGAGCTGGACAACCTTTTTTCCATGCTGCCTGCCAGCCATCCTGCCAGAGCGCCCTATGCGCTGTTCAGCCAATCCTCAGATACGGTGCGCAGCGGCGTTATCATTGGGCTGGGCAGCCGCTTGCAGGTGTTTCAGAATCGGCCCATCTGCCAGATCACCAGCCATGATGAAATTGACATGGAGCTGCCGGGCAAGCAGCCCTGTGCCTATTTCTGTATCACATCCGATCAGGACAGTACCTTTGATTTTCTCACGTCCCTGTTTCTGTCCTTCGCGTTTATCAAGCTGATCCGTTACGCGGATAAAAACTGTGCCGACCGCAGGCTGCCAGTCCCCGTTCATGTGCTGGGCGAAGAGTTGACAGCCTGTGGCGTTATTCCAGACTTGAGCCGGAAGATCAGTGTGATCCGCTCGCGGGGCGTCAGCATGAGCTGCGTGTTTCAGAATCTGGCGGGCTTGCAGAACCGGTATCCCTACAACCAATGGCAGGAGATATTGGGCTGCTGCGACTATCAGCTTGCACTGGGTTGCACCGATGAGCTGACTGCCAAATTCCTCAGTGACCGCACCGGGGAGGTCAGCGTCCATGTCTCCAGCAAGGCCAAGCAGTTGGGTACATGGCGTATCAGCAACTACACGCCGGAGTTCCGCGAAACCAGCGGCGTGGGCAAGCGCAAGCTACTGACTATGGATGAGGTGCTGCGCCTGCCGGTAAACCGTGCGCTGGTTATCGCACGCGGCAACAAGGTGCTGCAGGTAGATAAGTACGACTATACCAATCACTACGAGGCAAAGAAACTGCGGGACTGCAAGGCCTCCGCCCATATCCCGGAATGGCGTAAAAGCCCTGTGTTTTCGCCCGCGCCGAAACAAACAGAGCAGCCTATTAAGTCAAAGAAAGTGCCGAACAGGCGCAGTGAGTTTGTCAAAACCGATAAGGATTCCATCATGTCAACCAAAATGTGAGCTAAGGAGGAAAGTAATATGCCGAGAAAGAAAACAGAAGAACTTGCCGTGATGCCGGAAGCACCGGCACTTCCCGTCGCCTCCGAGGAAGCGGCAGAACAGCCGGTGACAGAAGAGTGTTTGCCGGAAACCGCAGCCAATCCTGTTGTGGAGGATACTGTACCTACAGAGAGTGTTCTCGCTGAGCCTGCGGAAGTGGTGACTGTGCCGGAGGATCCCCAGCCCTCTGAAAAGCCGAAGCGCACTGTCCGCAAACGAACCGCTGCAAAAAAGACGGTAGAGGTAGAGAAGCAGGCTACGCCGCCTACTGAGGATGCTGCCGCCTCTGCTGAACCTGCCCCTGCCGCTGTCCAACAGAGAGATATTTTGACATTGGATACCCGGGGCGAAGCGGAAACGCAGGCGCAGATGGAGGACATTATCTGGCACGAGATCCACAATGCCTACCGCACCCGGCGCATGCTTTCCGGTATGCTGAGCGGCATTGAAAGAACGGAGGCGGGGAAAACCATTGCCATTGTGGACTACAAGGGATTCCGCATTGTGATCCCCCTGAAGGAGATGGTGCTGGACTTCCCGGCAGATATGTACGGTGCTGACTATAATGAGATGATCCTTCGACACCAGAAGATCCTCAATAAGATGCTGGGCGCAGAGGTGGATCTTATGGTCAAGGGCATCGACGCCAAAAGCCGAACCGTTGTTGCCAGCCGAAAGGACGCCATGCTGAAGAAGCAGCAGATCTACTATTTCGGTAAGGACAGTGACGGACAGTATCGTATCTATGACGGACGTGTGGTAGAAGCCCGTGTGATCGCCGTGGCGGAGCAGGTCGTCCGGGTCGAAGTGTTTGGCGTGGAGACATCCATTCTGGCTCGCGACCTTTCGTGGGACTGGATCGGCGATACTCATGACCGCTATGCCGTGGGAGACAAGGCTCTGGTACGCGTGCTGGAGATTGACCGCACAGAGCCGGAGCGTATCAGAATTAAAGCCGACATCAAAAGCGTATCCGGCAACAGCAAGAATGACAATCTCCAGAAATGCCGTATTCAGGGCAAATATGCCGGGAAGGTCACCCATATCCATAAGGGCGTTGTGTATATCCGCCTTAGCAACGGGGCCAATGCCATAGCACATTCCTGCTATGATCGGCGCAGACCCGGACGAAAGGATGATGTCAGCTTTGCCGTTACCCATCTGGATGAGGAACATGGCGTTGCACTGGGGATCATCACCCGAATTATCAAGCAGCATGTCTGATCTGACACGGTATCGGCAGGGTATGGCAATGGATTGGCACTGTTTTGCGATTTCACCGTAAATCACCAGGTGCTATACTTGGTACAGTCAAAATTGTAAAGACCGCCGGGTGGTAACTCGGCGGTCTTTCGCATACAGGAAGAGGGTGTTTTATATGTGGTAGGCAGAGCAGCGTTTCGCGCCCGAGCGGCAAATGCAATCGCCGCAAAACCCAAACAACAGTACATAGTGTTGAAAAAGGCGAGGATCCAGTCGTAAATATCTTTAAAGCACATTAAACAGTGCTGCGATATTTACGTAAAGGAGAGAACGCCCATGAGGAGAAAAAGAATGCGTTTAGTTTCACTTATTTTGAGTGCCGTGTGTCTGTTAGGCTGCGCAGTCCAGCCGGCACCGGTCTCGGATTCGTCTGAGTCCAACACCAAGGTCTCTGCCTATGCAGCAAGTCAGGCCGAGCAGAACGAAGAGGAGCGCACGGTGGCCGAATCCCTGCTGCCGCAAACAGAAGATGGAGGCGATACATCTGAGAGCAGCGTCGCTCCTGAGCGGGCGGGGGCGGAGAATGCGGATAACGCCGCAGAAAAACAGCCTGCACCCGCTGAAACGGCACCGCCCGCTGCACCGAAAGAGCCGGCAATACCCGCGCCTGTGCCGGAGGATACACCTGCTCCCGCACCCACGCCGGCACCTACCCCGGCAGAGGAGAAACAGGAGGAACAACCTGCGCCTGCGCCTACGCCCGAACCTACGCCCACGCCGAAGCCTGCCGCCAGCGGGAACATCTACTCCATCGCAGAGGCTGTCCGGGCGGGGAATGAGTATGCACGGGCGCAATACGGCGTGACCATCGACACCAGCATGACCACCGCCGACTCCAGCTACTTCCCCG
>OLSQ01002168.1_pt1 | contig 14759 bp, 14 predicted proteins | sample 1672561 | NCBI WGS metagenome assembly OLSQ01 (sample SAMEA3136699, study PRJEB25190) | human gut metagenome | biome: human gut; feature: human-associated habitat; material: faeces | place: Austria | collected 2013 | reverse complement strand
TTTTGGACATACAAATGTGCTCCGTTTTGATAATCGCCCATTTTCAGATACCACGCAGATGGATGATACGCTGCTTCAAAATTGGAATAAGCGTGTAACGGCTGACGATACCGTCTATGTTTTGGGTGATGCGTTCTGGAAAAACGAAGAAAACAGCATTCGAATCATCCAGCAGCTCAACGGTCATAAGCACCTGATTCAAGGAAACCACGACCGCGTGAAAGGAAAGCTCCGCCCTTATTGGGAGAGCATCGAGCAGTACGCAGAAGTCAATGACGAAAACCGCTTGGTCATTCTGAGTCATTACCCGATGCTATTTTATAAAAACCAGCACCACGGAGCGACAATGTTGTACGGGCATGTACATAATACCAGCGAGTGGGAACTCGTTGAGAAGTGGAAGAAAGAGCAGTGGGCAATGGGCATTCCAAGCAGGCTGATCAATGTGGGCTGCATGATGGAGTATATGCGCTATACCCCGCGCACTCTGACGGAACTGCTGGATGCCAATCCTATGCCGGAAATTTTCAGAGTCCGCAAAGACGGAAGCGCAGTTGAAGTATCTAAGTAAGCCTCGCTCCGCAACCCCACAAAAAACAGGCAGCCATAAGCGCAAAGCCATAATCGCCCCACTGCAGCCAGCAGAAAATGAGGCGCAAAAAAGACTGCAGTCTCTTGGTCAGGTTCATCAGGATCAGAGCCACCCCAATGACGCAGAAGGTCGTCTCCTTCAGATGTGCGGCAATGCGGCCTAATCCATAGGCCGTTTTGCCGGTTCCGAAGACGCCTTCCACTTCGTTGCGGTCACAGATATCCTGATATTCCTGGGCTCTGGCTTGTTTCGTCAGTGCTCGGTCCTTGGGTGGCTTACCCAGCGCTGGCCTTGTCAGCCGGGTGCCTCGTTCTTTGCAATATGCTAATGTCTGGCGGTTCCGATAGAGTTTGTCGGCCAGAATTCGTGCGGGATAATTCGGCTTTTCCAAGCATTTCATACTTAAATGCGTATCTCGACTTGTCATTTCCGCTTATGGCAGCGGCGGTAATTGCCCGGAGCCTGGCCGGTGCGCTGATGGAAGATGCGCGAAAAATGGCACACGTCTCCGAAGCCCACCTCGGCAGCGATTGCGCTGACCGGCATATCCGTATTCTCCAGCAGATTGACCGCCTGTGTGATGCGGTATGTGATCAGGTACTGATGGATCGATTTGCTGGTATGCTGCACCATCTGCTTGTTCAGATAATTGGGGTGGTAATTGAAGTGCTCTCCGATCATGCTGTTGCTGATCGGCTCGTTGTAATGCTCCTTGATATATTCGATCACATCATTGACCTGATCGGAGGACATCGTTCCGGAGGGCGAGCCGACGGCGCAGCTGCGGAATATCTGGGACAGCACATTTTTCAGCAGACCACTGAGCCGCATCTGGAAAAAGACCAGCTGCGTCTGATATTCCTGAAGCATAAGCTCCAGATACGGCTTGATCTCCTCCATATTATGCAGACAGATCGGCTCACTGGTCGCGGGAAGCTCCTTGATCGTAATGTATTCGTGGATCAGATTGGGCTGGAAGTCTGGGGAGGCATCCGGCGGGATCGGATAGGCCGCGTGGGCGTATCGCTGCTCGTAGTCGAAATTGCAGCCCAGCAGAAGCAGGCCGCCGTTCACGCTGTGCGTGAGACGATAATCCCAACCCGACGGCCATAGAAGCACGTCGCCGCGCGTGATGCGGAACGAGTGGTCACGGAATTCGACCAGTCCGTCGCCGTGATAAACATAAAACAGGCGGTGGTCATACGCCGTCAGGAACTCTACAGAATCCGTAAGATGGTACGGCGGCTGATATTTTTGCACATAGCGGACAAACGGCGCAATGTCCGTGCAGGAAATAATCTTTGTCTGCTCCAAGGGGCTGCGTTCCTCCTGCTACAATCGGCTTTGAGTGGGAGCGGGCATTCTGACGGGCCTGCTCCGGCTCTTTGCTTCATATTAGCATGTCCGCTTCCAGAAGGAAAGAGATGCCTAATTTTTTGTTGAAGACGTAGATTTATTTTCGCAATGTTTTGTTTCTTTTCGCAAAATAAAAAGACGGGATAGCCGAAATTCGTGTTTGCGGCCGGGGCCGGAACCGATATTTTCCTGTTCGGGCGCGTTCGGCGCTTTATGAAAAGTGCATATTTATTTTCGACAAGCTTTGCTTTGCTTATTCTCTTGCCGCAAAGCGTCGGTCCCGGTAAAATAATAGCATAATCATAACAAAAGGGGTTCTGACAGTATGATTGAACGAAAGAACAAGCGGGTCGGCCGCATCGGTGTTTTCGGCGTCGCCCATCCTGTATATTGGGACCAATTCCCAGGCCTTCTGGATACGCTGATGCAGTATCACGAGGAGTTTAAGGCGATCCTTGCGAAAAACGACGTGGAGATAGTGGATTACGGCATGATCGACACAAACGCAAAGGCCTACGATGCGCTTGCGAAAATACAGGGAGATCATCCCGACGTGCTGATGTGCAATATGCTCACCTACGCCACATCCTCTGTTTTTGCGCCGATCGTCAGGAACGCGGCTCAGCCCATGGTCCTGGTCGCCTTACAGCCCCGCGAGACCTTTGATCTTTCCAATGGAAGCACCCGGATCCAGCTTGAAAACGACAATATCTGCTCCGTTCCGGAGTTTACCGGCGTTGCGATCCGCATGGGCAAGAAGGTAAACGACGTGATCATCGGCACCCTCTACGGCGACGAAAAGGCCGAAGCGGCCATCGCCGAATGGTGTGATATCGCAAAGGTGCTCCACGATCTGCACGGCGCCAGATTCGGCCTCATGGGCCACGTTTTGGAGTCCATGTACGACATGCACGCCGATCCAACCGCGATCTCCGCTGCGTTTGACGTGCATGTGCCGCTGCTCGAGGTCGACGACATGAAGGCGGTCTTTGATGAGGTAAAGCCGGAGGAGATCGAGGCGCAGAAGTCCGTTATCCTTGAGAACTTCGACACGCCCGACCCGGGCAGCGATCCGATCGCCATGAAGCTCACGGACGCGGATCTGGAAAAGGCGGCGAAGGCTTCCGTTTGTCTGGATCATTTTATTGAGAAGTACGATCTGACCGGCCTTGCTTATTACTACAATGCGCAGCCCGGCTCGGATACGCAGGCAATGATCTCTTCGCTGATCGTCGGCAACTCCCTGCTCAACGCGCAGGGCATCCCGATGTGCGGCGAGTTTGATATCAAGACCTGCATCGCCATGTTCATCATGGACAGGCTGAACATCGGCGGCAGCTTTGCGGAGTTCCATCCGATCGACTTCAAGGAGGATTATATCCTCGTCGGACACGACGGCCCGCACCACATCGCCGTGGCGGAGGGCAAGCCGGTGCTCCGCAGCCTGAAGAAATATCACGGCAAGCCCGGCTCTGGCGCTTCGGTCGAGTTCAAGCTGAAGGAAGGCCCCATCACCATGCTCGGGATCACGCAGGACGGCAGCGGTAAGCTCAAGTTCGTCATCGGCGAGGGTATGTCGGAAAAGGGTTCCATCCCGCCAAGCGGCAACACCAACACCAGAGGTCATTTCGACCCCAACATCCGTGATTTTATCAAGAAGTGGGTCATGGCCGGTCCCACGCACCACTATGCGCTCGGCATCGGCCACAGAGCGGATACGGTCGCAAAGATCGCCGAGGTCCTCGGGATCGACTATGAGATCATCAGAGGCTGATATGCTGAACAGAGTCATGTGGGAGGGCAGGCTCCTTCCCGGAAAAAGCGAAGAATATATCGAGCGGCACGACCGCATCTGGCCTGAAATGGTCGAGAATCTCAAGCTTCAGGGGATCCGCAACTACTCCATCTTTCTGTCGGGAGACCGCGTTTTCGGCTACTACGAATGCGAGGATCTGGAAAAGCGCGACGCTGTCAAGGCGGTCAATGCAGCGCAGAAAAGATGGGCGGCGTCCATGCAGGGAATCGTCGATCTCAGTCAGCCGCATCCATTCCGGCAAGTATTCTATTTGGAATAAACACATATAAGGAATGCTCGCAAAAAAACAATTTAGGAGGACAAACATGAAAAAGCTAATCGCTCTTGTACTCGCATTCATCATGGCGCTCACGCTTGCTGCCTGCGCGGCAAATACGGAGCCGGCACAGACGGAACAGCCGGAGCAGACGGAACAGCCGGCCGCAGCGGCGGAAAATGATGCCCCGGCAGGCGTTCCCGAAAAACTCAAGCTTGGCCTCTGCAACATCAACGAAAAGGGCCAGTTCGGCCGTCTCGTCAAGTGGGGCTTTGAAAAGGCCTGCGAGGAGCGCGGCTGGGAACTCGTCTATGCGGACAACAACGGCGACGGCCCCACCGGCGTCTCCAACGCGGAGATCATGGTTCAGAAGGGCGTTGACTTTGTCGTCGATCTGAACGTCGACGCATCCGTCGGCCAGACCATCATGGACATCTTCGGCGAGGCCAATATCCCCGTTCTGGCGGTGGACATCGCGCTTCCCGGCGCACCGTTCTTCGGCATTGACTCCCCATCGATGGGCTATTACAATGGTGAGGTCATGGCACAGTGGCTCAAGGACAACAACAACGGTGAATGCGACTATGCGGTCGTGATCACACAGCTTGCCTCCGGCGACGTCGTGCAGGAGCGCGTCAGAGCCGCAATCGATGCGTTTGACGACCTGGGCATCAAGTACGGCGAGGCCGTCGAGATCGAAGGTGAAAACGACGCGCAGATCATCCAGCAGCGCTTCAACGACTTCCTCACCGCGCATCCGGACGCACATTCCATCATTGTTTTCGGCGTTAACAACAATGCTGCGACCGGCTGCATGGCTGCTGCCGAGACGGCCGGCCGTGACGGCGACGTCAAGATCATCAGCTGCAACATCGACAACACCTTTACCGATACCATGGAAGCAACGCAGGGCAACTGCTGCTGGCTGTACACCACCTCCAACTTTACCGAGCTGTACGGCGAACAGTGCTGCAAGCTCGTGGAGCAGTACTTCACCGAGGGCTCCATTCCCGAGCTTAATCCCTGCGAGATGCTTGCGATCTCCTGGGACAACCTGGCTGAGGTCTACGACACCAGCAACTATCCCTGGGATCAGGTCGGCTAACTCTGTCGCGCGGCCCTGCCTTTCGGCCGCTTGCAGCAGTACAATCTAAGACCATCCCGCAGCGGACATTGTGCCGGCGAAAGCAGTACTCCGGCCGGCACATGCGCTGCGGGATGGATCCTATATCGCGATGGAGGTATTCGGTTTGGCTGAATATGTGATGGAAGCAAGAGGAATCGGCAAAAGCTTCCCCGGTGTCCGTGCGCTGGACAACATCGATATCAATATCAAAAAGGGCGAGGTCGTCGCTTTGCTCGGCGAAAATGGCGCGGGCAAAAGTACTCTGATCAAGATCCTTTCCGGTGTTTATCAGCCGGACGAGGGCGAGATCTATTTGAACGGCCAGAGGGTCGTGTTCGAGGTGCCGCTTGCGGCAAAAAACGCCGGCATCGGCGTCATTCATCAGGAACTGAATTATGTGGCGTCCGTTTCGGTCGCTGAGAACATTTTTATCGGCAGCATCCCGAAAAAGCACGGCTTTGTCGATTATAAGAAAATGTACGCGGAGGCCCGGCAGATCCTTTCAGTCGTGGGCCTGGATATTGACCCGAAGACCACCATGGGGGCCTGCTCCGTGGCGCAGAAGCAGCTCATCGAGCTTGCCAAGGTCATTTCCAATCATGCACAGGTGATCATCATGGATGAGCCGACCTCGTCTCTGAATGACACAGAGGTCAAGAACCTCCTGAATTTTGTTCATAAAGCAGCCTCTGAGGGCGTTGCTATTTTCTACATTTCCCACAAGCTGGACGAGCTGTTTGAGGTCGCCAACCGCGTTGTGGTTCTGCGCGACGGCAAAAAGACCGGCGAACTGAACATCCGCGACGCGACGAAGGACGAGCTGATCTCCCGCATGGTCGGCCGCGATTTGACCGACATGTATCCCAAGGAGACGATCCCGATCGGCGACGAGATCCTCCGGGTCGAGGGGCTGGAGACTGACTATGTAAAGGATATCTCTTTCTCGACGCGGAAGGGCGAGATCTTCGGCATCTACGGCCTGATGGGCTCCGGCCACCAGAATGTCGGTACGGCGATCTTCGGACAGGATATCCTGCACAAGGGCAGGATCCTTGTACACGGAAAGCCGGTACGGATCCACGATCCCATGGATGCGGTCAATGCCGGTATGGCCTACTGTCCGGCGGAGCGAAAGACGGAGGGCCTCGTCCTGAACCAGTCTGTAGCTGTCAACATCATGTCGTCGTCCTACTGCAAGAACAGAAGCGTCTTCATCAATTACAGGAAGGATGAAGCGGTCGCAAATAAGTGGATCGAGAGTCTGCGCATCAAGACGCCGTCCTACAGGACCGACACCGTCTCCCTGTCCGGCGGCAACCAGCAGAAGGTCGTCCTTTCCAAGTGGCTGGAGCTGAACCCGGATATCCTGATCCTGAACGAGCCGACGCGCGGCATTGATGTCGGCGCAAAGGCTGAGATCTATAAGATCCTCGACGAGCTTTGCGCGCAGGGAAAATGCGTGATCATCATCACCTCGGAAATGCCGGAGCTGCTGGCAATGTCCGACCGGATCATGGTCATGTTTGAAGGACACATTTCCGGCTTCCTGACCAGAGAAGAGGCAACGCAGGAGACCGTCGTGAATTACGCAATAGGAGGACACTGATATGTTAAGCAAACTCAAGGGCAAGAAGCTGCCCTCGATCTTTACCGTTATCTGCGCGCTCGTGATCGAGATCATCGTTTTTACGCTGGCAAGCCCCTATTTCCTCACGGTGAAAAACGTTCTGAACATCGGTCTGTATGCGGCGATCGTCGGCGTCGTTTCCTGTTCGGTCACGTTTATCAACATCTCCGGCAACATTGACCTGTCCGTCGGCTCGCAGATCGCGGCGGTCGGCATGGTTGCCGCCATCTGCTCGACGAAGCTAGGTATGCCGTGGTACTTTACGGTCCTGTGCGCACTGGCCTCCGGCGTTTTGGTCGGCGCGATCAACGGCTTCTTTATCACGGTCCTGAAGCTCAATGCCTTCATCACCACCATCGCAACGATGCAGGTGTTCCGCGGCTTTGCCTATCTGATCACGAACGGCTCCTCCGTCACCATCAGCGACAGATCTTTCATTTTCATCGGCAGAGGCTATATCGGCCCCATTCCGTGCTCGCTGCTGATCATGGCCGTTACCTATGTGATCTTCCATCTGATCTCCAAATATACAGTCTTTGGCCGCAATGTCTATATGATCGGAGGCAACGCGCAGGCAAGCTTCCTGTCGGGCATCAAGGTCAACCGTCAGAGATTTGCGCTTTATGTGCTCAATGGCCTCATGTGCGGCGTTTCCGGCGTTCTGATGGCCGCGCAGACCGGTGCGGGCCTGCCCAACGCGGCGGTCAACTATAACATGACGGCGCTGTCCGCCGTTATTCTCGGCGGCGCCGCTCTGACCGGCGGCAAGGGCACCATCTTCGGCACCTTCCTCGGCTCCATGGTCATCGCCATCCTCAATAACGGCATGACCATCATCGGCATCGGCGTGTACTGGCAGGAAATCGTTGTCGGCGCAGTCCTGCTCGTTGCAGTGTCCATCGACGCGATCAAGGGCGGCTCTCTGAAGAGAAAGATCTGAGCCTGCCCGGTGCTGAGCGCTGGATCGGATATGTTCCGCGCAGCGGACGCCCGAACGTGAAAGGAAAACAGATGAAATTTGATTTTTCTGGAAAAACAGTCCTCCTGACCGGTGCTGCGTCAGGGATCGCTCTGCTGGCGGCAAAAGAGTTTGCCGCAATGTACGCAAATGTTGTATTGATCGACATCAATGAAGAAAAGCTGATCGAGGTCACGCAGCAGATCGACCGGATATATCCGAAGAAAGCGGCTTACGCTGTCTGCGGTGTGCGGCAGTATATGCAAGTCGAGGACGCGGTAAAAAAGGCTGCCGACACTTTTGGCTCGATTGATGTCATGATCAATCTGGCAGGCGGTGCGGAATGCAGAATCCTAGGTGTTGACACGAAAAAATGGAGCTCCCAGATATACCCATCGACATATACGACTGGTTGAATGAACTCCGCTTTTCGAACAATTTTGTCGAAAAGCGGAGTTCTTCGTTTCTGAAAGCCTTGAGAAATCAAGACTTTTTATCTCGGACGCTTTTGTGCATCGGCCTTAAAAGTCTCAAATTGCAAAACGAATATTTTTATGACTCTGCGTGACTTGAACACTGCTTTTTTATAAAGATCCTGTGCAGGCAGCTTCGAATGCCTGCGGGATCTGATAATTCAGCGTTTGATGCGGCCTGCTGGTATTATAAAACGCAACATACCGTTCGACGCTTTTTCGAAAGCTCTGCTCTGAGGTGTACTCTCTGCGGTACGCCTCTTCTTTTTTGAAGGAGGCAAAGAAAGACTCGGCAACCGCGTTGTCATGTGGGCGGCCGGATGCTGAAAAGGACTGCCTTACACCGCATTTTTGCAGCAGGGCTGTGAACGTACCGGAAGTGTACTGCGCACCCCGGTCGCTGTGAAAGGTCAGGTTTTTGGGCTGTCCGCGATCCTGATAGGCTTTTCGAAACGTGCTGGTGACAAGGTTTGTGCTGGCATTGCGGGATATGCGGAAACTAACCACTCTACGGGAGCACAGGTCTAAAATTGCACAAAAATAGAGCCAATAACCATTGACTCTGAAATATGTAATATCGCTGACCCAAACCTGGTTTGGATGCGCGGCAAAGAAGTCACGCTTCAGGAGATTTTGCTTTCGAACCTGCTGCCTCTTTTTGAAGTCTTTCTTAGCCTCCGGGCGGACGCTGTGCAGATCAAGCTCCTGCATGATCGCCGTAATACGCCTTGTGCTGACGCGAATCCCGCCGGCTGCAAGAGTCACACGAATCTTCTCCGCGCCAAAACGCTGGCCGCTGTCATCAAAGATCTGCTGTACCTTTTGCATCAGATCTTCCTGCTCACGTTCATACTTCGTTCGATCTGCGCGGCGGAAAATGTGATTGTAAAATGTTCCGCGGGCAACATCCAGCGCTTCACAAAGCTCATGCACACTGAATGAGTTTTCCGGTTGATTGTAGAGCCGTTCCAACGCTGCAAGCTTTTCCTGCAGTGGCATCCTTGACAGATAGCCGGTCTGCCGGATGATTGCAAGCTCATGCTCGGCTTTTTGTAAGCGGCGGATAAGCATGTCAAATTCCTTCGGTGTGTAGGTGTGGCTGACTGTCTGTATGGAGCAGTATTCTTTGCGCCAGTGATAAAGCGTACTGAGCGCAACGTGGAACTCCTGACTGAGTGCGTTCAAGCTGACACCTTGTTCGTATCGGCGGATGACTTCCTTTTTGAAAGAAGGTTCATATTCTTTTGGCATGATCGTATCTCCTTAAACATCGTGCGACTATTATATCTTAATGTCTGAGAAAATGATCATTGTATGCCCAAAAATCTCGACGAAAGCATATATAGCTGTTATACTGGAAAAGGAAGATGCGTATCATTCAACCGGCGCAAAAAGCATGCGTATTGACTAGAAGTACTTATAATTTAATTGAGAGATTTTCTCAGTGGAGCATTAAATTGAGGAGCAGACGTTTGTTTTCCAAATACAATGCAACCGTCCGAAAGCACTGAGAAAATCAACGATATCTTAATTGGTGCAGCTTGCCATAAAACCACCGTATTTCAATTGAAATACGGTGGTTTTTCTAACTTTTTGGCTGTTTCTGAAGAGATGCAGAAAAGCGTTTGACCCCATTTTGACCCCAATTGGGGTTCGTGGATTGCTCAATACAGCGAAAGAAACACGATTTTTGAAAGAAGTTCAATCGTCACTTTCTAATCGAAGCAAATCAATTACATCCTCCGCTTTCGCATTCAATGCGTCATAGGCCTCAGGATCCTTTATTTCCATTTCAGAGTCTGGCAATACGAGGATAAGATCATATTTGCTGCCTGTTGAATCTGTATATGTTGTAAGGCGTTTGGCCTGACTCGCCCAAGGTTTCCAACTGTAATCATATTCTTGTTCAAATATACCAATGGAAAACAGCAATCCCTTGCCGCCCAGTTCGCGCTCGTGGGTGCTATAAAAATTCGTAAGCAGTCTACCATGGCACTCTTCCGGCGTTAGCTCTACCGCATCGAGCCATTCATCTGGCACATCCACCATGCAGTTTATGCGGTTTCCGTCGAGGCGGCCAAATCGTGCAAACAGCAATGTTACAGAACCATCAGTTGTAGGTTGTAATGTTTCTTGAAATGGACTATAAGATACAATATCGACAGATTTTTGTTTTATTCTACCAAGGCCCTGTAAAAATGTAAATCGCCCCTAAATAGGAGACGTATTCTCTCCCCTTGAAGCAGCATCTTCCACGCATAAAAATCGCAGCATGCAAAAAGCAGCGCAACATACCACGTACGTTGCGCTGCTTTAACAGCAACAATAGAAGTTATATTTCCCAGAGTGTTCTATTCTCCGCCGTTTACAGCCTGCTCATAGAGCCAGATTGCACAGGCCATATCCTCCACCGCCATACCGACCGCATCAAAGATGGTCACATTCTTCGGCCCGCTGCGGCCGGAAAGCCTGCCAAGCATGATATCGCCCACCGGTCCAAGCAGGTGCTTTTCATCATACCGCCCCTCGTGCAGTGGGATGAGAAAATCGCCGCTCTCATGCATAATCGACTGCATATTGTCGCAGTAGACCCGGCCGCGCACCATGAGGTCAGAATCCAGCTCCCGCGCATTCGGTGCGCAGGCGCCAACTGCATTGATATGCGCGCCATCCTTGACCCAGCAGCTGTGCAGGATCGGTTCTTTGGACGGCGTCAGGGTGCAGATAATATCTGCGTCCTGTACCGCCGTCTGTACCTCGCGACAGGCCGCTGCCTGCAGCCCCATACTCCGTGCCGCGGCAGCCAGTCGCTCCGCCGCAGCGGGAACAATATCCCAGCAGCAGACCTCCTGCAGCGCAAATTGCTCTGCCATCGCAGCCAGGTGCGACCACCCCTGCTCCCCACAGCCAAGAATCGCAAGCGTACACGCGTGCGGCACTGCCAGCACCTTGCTGGCTGCCGCGCTGACTGCGCCCGTGCGGATGCGCGTAATGCTCATGGCGTCCAGCACCGCAAGCACATCTCCATGCGCCGCACCAAACAAAATAATCTGGCCCTGATGGGATGGATACCCGTCTTTTGCATTGTGCGGATAGACGCTGATGACCTTGGCCCCGAAATAGCCACGGCTGCTGAAGCCCGGCATAAGGCCAAGCACATTCTGGTTCGGCAAGGTGATGGCCGTACGCAGGTACTGGACACACTGCCCGCTGCGTTCATCCGCAAGCGTCTGGTGCATCAGAGAAATGCACGTTTTTGTTGTAAGATGTTTTTCTATATATGCAGCATCAAATTGCAGCATCGCTTCACCAAGTTTCTCAAAGTATTGCAAGCAGTACCAGATCCGGCAGGATGGAGACCAGCAGGACCCCTATCGCGACCGTCAGCATAGTATACGGCCGCGGTACGCAGCGGTACAGATGGAGCGGCTGAGGCGGCCGTTCCTCAGAAAATGGTTCTTTTTTCATGTGGATGCGGAAGGCATCATCCGGGAGGTTGCCTCCCTTGAGCAGAAGAACCGCTGCAGCAAGCAGGATGATGCCGCCTGTCAGCAAAACTGCAGAACGTGCCGACGACGCCCCTGCGCGCATGCCTCCGCCAATCCACGCCCCAATGCCCCATACCAGCAGGCAAAGAACCAGTCCGGCGCCGAGCCCAATGGCCAGCGCCAATGCAAGATCCCGCAGGATCTGTTTCAGCTTTTCCATGCTATCACACCAGATGGCAGGCAACAAAGTGCCCGTCCTCGATCTCGCGCAGCGCGGGCGCTTCCTGCCGGCAGCGGTCACATGCCATGCGGCAGCGGCCGGCAAAGCGGCAGCCGGCCGGCGGGTCGATGGGGCTCGGAATGTCCCCTTCCAGCTTGATGCGCTCCCGGCTTTCTTCAATATCCGGATCCGGAATCGGGATTGCAGACAAAAGCGCCTGTGTATAGGGATGCATTGGTTTGTCATAGAGCGTTTCTGACGCAGTCAGCTCCACCAGAGTGCCAAGATACATAACGGCAATCCGATCGGAGATATGCTTGACCATGGCAAGATCATGCGCGATAAACAAATACGTCAACCCCATTTTTCGCTGCAGCTGCACCAGCAGATTGACGATCTGTGCCTGAATGGAAACATCCAGCGCAGAGATCGGCTCATCACACATAATAAACTCTGGATTTACGGCAAACGCGCGCGCGATGCCGATACGCTGCCGCTGGCCGCCGGAAAATTCATGGGCAAAGCGATTTGCATGCTCGCGGTTCAGCCCCACCATTTCCAGCAGCTCATACACGCGTGCCGCCCGCTCTGCCTTGCTGCGGCACAGTCCATGGATATCCAGGCCCTCGGCAATAATATCTGCAACAGTCATACGCGGATCAAGCGACGCATACGGATCCTGAAAAATAATCTGTGCGCGGCGGCTGAATTCCCTTTTTTTTGCGCCGCGCAGCGTGTGCACGTCGATTCCGTCGAAAAGTACCTCGCCGCTTGTCTTGTCGTACAGGCCCATCGCCGTACGACCGCAGGTCGTTTTTCCGCAGCCGGACTCACCCACCATGCCAAGCGTTTCCCCGCGATAGATTGTAAATGATACATCATCAACGGCCTTGACCGTCCCGCCCGAGGCCGAAAAGTACTTGCACAGGTGGCTGACCTGCAGAAGGGGAGATTGTTCACCTGTCATTTTTCTGTCTCCTTTTCGTCATACAAGGGCGCATCCACACTTGGTGCGCGTGCATCATGCAGCCAGCAAGCGGCCAGATGGCCGCTGCCAAAATCAGTTTCAGCCGGCATTTCGTCCCGGCAGATGGGCATACAGTACTTGCACCGCGTACAGAACGGACAGCCCGCAGGCGGCTGCAGAAGATCTGGCGGCGTGCCGTCAATTGTAACAAGCTCCTGCTTGTTTTTCAGATCCAGACGCGGCACAGAGGACAAAAGTGCCAGTGTATACGGATGACGCGGACGGTAGAAAATATCGCGGGCGCTGCCACATTCAACAATCTTGCCGGAATACATGACGCAGATACGCTGCGCAATATCTGCCACAACGCCAAGATCATGCGTGATCAGAATGATTGCCGTCCCGGTCTGCTGCTGCAGCTGCTTCATGAGATCAATAATCTGCGCCTGAATCGTCACATCCAGTGCCGTCGTCGGTTCATCCGCAATCAGCAGCTTCGGGGAACAGGCAAGCGCTGTCGCAATCATGGCGCGCTGCCGCATGCCGCCGGAAAACTGGTGTGGGTATTCCTGCGCGCGACGCTCCGGATTAGGAATACCAACCTGCCGCAGAAGCTCCACAGCCTGCGCAGCAGCCCGTTTGCCGTTGGCCTTTCCGTGTATTTTCAGAACCTCAGCAATCTGCTTGCCGACCTTCATTGTGGGGTCAAGACTCGTCAGTGCATCCTGAAAGATCATCGCACAGTCGTCCCCGCGATAGCTGCGCAGCTCACGCTTGCGCATGGCAAGCACATCCCGTCCATCAAACACAATCGATGATCCGTCTTTGATTTTCCCGGGGTCTGCAATCAGACGCATGATGGATTTCGCCGTTACGCTCTTGCCGCAGCCAGATTCGCCAACAATGGCAAGGGTCTCCCCCTTTTTGACATGGAAGGAAACGCCGCGGACAGACTGCACCTCGCCGGCATATGTATAATACGAGACGCGAAGATCCTTGACCTGTAAAATATTCTGCTCCATGTTGCGCCTCACTTTCTCAGCTTGGGATCAAGCGCATCGCGCAGACCATCGCCAAGCAGGTTGAACGAAAGAACAATCAGCACAAGGATTGCAGCCGGAAACACCAGCTGCAGCGGATAAAACTCCATCGACGACTGGCCGAGAGAAATAATAACGCCGAGCGAGGTATCAGGCGGCTGCAGGCCAATCCCGAGAAAGCTCAGGGTGGATTCCTGGAAAATATAATTGGGAATCGAGGTCGCCGTATTGAGAATCAGAATCCCCATTGTGTTGGGCAGCAGGTGACGCAGGATAATACGGCCAGCCGGCGCGCCAAGCGTCCTGGCCGCCATAACATACTCTGATTCTTTCAGCTGCAGAATCATGCCGCGCACCGCGCGCGCCGTGTTGCACCAGGAGGTGACGCACAGCGCCACCAGCAGACTTGGCACGCTGTTGCCGAGCACCAGCATCACCAGAATGACAACCAGCAAATATGGCAGTGACATAAGGATTTCAATCACGCGCATCATAATGCTGTCCACCCAGCCTCCGAAGTATGCCATTACGCCGCCGTAGATGCAGCCAATGACGATCTGCACACATGTGCAGACCATGGCAATCAGCAGGCTCACCCGTGCGCCCACACAGACACGTGCGAACAAATCACGGCCCAGCATGTCCGTACCAAACCAGTGTTCGGCGCTGGGATTCTGGTTCTTGAGCGTCGGCTCCATATAGGTATAATCCTGCCCGCACAGCGCTGGGCCAAAGATTGCCATTGCAACCAGCAGAATCAGCACCACCAGTGAGATCATGGCGATTGGATTTTTCCGTAGACGCCGCCAGGCGTCCTGCGCATAGGTGATCGTGGGACGG
>OLSQ01002157.1_pt1 | contig 14808 bp, 7 predicted proteins | sample 1672561 | NCBI WGS metagenome assembly OLSQ01 (sample SAMEA3136699, study PRJEB25190) | human gut metagenome | biome: human gut; feature: human-associated habitat; material: faeces | place: Austria | collected 2013 | reverse complement strand
CGCGCCCATCGGGCTCGACGATGCGCGCCTGGTAGCCGGGCAGAAGCTTCATACCGCCCGTAAACGACTCATCTATCAGGCTGTTTGCAACCTGACTACACGTTTCGGTCATCCCGTAGCTCGCATACAGGCGAAGCCCCGCCTCGTGCGCGCGAGCGATGGTAGCGGGATTGAGCGCGCCCCCGCCAAGCAGGATGCAGCGATACGCGGCCAGTGCGGGGCCGCCCCCCTCGACGGCAAGCATGTCCTGCAGCATCTTGTCGACCACGGAGATATGGGTGAAACCGACGCGCGCGGCGTCCTTCAGAATTCGCGCCGCGTCGAAGCGCGCGTAGAGGCGAAACGGCGTGCGGTTCGTGATGCTGCGCACGACCTGCTCGAAGCCCCCAATATGGTACAGGGGAAGCGCCACCTGCCACATGCCGCGGCCCCGCACCGAGAGCACGGCGTTGGACGATTCGGCAGCAGCCGTGAGCATGCGCCAAGTTGACGGTACCGCCTTCGGCTTGCCCGTCGTACCCGACGTGAAGAGGACGAGCGCTCGTTCCTCGTCATTGAACAGGTGCGATTCTCTTTCCGCAAAATGAGTGGCCTCGAAAACCGCATCGCGCTCGGCGCTCATGATGACGCGCCTGCCGCTTTGGAGACGCGACACCCCCGCAAGGTCATCCGCCACGTGGTCCATAAGCGTTTCCGCCCGCGCTTCGTTAATGCGGCATGCCACGCGGATTCCCGAGCTTTCCAGATCGAACAGGCGCGAGAGCTTCTCCGTCGATGTGAGGCGATTGTTCAGCACGACGAGCGAGAACGCCCCGTACCCCGCGGCCAGGGCGAGAAAGATGAACTCCGGACAGTTCGAAAGGTCGACCGAGACGCAGTCGCCGCGCCCGACCCCCTTGCTCCGCAGACGACGGGCGATTGCCGCCGCCGTGAGCCTGGCCTGGCGATAGGTGCACGAATGCTCCGAGCCGTCGCGCGCGACGAACGTGAAGAAGACCCCGTCGGGATTCAATCTCACCAAGCTTTCGAACGCATTGATCATCGCGAGTTCGGACCACTGTTCTCTTCGGACGCCGCATCAGCGACTTGGGCGGACAAAGGAAATGGGAAGCGGCCTTGCGCGCTGCACGCGAGGCCGCTGGGCTTTAGGGAAACTTAGGGTACTGAGTGAAGTCGGGCGCCCGCTTCTCCTTGAACGCGTCGCGGCCCTCCTTCGCCTCGTCGGTGGTGTAGTACAAAAGCGTGGCGTCTCCGGCGAGTTGCTGAATGCCCGCAAGCCCATCGGTTGCCGCATTGAAGCTCGCCTTCATGAAACGCAGCGCCGTCGGCGAGAACTGCAGCATCTCGCGCGCCCACTGCACGGTCTCCTCCTCGAGCTGCTCGAAGGGCACCACCTTGTTGACCAGTCCCATGTCGAGGGCCTCCTGAGCATTATACTTCCGGCACAGGAACCATATCTCACGGGCTTTCTTCTGACCTACGACACGAGCCAGATAAGAGGAACCGAAACCGGCGTCAAAACTCCCCACGCGCGGACCGGTCTGTCCGAAAACGGCATTGTCCGAAACTATCGTCAGGTCGCACACCACATGGAGCACGTGGCCTCCGCCGATGGCAAAGCCATTGACCGCCGCAATCACGGGCTTGGGCAACGAACGGATTTGTTTTTGCACCTCCAACACATTCAAACGGGGCACACCGTCGTCCCCGACATATCCCCCGTGCCCTTTCACGTGCATGTCGCCTCCGGAACAAAAGGCCTTGTCGCCCGCTCCGGTCAACACGACCACACGGACATCACGCCGCTCACGGCAAATATAAAGCGCGTCGCTCATCTCCGACACCGTGCGCGGCGTAAAAGCGTTGCGCACCTGCGGGCGGTTGATGGTGATACGGGCAATACCGTTATAAAATTCAAAAAGAATATCCTCGTATTCTTTCAAAGTCATCCATTCTCTGTTCATATCTTTTATCTTAAAAAATTCTTCCATTCTTCCTTTATCACATGATAGTAATTCCGCTGCTCTTCGGCATCGGTCTCCGCATCGGTAAACACTTCCAACAAGACAGGTGCCGTGGCAGCTTCGTCCAACAAATCATCAAGGGCGGCCAGAAGGGACACGGCATCCGTGGCACGCAAATAGGTGAATCCCTGCGATTCGGCCCAACCTGCCGCCGATGCACCATGAGAAGCCGTCACGAAACGCCGCGTATCTCCCGCCATGTCCAACCCGGGCAAGGCATGGAAAATGGCCCCACCGCCGTTGTTCAACACCACGATGCGGAGGTTGGAACGTACATGGCCGTTCCATAACGCATTCATATCATAAAAGAAACTCAAATCGCCTACAAGCAAGAAATTCAGGCGGTCGGACACTGCCGCATAACCCACCGCAGCCGACACGGAACCCTCAATGCCGTTCACTCCCCGGTTGCACTGCACTTCCACACCTTCGGGCAGGCGGCACAATTCCGCCAGACGCACGGCCGAACTGTTGGCCAAATGGAGCACTGCATGGGGTGGCAATGCCTCCAACACGCGCCGCACGGCATACATCTCGGAATATCCGGTTTCCGGAGAAGCCAACCGAGCACAACTTTCATGCCACAACTGCGCATACGCCCCAGACGACAAAGCCTCCGACCGGAAAAACAAACGGAAGAAATCAGCAGGAGAAGCCTCCACAACCGTGGTCAACGCACAAAACAAATCTGCCGGAAGGCCGTCCGGCGAAACATGCCAGTGCACCAACGAAGGCGTACGCCTCAGGAACTGTTTCAAACGTTTCGACACGACATGCCCGCCTACGGTAATCACCAAGTCCGGGCGCAACGCCTGCAAGTCTTCCTCACGGGCTGCATATAACAACGCATCGAAACCCCGTACCGCATCCGAAGCCGACGGACAATTCCCCAGCACTTCTGTCAACCAGGCCACACGGCCGCCGGACAGACAGGCCGCTACACCCACCGCCTCGTCCGAAGACATCTGCCCCGACACGACCAGTACCCGCCGATACTTGGGAAGCTCTTCTTTCAGGAAGAAAGCCAAAGTCCGTCCCTCATCGGACATATCCCGCCGTACCATACGCCGGACGGAAGGCAAAGCTTCCGCCGTAAAATGAAACAACGGTTCGGAAAGGGGCACATTGATATGCACCGGCCCGTAACCGTGGTGGTCCACTTCGAGCAAAGCTTCATTGACAAGCCGGTTGGCATACCATTCATCTTCCTCGGTACGTACCTCGGGCAGGTTGACCGCCTTCCGCACCAAACCACCGAAAACACCCGGCTGCGGCAAAGTCTGCCCGTCCATCTGTCCTATCCAAGCCGCCGGACGGTCAGCGGAAACGACTACCAAAGGCACCCGCCGGTAGAACGCCTCGCATACCGCCGGATGGAGGTTGAGCAAAGCCGAACCGGAGGTGCAACAGACCACCACAGGAGCCTGCACGTGCAACGCCAATCCGATGGCGAAGAAACCGGCACTGCGCTCGTCCGTCACCGAAAAGCATTCAAAACCGCCGCACGTGGCAAAAGCCTGTACCAACGGCACATTGCGGCTTCCGGGACACAACACCGCCCGGCGTACCCCATGCGCACGCAGCAAGGCCACAAGCTGCAACACGTTTTTCTTATCCGAATACATCAGTCCCTCCTTTCGAGATTACATATTTCATGGTCTGCAACTTACGTTCCGTCTCCATCCATTCTTCTTCGCACACGGAAGCCGGCAAGATCCCGCCCCCGGCATACAGGCGGATTTTTTCCGCCCCTTCGCCACATTGCATGCATCGCAAATTCACATACAAAGCCGTCTTCCCTTCCGGCTCCCACCGTCCGAGGAAACCGGCATAATAGCTGCGGTCATATCCTTCATGCGACAGGATGAAGCGGAAAGCCTCTTCCTTGGGCAACCCGCATACGGCAGGCGTAGGATGCAAAGCCTGCAAGATGTCCCCCAAGGCTTCGACCGAAGAGAGACGTAAACGAATATCGGTTTTCAAATGAGCCAGTTCTCCGGCCGTAGCCGTATAAGGCCCTTCCAAAGTGAACCGAACACCTCGTTCGCGCAAGCAACCGCCGATATATTCCGTCACGAAAGCTTGTTCGCGGATGTTCTTTTCCGACCACGGAGTTGTCAACTTCCCCTCCTGCAGGAATTGCGTACCGGCCAAAGCCACCGTACGATATTCCCCTTTGCCTCCGGCCAAAAGGACTTCGGGCGTAGCCCCCAACCAGAAACCAGTCTGCGGTGTATGGAACAAATACACATAAGAATGTACATAACGGCGACAGGCCGCCGTGAAAGCCCGTGCCCATGAAAAGCCATGGGGAAAAGCATCCGTACAACCACGCGAAAGTACCAACTTCTGAAAATCTCCGGCACGAAGCGCACCGGAAAAAGCACGAAAAGCTTCACGATACTCCTTCGACGGCTGCTCCTCCAACCGTCCGCAAAAGGGCATCGGAGCAGGTGCCTCTACCTCATCGGGACATACAGCCCGGGATATACCGGCTTCTATTTCCTCCTCCAAGGGAAGCAGCCATAAAGGATGCCCCTCTCCGAACCGAAAAGGGGCAAACACAAAACCAGTCTTCCCGTTCAACGGCGGGATGCCTTCAAAAGATTGCAGGGAGGACCGTGCCGCCCGTATGCCGTGACAAACACTTTCCCCCGGCTCACGGTAGAACACAAAGGCATCTTTTCCGCCCTTAATCCATTCATCTATTACCGCCTCGTCGTCCTGCATGCGGCTCATTTGCGTTTCATCACACTGTTCATCACCCGGATGGAAGACACCAATTTCCCCGTGGAAGTGAACACATCCACGTTCCACACGTGTGAAGAGCGCCCTTTATGCACAATCGTGGCCACAGCCCTCACCGTATCCCCCTCGTGGGCCGAAGAGATATGGTTGCCGCTCACTTGCATCCCCACAACGAATTCATCGGGATTGCAAATCACCATCGACCCCAACCCGGCCACTGTCTCTGCCAAAGCCAACGTGGCCCCGCCGTGCAGGATGCCGAAAGGTTGGCGCGTGCGGTGATCCACCGGCATGGTGGCTTCTATCCGCTCGTGGGAAGCATACGTATATTGTATGCCCAAATTCCCCATCAATGTAGTCTGCGCCTGTGCATTCAAGGCATCAAGCGGTATCTCGCTTTCGCGCACCTCGGCCAGGAAAGCATTCTCCACCGCCACGGCCACACCGTCTTCATTGTTGGAGAGGGTCACGTAGTCGGCACAACGCTTCACCGAATCCGGGGCATTCCCCATGGCAATGCCCAAATCGGCCAACTGCAACATGGTCACGTCGGCCACGCCGTCGCCGAACACCACAATCTCGTCCGTCTTGATGCCCTCCATTTCCATGATGACGCCCAACGTATTGGCTTTGTCCACCCGGCTGCCCACCACTTCCAGGAAATACGGCTCGGAACGGAACACATCCAATACACCGTTCAAACGACGCTTCCAATGGTTCTCCAACCCCACCAAAGCTTCCTCGTCATCGCTCACCAACATACATTTGCAAGGCGGGTAATCTATTGCCGCAGAGAAAAACTCCTGATGCTCCAACTTCATGCCGTTCAAGGCCGCTTCGGCTCGCACATGCGGATCATCCGGGTTATTCGTCACGACCGTATCCCCGTTATAAGTAAGGATAGAAAAACCGTTTTTCTCGGCTTTCTTCTCCAAATAAGTGATATGTTCCGGATTGATACGGCGTTCAAATACCACCTCTCCGTTGGAAGCGTTAATCACCTGGCCACCGTTATAAGAGAGGATATACCCGTTATATGTACCCAATTCCAGTTTCTTGGCCAATGGCAACAAACCGTAAGTGGGACGTCCCGATGCCAACATGATGCGTACGCCCATCTGCTGCACTTTGAGCAACGTGTTCAGCGTCCGCTTGCTAATCTCCTTCTCGTCGTTCAACAGTGTCCCGTCCACGTCGAGCACTAACATTTTATATTTCATACTCCCACGTTTTTTTATTCATGTACACAAATATAGCGAAAGCCTTTCAGAAAAGAGGACGGAAGAAGTAGTTTATCGCAAAGCTTCACGTTTTTTAGGGAACGGCACCCGGAAATTGCAGGAACACCTATTTCCTCAAAAAAGCTGTCCCGCGCCTCATACTCCGGCGCAGGACAGCCACTCTCACAAATTTAACCTAAACAAAATTACTTAACTAACACCTTCACTGTTTTCTTCGTGCCGTCGCTCATCATATCCTGACGGATGTAAATGCCGCGCTGCTTCGGCTCAGCCACGCGCACACCGTTGATGGTGTACCATGCGGAACTTATCACCGTGGCCGTACCGTCGGCTGCCACGCCACCGATACCGCTCTCGAAGTCATCCGGCTTGTTGGCATCGCCATCTCCTAAGTAATAGAGGCGGAAGTTGTCGAAACAAGTCCAGTCGTTCGTCAGCATACCTGTCTTGCGTACGCCCAATACAGGTTCTTTACCTTCAGCCACATAAAAACTAAAGTTTACTTCATAGGCATTATCCTCAAACGCTAGTTTCGCACCTGCCGGTTGATTCACGATAAAATGATACAACATATTGGATTCCGGGAAGAGGGAATCAGGCAATGCCACATCGCTACCATCATATTTCAACTCGCTGACATGCTCGAAGATGGACGGTAACTTCTCACTCCAATTACCGTCACCGCATTTAACGAACAATTCGGCATTTTGGGCATCCGCACTGTCACGACGAGCCACGCCTGCATCGATAAATCCACCAGCACGGTAGAAACCGTTCATTACGACACGGTAATATCCGGCAGGAGCATTATACAAAGGTTGATAAACTTCGCTACTATCGCTAAAGATTTCATAGATCTTGGCATCCTTCACACCGGAACCACCTTTCAAAGACTCCACGAACCATCCATCGGCCGATGCGGCATCCACGATTTCCCCCTTGTCGTTCTCCGTCTTGGTCTGGAAACTCGGGTTGACTATCAAGCCCGTGGCATCCACCGGCTCGTCCTTGCTCGCCGTGGTGAAATCGATATGCCCGCTCAGCATCTTGGAGTAAGCTTTGTCCAAACGAAGGGAATAATCGTTGATTTCGTCCAAAGTAGCAAAGATGCCTTCCCCGTCTATTTTGTCGAAGACTTCAATGGTCAAGTCATACAGCTCTTCATACCCTTCAGTGTCGGAATAATCTCCGTAACTTGCTTCACCAGTACTGCTTAGCTTAGCATCGTGGGCAGTGACTTTAGTCTCCAATGCCGCAGCGGCATCCATGGACTCCTGCCCAAACTTGATGGCGGCATTCAACGACTCTGTCTGCTCCTTGTAAACCTCCGGGGTCAACTCTCCCACGGCAGAAGCGGCCTCTATGGCTTTGCTCAGGCCGTCCTTGGCCTCCTGCGTGGTCAGGACATCGGAAGCCAACATCCCGTTAGCCTCACGAATCAGGGCATCCAAGGCCGTTTGGGCACCTTCCATGTTGCCGGCCCCTAAGTATTCCACTTGGAAGTTGTCGAAGATGACACAAGCCTGCCCCCAAGACACACCCGACATCTTCACCCCTATGCGGAGCTTACCGTCTTCACCCACGTAACAAGTCGTGGCATTCAGGTAATTCTCGCTATTCTGCTCGAAGATTTCCTGTGCGGAATTCTTTCCATGGCACAACCATTTCCCGGCCAAGGAAGCGTCGCCTGTCCAAGTCACTTCCTCACAGTTTTCAGCCACGTTCTCCTCCTGCGGACAAGCTGTAACATGGAGAAGGGGTTCAGAAGCATCGTTACCGAAAAGGTAACCCAGAATCTTGTTCGTCTCGTCGCCTTCCTGCCCCCAACCTTCATGCCATGCGTTATCATTTCCGGAACTCGGGGAATAGAACCCTTGCATGGTAATCTTATACGATCCTTGGGGCAGGCCGCTGATTTCCTGATAGACTTCCCAATTCCGTCCGTTCCACACCTCAGAAACCCTCGTGCCATCGTTCTTGAAATCCCCGTCGCCCGTCTTGGTCCAACCATCATTGCTCCCCGCAAAATTGGGATTCACCATTAAGCCGGTCACATTATCCGTAGTCCCGTCTGCCAAAGCTTTCATCACAGATTCACGGAAAATCCTGTCGGCACGGGGTTGGACGCTATCTAATTCGGCTATATCGAACGTACCATTGTCATAACCGGCTTGTAAAACCTCGTCCAAATAAACCTCATAGTCCTCCAACCCGTCGTTGGCATAAGGCGTCTCATCGTAAGCCTTGTTCAAGGCTTCTATCTTTTGGGCCAAGGTCTCGTAAGCAGCCACGTTGTTGGCCAACGTGTCCATCCGCGCAAACAAAGAAGTTATGACACCGGTAAGTGCCTCACTATCCATACTCTGGTTTTGATAAGCTTCCTTAGCCGCAGCAATCATTTCTTCGTACTTCACCTTCTCCGATTCGCTGAAAGCCTTGTTGGCACCGGTATATTCGGCATACTGTGCCTCTGCACTCTCAATATTCTGGTTCAGTATTTCGCGTATATTGACCTCGCCGCTTCCACTCTTGCCCATATATTCCAACGTGAAGTTGTCCACGGCCGACCAGGTGGAATTGGCTCCTTGTATGACATATCCTATCGTGATGATGCCACCAATGACATCTACATCCACGGTGTAATGATGCCACGTACCGTTACCGCGCCCTGCATTGGCCGCATCTGCCGGGTCTGTGGCTTCCACTTTCTTCTCCCCTGCCAAAGACTGGGCATACAGGAAAAGCCCTTTCGGGTTGGGCGCATCCTCCGTCGGCAATTTGTTGGTCAGAATCCAGGCACCCACACGGTATTTCCCGTCAGGAATCCCTTCTATCTTCTGCTTGATAGACCAGTCAGGCATATTACTACCATTGTTGGTGGCGCACTCATAAAAGTTCTCAAGGGCTAACCCTTCCGGCAAACTTCCCGCGCCATTCTCGAAACGGTCGCCCGTCTTGCGTTGGTAGTTGGCACCTGAACCTTGCACGATATCCCATCCGTCCGTACTGTTGACAAACGAGGCTTCCTTTACGAACTTTTCCGTCACGTCCAGCGGGTTTTCTTCCGTAGCCACGGAATAACCGAAGTCGATAATATCGGCCTTCAAGTCTTCCACTGCCTTTTCTATCGCCTCTACCGTGGCATCTGCCTGGTTATATAAAGCAGCATAATCGGCATATTCCGTAAACCCGATGGCATCGGCAGCTTCCAACTGTACCTTCAACAGCTTCTTGGCTTGGAAGACCTCGTAAGTTTCCGGTGCCACGAACTTCCATTCGTCTTTGGCATTCTCATACCCGGCCGTGTTCTTATCAATCAACGGATCCACCGTAGTTTTCCCTTCGTTTACTGCCATGTAGGAATTGGCATACAAGCCTCCATTGGCTTCCACACCGTAAAGCTTATCCTCGTCAATAACCTTAATGCGGTACACATCGCCTTCCTTCACGATTTTCCACAGGATATGGCCCGTCTTGTTATGATCCACGTAAATCTCGGCACCACCCGGATTAATGAACAATTCATGGTATCCTCCATTGGTAGGCGCATTCATCATGCTCAAACGCCATCCCTTGCCCGCGAAATAATTCTCACTGGTTTCCGGAAGATTGGCCAATTCATAATCTTCACCGTAGCTCAGGGTTACTTCCTGACCTGTTTCCGCTACAACCAATCGTGTACCATAAGGCTGCCCGTTAGTCATGAACTTCTGGGTGGCCACATGATAGATGTAGTACACGCCTCCGCCTGTTTCATCGGCGGTCAAGTTCGGATCTACGAATTGCAACTCCGGGTCTTCCCATGCAGCCCATAAAGGTAAGGTGGACGATGTCGCACCACAAAGTGCCATCAAGGCAAGTAATCTGTTTTTCATTACACAGAAATTTAAGTTAATAATTAATGTTCTTTATCCTATAATAATATGGTATTACATATAAGATGTGATGCAAAATTATACTTTAAATCCATAAAAACAATGGTAACCATGTTGAAAATAATGGTAACTATGTTGATTTTACTTATAAAGCTGCCCCGCGCCTCATTTTTCCGGCGCAGGACAGCCCCCTCTATGGGTTACTTAAGGATAAAACGTTAATTTCATGGTGGACATAACATTTAAACGATGGCCACTATGCTTCCATAGCCTAAAATTATAGAAATTATTGCCAACCCAACCATTGAGGGAGCGTTTGTCAAACAAAAAGTCGGAATAAAATCAATCTGCGCCAAATGAAAAATCGTTTGCCGCAGATTGAAAAATCACTTGGCGCAGAACGAAAAATCATTCTGCGCCAAGTGATTTTATAATTTCAGTATACTGATTTTCAGCAAATTAAATCATAGAAATCCGAAATCAGATTGTTAATCCTTTTGTTAGCAAAAAAGGATTCCTACATCATCCCCGCCCAACGCGCCAGGCCCTCGTAGACGAAGCTCGCCACGCCCAACAGGCAAATGCCCGCCGTGCAGAGCGCCAACGTGAGGCGCACACCCGGATGGCTGCGCAAGGGGGCCACCGCCGGGAGCCCGTCCTCCGTGAGGGGCTCGGAGATGTACATGGCCTTGACCACCAACAGGTAGTAGAAAAGGGAGACGATGGTGTTCACCAACGCGAGGAACACGACCAACCACCACCCTTGGGCAAAGGCCGCCGCGAAGATGAAGAACTTGGAGAAGAAACCGGCAAACGGGGGTATGCCGCCCAACGAGAACAGGGCCAACGTCAGCACCAACGTCAGGCGCGGGTTCGTTCGATAAAGCCCGCGGTAAGTGTCACGGCCCGTCTGGCCGCCCGCGTGCTGTTCGACGGTGCTGATGACGGCAAAGACGGCCACGTTGGCCACCACATACACGGCCACATAGAACACCAGCGAGGCCATGCCCTGAGCCGTACCTGCAAGCACACCCAGAAGGATATAACCGGCCTGCGAGATGCTGCTGAAGGCCATGAAACGCTTCATGTCGCCCTGCAAAACGGCCATCAGGTTGGCCACGGTGATGCTGGCGACGGAAAGCAGGGCCACGGCGAGCGTCCAGTCTTCCCTCATCAAAGGGAACACAAAACGCAGGACGATGGCCAAGGCCACGGCAGCGGCTCCCTTGGAAATGACGCTCAGGTAAGCCGTCACGCTTGTGGGTGCCCCCTGATAGACATCGGCTGTCCACAGATGGAAGGGCACGAGGCTCATCTTGAATCCCATCCCGGCCAGGAAGAGCACCAGGGCAAACTGCTGCAACGCGCTGCCCTGAAGCATGGCCGGAAGGTCGGCAAAATAGAGCGTGCCGGAAGTGCCGTAGATGAACGACAGGCCGTAGAGCAGCAAGGCGGAAGAGAACATCGTGCTCAGGATAAACTTGGCACCAGCTTCCGCGCTGTGGTGGCGGTATTTGTCGAGGGCCACGAGGCAGGCCATGGGGATGCTGGCCATCTCCAATCCGATGTAGAATATCAGGAAATGCCCGGCGGACACCATGAAGAACATGCCCAACAGGGTGGCGAGCGTCAGCACGTAGAACTCGCCTTGTTTATAATGCGTGTCTTTCCGCCCCAACCATTCACCGCTTTGGAGGAAGATAAGCAACGTGCCGGCCGAAAGGATGGACTTGACGATAGATGTGAACGGGGTGTTGACATACATGCCGCCGAAGAGTGCGCGGGTGTCGGGCGTAAGGTTCAATCCTATCTGGAGGGCCATCAGCACGCAAACGGCCGGATGGAACCAACGCCGGCGCAGCGGCCCGGCAAAAAGGTCGGCCAAGAGGGCTACCAACAGAATCAACACCAACGAAAGCTCGGCATGCAAAGACAATATAGCAGATAAATTACTGTTCATGACTTGAATCAGGGAAGATTAAAATGTGAAACAATAGGCTCTACACTGAAACTGACGGTGTCGCTCACCCACCACGGGGCAAGTCCCAGTCCTGCCACACACACAATCAGGCAAATGACGGCAAAACGCTCGTCCCACGTGGCATCCGTCAACTTCAGATGCCCGGGGTTGCGGCACGTGCCATAAAGAATCTTGCCCACCACACGCAGGATATACACTGCCGTGACGACGATGCTCACCGTGGCGATGACGGTGCAGGCGCGGTGGAACACATCGGGATGTTCGAAAGAACCCACGAACACCGTCATCTCGGCCACGAAGCCGCTCAGGCCGGGCAGACCGAGATTGGCCAGACCGGCAATGACGTACCCCACAGCCAGGAAAGGCATGACCTTCATCAATCCGTTCAACTCGCGCACGTCACGGGTGTGCGTCCGGCCGTATATCATGCCGATAAGGGCAAAGAACAAGGCCGTCATCAGCCCGTGGCTCAGCATTTGCAGGATGGCGCCCGTGCAGCTCGTGCGGGTCGCCATCAGCAAGGCGAAAAGTACCAGGCCGCAATGGCTCACGGAAGAATAGGCGTTGATGTATTTCAAATCGGTCTGCACCACGGCACTGAAAGCCCCGTAAACCACAGAAACCGTAGTCAGTATCAGGAAGAAGTCGCCCCACTGGGCCAACCCTTCAGGCATCAGGTACATGGCCACGCGGAAACACCCGTATCCGCCCAGTTTCATCAACACCCCGGCATGCAACATGGACACCGCCGTGGGGGCGGAAGCGTGGCCGTCCGGGCTCCATGTATGGAACGGGAACAAGGCACCCAACACGCCGAAACCCAAGAACACCGCAGGAAAGAACAGCCGTTGCATCCCTTCGGGGATGTTATGCAGTCCGGCAATCTCCAACACATTCATCGTCTGCGCCCCGGCCCCGTAATAGATGCCCAGGATACCGATGAGCAAGAAAGCCGACCCGCCCATCAGCATCAGCGTCAGTTTCATGGCGGCATATTCCTTGCGCCCGCTGCCCCATACGCCAATGAGCAGGTACATCGGTATGAGGGCCACCTCATAAAACATGAACATGGTGAAAAGGTCGGTGGAGATGAAGAAACCGAACACGCCCGTGGAAAGCAAGGTGAACCACAGGAAATATTCTTTCGTGAGGGGTTTCAGTTTCCATGAAGCGAAAGTGCCCGTGAACACGATGATGGCACTCAGCAGCAACATGACCACGGAAATGCCGTCCACCCCGACGGAATAACAGATATGCAAGGGAGCGTACCACACGACACTATCCGTGTAGAGCATCTCAGGCTGCGGGAAAGGCAGATTGGCAATCAACGCACGAAGCCGGAGATAATCCACGGCAAGCCAGACCGCCAACACCAACAACGCGGAAGAACCGGCTACCATCACTCCCCGCACTTGGTTGACACTACGGGCCATCCACAGACCGAGCATCATAAACAGGGGAATCAATACGAAAAGACTTAATATATTCATATCGTTTTTACTTTTTTAAAGAATCGTCAGACGGCCAACAAGACCAAAGTCAAAAGGATAATGCCGCTCAGGAACCAAATCACGTAAGCCTGTATCCGCCCGCTCTGCATGGGCTGTACTTCCTCGGCCGAAGCACGGGTGCCCCAAGCCAGGAAGTTCATGAAACCGTCTATCACATGGCGGTCGAACCATGCCAACGGTACAGACACGCAGCGGAAAATAATCCGTTTGGTGACGAACAGCCAGGCTTCGTCCATATAAAAACGGCGGTAGGCCGCACGGTGCAGTTTCGGGAAACGACGGGCCAGGGCATCGGCCACCGGCTGTTCGCTGCGGGCATACATGAAAGTGGCCAAGGCGATGGCCAATACAGCCACCACGCAACTTGTGGCTGCCACGCCACCGTCCAAATGGATGTCGTAAGACAAACCGTCGCCCGTGACAAAATGCCCGAAGGGAATGAAACCGGCCAGACAGGTCACGGCAGCCAATACCATCAACGGGAAAGTCATCGTAAGCGGACTTTCGTGCGGCACGTGCGCGGCATGCAGTTCCTTGTTCTCGTGCCCCCAGAAAATGCAATAGTACAGACGGAACATGTAGAAAGCCGTCATCCCTGCAATGAAAGTCATGACATAACCCATCACCGGGCTGAAAGCAAAGCAAGCCGTCAGGATCTCGTCCTTGGAGAAGAAACCGGAAAACGGCGGGATACCGGCAATGGCCAGGCAAGCGATGAGGAACGTGACATGCGTCACCGGCATATACTTGCGCAAGCCGCCCATCGTGGACATCTCGTTGCTATGCACGGCATGGATGATGCAACCCGCGCCGAGGAAGAGCAAAGCCTTGAACATGGCATGGGTGAAAAGATGGAACATGGAAGCCATGTAGCCCAGGCCTCCGTGATGCGGGTCGGCAGAAGTACAGACTCCCAAAGCTACAATCATAAACCCGATCTGCGAGATGGTGGAGAAAGCGAGTACGCGTTTGATGTCACTCTGTACACAAGCCACACTGGCAGCATAGAACGCAGTGAAAGCGCCTACGTAAGCAATCCAATGCAATACATCCGGTGCATAGGCGATGAATAGCGGGAACATGCGGGCTACCAGATATACACCGGCTACTACCATTGTCGCAGCATGAATCAATGCAGATACGGGAGTAGGGCCTTCCATGGCATCCGGCAACCAGATGTGCAACGGAAACATAGCACTCTTACCGGCACCACCTACAAACATCAATCCCAATGCCAAAGGAAGCATTGAAGCACCGCCACTAATCAGCGAAACCGTATCGGGTGTAAATCCGAACGTTCCTCCGTAGTATCCGTAAATAAGGATACCGATCAGGAAACCCAAGTCGGCAAAACGTGTTACGATAAATGCTTTTTTAAGGTTTCTCCTTTTTACTTCTTCAGGGATAACACTCCTTGATCCCGGACCA